>Ga0316189_10004447_pt1 | contig 13480 bp, 8 predicted proteins | sample LowCovwburrow_MG_FD_204930 | JGI IMG/M metagenome (GOLD analysis project Ga0316189, IMG submission 204930) | Coastal sediment microbial communities from Maine, United States - Lowes Cove worm burrow | ecosystem: Environmental > Aquatic > Marine > Coastal > Sediment | place: USA: Maine...
TGCGGAAATAAAGCATCTGAGGGTATCGGCGCATTTCTTTATTCGCCGCGACGCAGCCTTAGTTCAATTTGTACCAACTCATTTACGAGCGTGGCATGCTGGTGAATCGCTTTGCTTGGGTCGGCCGTTAGTCAATGACTTCTCAATAGGCATCGAGCTGGAAGGCTTAGATACGGATTCTAACGGTTTTAGTAAAGTTCAATATGCCAAATTAAATGAATTAATTGAGTGTCTGCAGACCGCATATCCAAAGATCAACACCGAGCATATATTTGCGCACAGCGACATTGCGCCGGGTAGGAAGCCAGACCCTGGACCTTACTTTGATTGGAAGCGCCTAAATCTACTTAAACCGCTTAATAGTTAGGCTTTTAGGCCAGAGCCATCATAGACTTGTTCAGAGGCTCCCTAGGTTATAATGTCGGCTGAATGTTTTGAAAAATTATTTTTTAAGTGTCGGTTTTTATTCCGATCTTAACCTGAGGAAGTAATATGCCTGAAAAAACAAATAGTAGTACAAACCTTGGTAGTAAGCATGCCGATCGTGTAGCTGTGGTTGCCGGATTGCGAACACCATTTCTAAGAATTGCCACCGGTTATAGCGAGGTAACCACCCGCGCACTTAGCTCACACTTGGTTGCTGAGTTAGTACAGCGAACCAATTTGAATACCAAAGAACTTGAAATGCTGGTTTTTGGTCAGGTTGTACAGGCACCGGACGCGCCAAATGTAGCAAGAGAAATAGTCGCTGGAGCAAACCTCCCCCCTGAAGTAGATGCCTTTACCGTGTCGCGAGCTTGTGCCAGTAGTTATCAATCAGCGGTTGACGTTTACCAAAACATTATCACTGGCAATATTCAGCTTGGCATAGCGGGTGGCGCCGATGTGATGTCGCAACCTCCAATCAGCTTTAATAAAAAGATGACTGAAGCCATGGTTAAATCAACTTACTCTAAAGGCAGTAAGCTAAAAGCGTTCAAGGGTATTGGCTTAAAAGACATTATCCCCGTTCAGCCTGCAATTAAAGACCCGTCTGGCAATTACACAATGGGCGAAGCGGCGGAAAAGATGGCGAAGGAGAATGGAATTAGCAGGGCAGATCAAGATGCAATTGCCCATCGAAGCCACTCCAATGCCAGCCAAGCCTGGCAACAGGGTTGGTTCGATGAGCAGGTTATGAATGTAATACTCGGCCCAGACTACGCAGCAATCTCAGATGACAATTTAGTCCGCGGTGATTCGGTGCTGGAAAAGTACGCACGTTTGAAACCGGTATTCGACCGTCAAAACGGATCAGTAACCGCAGCTAATAGTTCGCCGTTAACCGATGGTGCCAGCGCTGTTTTGATGATGAGTGAATCAAAAGCCAAGGCGCTGGGATATCAACCGCTTGGCTATATCAAGAGTTATTCCTTTGTCGGTATTGATCCCAATTGGCAGATGTTGATGGGCCCATCTTTCGCTACTCCCAAGGCGCTTGATCGAGCTGGTTTGAGTTTGTCTGATATTGATTTGATAGACATGCACGAAGCGTTTGCAGCTCAAGTTCTTTCCAATACTCAGGCTTTTGGCTCAAAAGAGTTTGCTAAAAAGTATCTGAATCGAGAGCAGGCAATCGGCGAGATTGATCTGGATAAATTCAATGTGTCTGGTAGTTCTATTTCTCTAGGGCACCCGTTTGCGGCTACCGGCACCCGACAATTAACTCAGATGCTATACGATCTAAAACGCACCGGCGGGCAATATGGTTTAATCACCGCCTGCGCAGCTGGCGGTCTTGGTGCGGCAATGGTGCTAGAAGCAGCCTAGCGCTGCACCAAATAGCCTTGAGCGGATGCAAACAACAGCCCTGAGCGGGTTTAAATAGAAATAAAAAGGGTAGCACATGAATATATTTAGATTAGATAAGCAAGATGGAATTGCTACAATCACCAAGATGGAATTGCTACAATCACCATGAATGATCCGTCTTCGCCGCAGAATGTCTTAAATCAATCGATTCAATCTGAGTTTGAACAGCTATTTGAAGACATCGCCAAGTCTGACGATATTAAGGGTCTAATATTTACCTCCGATAAGAAAGATTGTTTTATAGCCGGCGCGGATATCAGCATGCTTCAGCAAATAGAAACTTCGGAGCAGGCGCTGGAAATGTGTCGTTTATTGCACGCTATGATGCAGCGCATTGTGGATCTGCCAATCACTACCGTAGCTGCTATCAATGGGGCATGTTTGGGCGGTGGCTTGGAAATGGCGCTAGCATTCGATTATCGTATTGGCTCAGCCCATCGTAGTACCAAAATTGGCGTACCTGAAGTTCAGCTAGGCCTAATGCCGGGTGGAGGTGGAACCCAGAGAATTCCGCGCTTGATTGACCTTCCTACTTCTCTAGATATGATTCTAAGCGGCAAACAATTCAATGCGACTCGAGCCAAAAAAGTTGGCTTGCTAGACGCGGCGGTTGCGCCTGAAATATTGCTCCAGGTTGCCAAGCAATATGCGACTAAGAAAAAGCCATCGCGCACCAAGAGCCTCAAACAGAAAGTTATGAATTTAGCACCAATGCGTGCCTTTATCATTTCGCAAGCTAGCAAAAAGATCATGCAGGCAACCAAGGGGCATTATCCAGCACACATCAAAATTCTAGACACCGTCAAGCGAGGCTTATCGACCAGTCTAACCCAAGGTTTAGAGATAGAGGCGCAGGGTTTCTCTGAATTGGTGATGACTCCCGAATCCAATCAGCTGATCAATATATTTTTCGCCATTACCGATCTTAAAAAAGATCGCGGTATTGATAGCGATGAAGCCGCGCGAGATCTAAACAAAGTTGGCGTCTTGGGTGCGGGGTTGATGGGAGCAGGCATTGCGTACGTGAGCGCCAATCAAGCGAAGAAGACTGTGCGCTTGAAAGACATTGACGCCAAGGGATTGGCTCGCGGGGTTTCTTATGTTGGGAGGATTTTGGATAAAAGAGTTATGCGCCGGCGCATGAAAGCAAACCAGCGAGATCAAATAATGGCCCGTTTGACCGGCGCCATTGACTACTCGGGATTTCAAGATACAGACATTGTGATTGAGGCGGTTTTTGAAAGCTTGGATTTGAAGCAAAAAATGGTTGCTGATATTGAGGCATTGAAGTCTAGTAAAGACATAATTTTTGCCACCAATACCTCGGCCATTCCAATTGACGATGTGGCCAGTAAAGCAAAATATTCCGAACGAGTTGTCGGCATGCACTATTTCTCCCCGGTTGAAAAAATGCCCTTGCTTGAAGTGGTAAACGGTTCTAAAACGGCTGACTGGGCAACGGCAACAGCGGTAGAACTTGGCAAGCAGCAAGGCAAAACCGTAATCGTTGTCAACGACGGGCCGGGTTTCTACACAACCAGAATTCTTGTCCCCTACAATATGGAAGCGGTGCGGTTGGTGTTAGAAGGAGTGGCGATTGAGGATGTGGATAAGGCATTAGAATCGTTTGGGTTTCCAGTAGGACCAATCAAGTTGATGGACGAAGTCGGCATTGACGTGGGAGCACATATTGTGGAAACATTGCACGCAGCATTTGGTGACCGAGTGCCGTTGATTGAAGGGATTGATAAACTGATAGACGATGATAGAAAGGGTAAGAAGAACGGGCGCGGCTTTTACGACTATTCGGCTAAATCCAAGGGCAAAGAAGTAGACGATAGTATCTATCAGCTTGTGGGCATCAGTAATCCAGGCTCTAAGAAAATGAGCGCAGCGGCCATTGCTGAAAGAGTGGTGCTTACTATGTTGAATGAGGCGGCCTATTGTCTAGGAGAAAATATTTTACGCAGTGCTCGCGATGGTGATGTTGGTGCTATCTTTGGTTTGGGTTTTCCACCTTTTCGCGGCGGGCCATTTCGATACATGGATAGCCTGGGAATAGATGCAGTGTTGGAAAAACTAAATGCCTTGCAAGCCGAACATGGAGATCGATTTACTCCTGCACCTGTGTTAGAGGAGTTGTCGAAAAACGGTCAAAGATTTTTTCAGACCCAAGAATAATAATAGTGATGATATTTATAGCCTGGAATTAAGCAGCGATGAGTGAAACAAAAACTATGTTTACGCCCCTGGATCTCCCCAACGGCGAAGTGATAAAAAATCGATTGTGTAAAGCAGCTATGGAAGAAAATCTTAGCGATGCTGGTCAGGTGCCTGGACTGCGGTTGTTTAATTTGTACCAGCAGTGGGCGTCGGGCGAGTTGGGCCTTATTCTTACTGGAAACGTCATGGTGGCGCCAGACGCTCTTACTGGCCCAGGCGGAGTGGTGTTACAGAATGAAAGTGATTTGCATCCATTCAAGCAGTGGGCAAATATAGCTACAGCAAATAAAACTCAATGTTGGATGCAAATAAACCATCCGGGAAGACAGGTCTACGCGGCAATGGGCGAGACAGCTTATTCGCCTTCCGATCTATCATTGGAAATGGGCGGTTTTTCAAAGATGTTTGCTAAACCAACGCCGCTGAATGGGGCACAAATCAGGAGAATTATTGAACGATTTGCAACTACCGCTAAGCTTGCCCAGGATGCTGGGTTTACAGGGGTACAAATTCACGCTGCACATGGGTATTTGATTAGTCAATTTTTATCACCATTGGTGAATCAAAGAACCGATGAGTGGGGCGGTTGTCGAGAAAACCGAGCGCGCTTATTGATGGAAGTCGTTAACGAAGTGAGAGCAAGGGTGCGGCCAAATTTTTGCGTATCGGTGAAACTTAACTCAGCCGATTTTCAAAAAGGTGGTTTTGATCAAGAAGATGCCGGATGGGTAGTAGAGCAACTCAACGAGATGAAAGTTGATTTGGTCGAGCTCTCAGGCGGAAGTTATGAAAGCCCTGCAATGCAAGGGGGATCCGAATATAAAGGCGAAAGCAGTAGTCTTAAGCGAGAGGCATTTTTCATTGAGTTTGCAAGAGAAATTGCGAAGGTGGCTAAAATGCCATTGATGGTGACTGGTGGAATCCTAAACCGTCAAGTTGCCGAGAACGCGTTGGCCAAGGACGAGGCTGGTTTTGGGGTTGAGATGCTTGGTATAGCAAGAGGATTAGCATTTGAACCTCATCTAGCAAAAATATGGCGCGATACCGAACACAACATTGCCTTGCCCAAGGTAGAGTGGAAGAATAGAGTGCTAGCGTCACTGGCTGTTATGGCGGTTACCAAAGTGCAACTAAATCGGATGTCACAAGGTCTGCCGGTGAATGCATCAATTAACCCTCTGGGCGCTTTGGTCAAAGATAGATTCATGACCAAGATTCGAACTCGGCGGTATCGAAAATGGCGCGCAGCGACAGCGGCGCAAAATAACTTCTAAAAAACATCCGCTAACTGAACAAGGTCGCTATGGATATTATTCTTTATGCCGTCCCAGGCTTTCTAGTATTGATTCTAGTTGAGTTGCTTGCTGAAAAGGTTAGGGGCACCGATTATTATCGCGTTAATGATTCTATTACAAGCCTCGCAACCGGCGTGCTGAGTCAATTGATGAAAATTGTCCATTTGATGATACCGGTGGCAGTTTATGTTGTGGTTTTCGAAAATTATGCCATTTTCTCATTGGGTCAATCCGCCTTGATATATCTGATTGCCTTTGTGCTCTATGATTTTTGCTACTACTGGAATCATCGATTGGGACATGAGATGAACCTGCTTTGGGCGGCTCATGTGATTCACCATTCCAGCGAGGAGTACAATCTAACAACCGCCCTACGGCAAACTAGTAGTAGTGTATTAAGTTTTGTATTTTACTTGCCATTGGCGTTGTTGGGGTTTGATCCTGTAGTGGTGGTTACGGTTGGTGCGTTTAACTTAATTTACCAATATTGGGTGCATACCAGACACATTGGAAAGTTGGGCTGGTTCGAAAATTTCTTTATAACACCTTCTAACCATCGCGTGCATCACGCACAGAATGGGGTTTACATTGATCGCAACTATGGTGGGGTTTTTATTCTTTGGGATCGACTATTCAATTCCTTTCAAGAAGAGCTAGAGGATCAACCAGTTATATTTGGTATTCGTGGTGCAGTTGCTAGCTGGAACCCACTGTGGGTGAATTTTCAAGTGTATAGCCAGCTAGCCAAGGATTGTTGGCACACCAAAAATCTATGGCATAAACTAACAATTTGGTTTCGAAAAACCGGTTGGCGTCCGCCAGATGTTGTTGATGCTTATCCATTGCACAAAACCGATCTGAACGATTTTCAAAAGTACCATACGGTTCTCACTAAAGCACAAAAAATCTATTCGATTACACAGCATATTCTACACAGTGGCATCGCGCTGGGGCTCTTGTTGAATTTATCTTCGGTTGCGGTTGAATGGCAAGTTGTGACCATACTCTTTGTGATATTTGCAAGCTTTTCAACCGGCGCTTTTATGGAAGCTAAGTCTTATGCAACTATGCTTGAGGTAAGTAAACACGCAGCCTTATTATTGTTGATGCTGGTGTTTGCTCCATCACCGACCCTATGGTTTTTGATATTGCCAATTGCAATATCCAGCCTAATTTATCTAGCTCTAGCGCCACACGCTACTAAGCCCGTTTAGGCCTAATTTTAACTAAATTCTTATCCTTAAATAATTTCGTATATGAACGTTTCTGACTATGATTACCAGTTACCGCAGCACTTAATTGCCCAGCACCCAACTGCTGAGAGAACGGCTGCTCGACTACTCAAGTTAGACTGTGAAGGGCAGATCTTTGATGATCAACTCTGCAATATTGTTGATGAGATGAACGCCGGTGATTTACTGGTTCTTAATGATACTAAAGTAATACCAGCACGTATTTTTGCTCGTAAGGACAGCGGCGGTAAGGTAGAGATATTGCTGGAACGAATTATTGATGAGCGTCATTTGCTAGTACAGATTCGTGCTAGTAGAGCACCCAAAGTTGGGCAAAGTCTGCTGCTGGATGATGACACTTTGGCTGAAATTAAAGTGATAGGGCGGCAAGATAGCTTTTTCGAGTTGTCGATAAGCGGGGTTGATGATTTAACCGCTTGGTTTGAAAGAGTAGGGCATATGCCGCTGCCTCCGTACATTGAACGACAAGATATAGAACAAGATATGGATCGTTACCAAACGGTATTTGCTAAACACCATGGAGCGGTAGCGGCGCCCACGGCGGGCTTGCATTACGATGCAGCTCTATTGGATAAGCTTCGTGACAAGGGTGTGCAAATTCAGACCATCACCTTGCATGTCGGAGCAGGAACTTATCAGCCGGTGCGAGTGGACACCATTGAAGAGCATAAAATGCATTCCGAAGTAATCAACGTTAGCCAGACTGTGTGTGATGCCATCAGTGCTACTAAGGCCGCGGGTGGGCGGATAATTGCGGTGGGGACTACCGTGGTTCGATCACTTGAAACGGCGGCAAGAGCGGCACAGCACCAGTTAATAGAGCCTTATTCAGGTGAAACAGATATCTTTATTTATCCTGGCTTTAAATTTAAAGTGGTAGACGTATTGCAGACAAACTTCCATCTACCTCAATCCACTCTACTGATGTTGGTATCAGCCTTTGCTGGTAAACAGAATATAAAGCGCGCGTATCTGCACGCAATTGAACAGGAATACCGATTTTTTAGCTATGGTGATGCCATGCTACTGGAAGCCCATTCAGTTGATGGTTAAACCCGGATTATGCATTAGGGATCGTTGCGAGAAGCAAAAGAGCAAAGAAAACAAGGGCTTTCGAAGGATTATTTGGCGATGCCATAGTCACTCTATGGTGAGCGAAATAATTCGAGAAAGTCATTGTTTTCAAAGCTACTTTCATTCGTACGACTGCATGGAGCAGGAGGTAGGGCAACGCAGGAGCTGTTGCCGAGTAGATTTCTAATACATAATCCGGGTTAAACAGATGGTTTTATCTTCAACTCGATCAGGGTCTTATTGAGTAGCACAAGCGCTAGCACATAGCTCAGGCAGTTGCCGATGGCGATACCAATAAATAGTCCTTTCAGTTCAAACCATTTGGCACCGAAATACGTTAGCGGTAAGTAGAAAGCCAATAATTTGCAGCTATTGATATACAGCGCCAGCCGCGGCTTTCCCAACACATTTACCGCGACATTAATTAGCACCACCACCCCGCTTAGACCGTAGCTTAAGGGCACAATCCACAAGAATGTCACAATGGTGTCTTGTACGCTCTGCTCACTGGAGAACAGCTTGGCGATGGTGTCCGCAGATACTATAAGCACCAGGAATACCAAAAGTTGTAGCGCGATCACAAAGCGAAATGCCAAGCTGATTGACTGTTGTACGCGCTCAAGTTTATTAGCACCTAAGTTTTGCCCAATAAACATTGGCAAGGTTGATGAAAGGGCAAATACAATCATCAGGCTTAGCTGTTCTACTCGAGTTCCGACGCCGTAGCCGGCAACGGCATCAATGCCGAATTTGGCAACCAAGGTGGTTAGAACGGCGGACGTGGCCGGTATTATTGCATTTGCTAACAGCGCAGGAATTGCAATGTGTAGAAGTCGATTCAAGTTGTACTTGAAATCTTGCCAATGAGGGATTGACCACAAGAGAAACTTTTCCTTAATGCCAAGCTGGTAAAACCCGATGCTAATGGCAAGCACTACTGCCAGCACTGTGGCAAGTGCAGCTCCTTGCATTCCAAGTTCGGGAAATGGACCAATGCCAAAAATCAATAGAGGGTCCAGCACGGCATTAGTTAGGGTCATGCTAATGGCAATTCTGGCTGATGTGGCGGTGTCACCCAACGCACGAAAGGTGCTTGCACAGACCATACTATAGACTGACAGGGGTGCAGCGAACATCCAGGTGGACATATATTGGTGAATATAGTCAAGGGTGTTTGCTTGGGCCCCGAGCAGTACAAAGATGTTTTCCATCTGCCAAACAAGCATCAGGGTGCTGATCAGAGCAACAATACCGGTTAGATAAAAGCCATCGGTAATTAAACGCGCCGCAGAATCTAAGTTGCCCGAGCCAATCAATTTGGAGGTCAATGACGATATCGCCATGCCTAAGCCGAGACCAAAACTGGTAATAATCGAGACGATAGGTACGATAAAACCGATGGCCGCTAATTGTTCGGTACCCAGATAGCTTATGAAATAGCTATCAACTAGCCCCAGGCCCATGATGGCAACCAGTGCGTATAGCATAGGAATGGTTAGCCGAACCAGAGTTGGCGCAATTGGCGCAGAGATAATGTCTTGGCGACGCTGTGACGCCTTCGATGAGCTGTTGATATGAGCCTCAGAGATCTACGTCAATTCGCGTAATAATCACCTTTGTATAAGATCAGTTGGGAGCGGCGGCTTCTAAGGTTGAACGCGCTTGTTCTAATGGAATGCCCGCTTGAACCGCCGCGCTTATGGCTTGGTCCGGGCTTAGATTGCCCGCCATTATCTGCCCCATAGACCACAAAAATGATGACCTAAAACCGCTACGGCAATGGGCAAGTATCGCACCCTGTGAAGCTTCCACTGCTGTTTTGAATTCTTCAATAAGGCCTGCAGGCAGAGGTTGACCATTGGCCATAGGCAAATAGTGGTAGTTCATGTTGTGCTTGGCTGCTAGGTCGCGTGCGGTTGCGTAATCTAACTGGCCAGCTTCTTCGCCATCTGGCCGGTTGTTGATGATGGTTTTGATGCCTGCTTGTGCCAGACTTTCAAAATCGCTGGCGCTGATTTGACCTGCAACGTAAATATTATCGAATAATTTTTTCATTTCTGTGCTTTTTAGGTTAGGTGTTTGATCTGCGGGTTTGAGTTTAAACGTTTTTACCAGCTGCATAAAGATTTCTAAACTTGCCGCATCACGCCCATAACGAATTTGTGTATAAGCGTCAGTGATGGCATTGATTTGAGGCGCTTGTGATGGGAAGGCGTTAGCCGCGCGTCGCCCAAATTCAGATGGCGATTCAGAAGGCATTTTCACTATTTCGTAGCGTTTAAATCGTTTTAAGAAGCTGAGGTATAGTTGCTGAGCCTCCCCAAGTACGATGGCTTTGGGGATCAATTGCCAAAAATAGAAAAGCATCATCAGCACTATTCCGACAGACAAAATTCCAAGCAGAGTATAGGCGGTGTTGCCATGCCCCAGGCCCATTTGTTGCAGCAAACTTCGCTGGGCGTTGAAATCATAATTAGTAACCCATTTGTTCCACTGGTAGCCAATATTGTCCCAGCTTTCTCGAAGCTTGCGCATGGCTTTGCGGTATCCCTGAGGGTTTAGGAAATCGGCCAATGCCTTGCCGGTGCTATTGCCTACTAAGCTGTTATCCTTCCACATTTCCAATAGCGCCTCCATGCCGTGCTCGATGCGCTCCTCGCTGGCAGCTGAGGTTGGGTCTACCCGCACCCAACGTTGGTTAAGCCAGACCTCTGACCATGCATGTGCATCATGGTATTTGACTTCAAGAAATTGCCCAGCGCTATTCACTTTGCCGCCGTGGTATCCAACCACTATCCTTGCGGGTATGCCCAGCCACCGCATTAAAATGGTAAATGCACTGGCATAATGGGCGCAGTATCCTCGGCGACTGTCGAACAGGAATTCGTCGATCGCATTGTCGCCTAAACTTGGTGGCTCCAAGGTGTAACTAAAGTTGTTTTGCTTGAAAAAGTTATAAGCGGCATCAACCAGCAAAGGCTGAGTTGTGGCTTCGCGTCGCCAGCGACTCAATAGTGCCAAGGTGCGTGCTTGTGGAATGCTGGTAGTGGCCAGTAGTGCTTCGAAGTTTTCTGGCGGTGGTTGTTTTAGGTTTGGGGACTTAACCGATGTGCCTCGATAGGCAAACACTCCCTCTGTTCGCTTGTCGTTAAAAACTGAATAGTCGCCAAGTTGTATGCCTTGTGAAGGTTGTACCACATAATCCAAATAGGGCAAAAAGTTATCGGTGCTGTTTTCATGGATGATGGAATAACCGACCAGCATGCCTTCGCTTAAATCATTTAGCCAGACACTATTGTCGCTCGATTTCGCTTGTTTCAACTTCTTATACGACGGTTCATCAACAGCCCAGCTAAAGCTTAATTCTTGAGTCATTACCTTGGCACGCCAATACAGCTCGCTGGTCCTTGGGATGTCGCCGTCAAACTCCACTCTAAATGCTAATTCATTGTTGAACGCAGCGTTAGCAAAATCGCCTGCATCCAGAGTATTACTAAGCTCCTCGTCAGAGTTAAGCTCGTCCTGTGATGGAATAAAACCGAAACTGCCTTGAATTCGCGGAAAGAAGAAAAACAGAAATATTGCCAGTGGCAGAGCCTTGAGTAAAATACCTCCGGCGGTAGTCATTGCCTGAGTGAGGGTGATGTGTGTAGGGTTGGCCACTTTGAGTAAAGCCGACACCACGCAGAGTACAAAAGCGGTGACTATTATTATGTTGAGTAAAGAGCCATTAAATAGAAAGCTGGTACACGCGACTAGCAGTAGAATCAAGCAAACCACGAAGTAGTCTCTTAGGGTTGCTGACTCCAAAAACTTAAGGCTGAGCAGCAGCACCAGAAAACTTATACCTGCCTTTTGACCATTCCAGCCGCCGTAAAAAAGCAGAATAAGTAAAATGCTCAATATTGTGAGCAACATGACCAAGAATTTGGGTGGGTTTGGTTTGCTAGTTATAATTAGTGCTGTCTTCAAGCACCATACTGCTAATGCCAGGCTGGCAATTACCGGGCTGGCAATTGCGAAATGACTAATCACAGCTACTAGCACCAGCACGCAAAGTAGAAGCAGTGTTCCGCGTTCAGGGGCATGAACCGGCGGTGTTGTTGGTAATGGGGGCAGGCTGAATTTAAACTTTGTTAGCCAGTTCATGTCAGCATTGCCGGAGTTGAGTTGATGTCTAGTCCGCCGGTTGAGCCCAAAGTGTGTATTAGGCCCATAGCGCTAAAACCGTTAAGCATTCGTGATAGTGCGCTAAGCCTTGATTGTATTGCACCGTATGATTGGGCATTTCCAATTGGTAGCGGTTTGAAGATTTTTCCGCATCCACGACCCAGTAACAAAGTTGACTCAGCTTATCTTCCACGCTTAAATTTGCCGGCAGTGAAAACCAACTTAGGTTCACGGCACTACTTGAATGGCTTTCATGTTGAATGGTCACCAATTTTTGTGTTTTGGCGAATGAAGGCCAATGCACATCCCGTAGTCTGTCGCCCGCTTGGTAGGGTTTCATGCCACTATAGTCTTCTGCAGTCGGCTGTACAGACGCTGAGTTTTGTTGCTCGCTAGAGTGCTCGCCACTGGAAGGGAGAGGAATTAGGTTTAGTGCCTGTGGGTAAACCAAGCAACGCTGTCCGGGAGTGAAGCGCTTGGTCCAACAAAAGAACATGCCTATCGGAAAGTGTGAAGTGAGTGTTACTGGAGAACAATTTAAATAGCCTCGTTTAACGGTGGGCAGCTTAAGCTGAACCTGCTTCTCTCCTTCAGGGGGGAGATCGAGTAATTGGTGAAAACCATCGGCTACTAGCCACACAGCATTGCGTGCAGTCTGGCTTTGATTGTGTGCACAAATCGAGAATGTGGCAATCTCCCCAAGAAATACTGATCGTGACGGTTGGCTGCTAAGGCCAAGGCCAATGATATTGTTATGCGTGTACAACATAGCCACCATCGCAATAGAGACTAGTAGGAACAACATCATAAAGGCGGCTTGATTGTCGAATTTTACGGCAATCGCAAATAGAGCAATCATGATCAAGGAGTAATACCAACCAATTCGTGTTGGAAGGATATACAACTGTTTGCGAGCAATGACAAATTCAGGCATATCTTAGTCAGAGGTTCCTAGAGTTAGCATTAGCTTTAGCAATAATTCGAACTACAGTATTTCAGTGTGCTCGATGATCTTGGCTAATTCCGCTGCTGAATCTGAACCATCACTGCAATGTAAGCGATGAGCAGCGGTGTATTGGGCCAATAGCTTGATGTCATCTGGTAATGCCGCATCACGATTTTCAATAAAGGCCAGCGCTTTTGCTGCTTGAAGCCATTGTAGGCCAGCGCGCGGCGACAAGCCGTTTACGAATTTACCCTGGGTTCGCGTTTGGCCTAATAGACTTTGAAGGTAATCTATCAGTGCATCGCTGACATGCACCTGGTCAACCGCAGCAACTAAATCTGCGACTTCTGCAGCTTGGAATACAGGCTCAGATTCGCTATTACTCTTGTGCTGTCGTTTGAGTAGTTGTTTCTCAAAATTATCCGCGGGATAACCCAATGAAATACGCATTAGAAAGCGATCAAGTTGTGATTCTGGTAGTGGGAAGGTTCCGCTTTGTTCTAATGGGTTTTGCGTGGCAATAACAAAGAACGGGTTGGGCAGGTCTAGCTGTCTGCCTTCGATAGACACTTGTTGTTCTTCCATCGCCTGCAGTAGAGCGCTTTGAGTTTTAGGTGTGGCGCGGTTGATTTCATCGGCCAATAACGTTGAAGTAAAAATCGGCCCTT
>Ga0316189_10004448_pt1 | contig 13479 bp, 13 predicted proteins | sample LowCovwburrow_MG_FD_204930 | JGI IMG/M metagenome (GOLD analysis project Ga0316189, IMG submission 204930) | Coastal sediment microbial communities from Maine, United States - Lowes Cove worm burrow | ecosystem: Environmental > Aquatic > Marine > Coastal > Sediment | place: USA: Maine...
AAAGTCATCTCCATGACCTTGCGCATGGTCACGCTGTCTTCGACGATTAAAACTCTCATCGACATCAAGCCCCATTCACCAAGATGTATGTCGCTGGCATACGCGATCGGTACCTGGGCGGTCAAGAAGGAGTGTATCCGGTTTGACGCCCATTGGAGCCGCCGGTAGGGAGCGCGGGTGTCGGACTCAGACCTACGTAGGCTCTATCGCGAGCGGGCCCCGAGAGCCCCCGAGGGTCGATTTTCTCTCGAAGAGCTGATCGCGGGATCAGGGCCCATTGAGCTGGACATCGGTTTTGGGCGCGGTTTGTCGCTGTTTGAGCGGAGGGCGGCCGCCCCGCAGAGCCGCATCATCGGCATCGAGGTCAAGACCAAGCTCGCCTACCAGGCCAGCGAGCGGCTCCAAAAACGCGGCATCGAAAAAGTGAAGATTCTCTGCGGGGATGCCCGCGAAATCTTGAAGCGAGCTGAGCCAGACAGATCGGTTCAGCGGGTCGCGCTGCACTTCCCGGACCCTTGGTGGAAGAAGCGCCACGACAAGCGGCGCGTCATCGGGGAGGCCCTGTTGACGGAGCTAGCCCGCCTGATGAAGCCCGGCGGCGAGCTCTTCATTCAAACCGACGTCGAGCACCGGGCGGAGCAGTACCTGGCCCAGCTTCGCAACACGCCCGGCTTCACGCTCGCTTCGGCCACTGGCTACGTCGAGGCGAACCCGTTCGATGCGCGTTCAAATCGGGAGAAGCGCGCCATCGAGGACGGCTTGCCTGTGTGGCGAATCCTGGCGACGCGCGGCTAGCTAGCGAAGCGCGACGGTGTTGCAGACCCGCTGCATGTGCCGCCGTAGCTCTTCTTGGCGCTCTTCGAGCGTCTGGTCGGGCTCGTGGCCAGGGATGAAGTAGCCGAGGTCATCGACGATGTCGTAGAGCTCTTCGCCGCGTTCGAGGAGCTTGCAGTTGCGGTTTTGCAGCGCACGCACCAGCCGCGGGAGAGCTTCGAGGCTGTGGCGCTTGGTGTCGTGCATCAACACGATGCCACCGCGGTCGCCCGTATCCCGCTCCCGGCGGTCGAGGACCCGGAAGAACGTGCGAACCACGTCTTCGGGGGTATTGACCTCCAAATCGCCGGGGTAGAGTGCCCACATCACGCTGGTGTAGCCAAGGTCGCCAAGCAGCTGCTCGACCCGGTGCGACAAGGCGCCGCCGGGCGGGCGAATCAATCTCGGCGTCCGGCCGATGGCCCGTTCGAGCTTACGCTCGGTGATGGCGAGCTCGGCTCGAATCTCCTCGTTGCCAAGCAAGGGGAGCTGGCGGTGGGTCTCGGTGTGGTTGCCAACCAGGTGCCCCCTGCGAACGATGTCGCGGACAATCTCGGCATGCTCCCGCTCCCAGGGGTTGCCATTGCCGAAGCTCTCGCTGGTCACGAAGAAGAGCGCTTTGATGCCGAGGTCGTCGAGCATGTCGAGAAGCCGCGGGGTCGTTCGGCGCGAGGGGCCGTCGTCGAAGGTGAAGAGAATGGCGCGGTGCTTGCTGCCGCCCTGAATCGTGAGCCCGCTCGGGAAGCGCAGACCGGTGACGTCTTGGTTGATGATGGGGACGACCGCCGCGACCTCCGGCCCAGGCTCGTGGTGGACCGGTTCCAGAATTGGAGAGGGGCGGATCGCGATCGGCTCGATGACCATCGGGGCGCGGCGCGTCTCGGACGCCCCGGCGAGGGAGCCTCCGCCGACCAGCGCGAGGACGCAGGCGCTCAGTCGAACCTTCCATGAGATCGAGGACATCTACTTTGGATCGTAGAGAAGCCCGGCTCGGAGAAGCGAGAAAGCCGCAGAACCTGGACAGGTCTGCAGTTGCAACGCTCAATGGCATCGAGTACCCCGTGCGCCCAATGAGCAAGACGTGATCGAAGTCCAACAACTCACGAAGCGGTACGGAAGCCGACTCGCAGTAGACAAGGTGTCGTTCCGGGTGGAACCAGGTGAGATCGTTGGCTTCCTGGGGCCGAACGGCGCGGGCAAAAGCACGACCCTCCGGATGCTGACCGGCTACCTGGCGCCCAGCTCGGGCGAGATTCAGATCGACGGAATCGACGCCGTGCAGAGCTCGATTCGAGCCCGAGAGCGAATGGGTTACATGCCCGAAGGGGTGCCTTTGTATCGGGAGATGCGCGTCCACGAGTACCTCCGCCATCGGGGCAAGCTCAAGGCTGTCCCAAACGTCGCCGAGGCGGTCGACCGCTGCCTCGAGCTTGCGGGGGTCGCCGACGCGCGGACACGAATCGTCGGCCAGCTCTCGAAAGGCTACAGGCAGAGGGTGGGTCTGGCCGAGGCGCTCATCGCCGATCCACCGATCCTGATTCTCGACGAGCCCACCTCGGGGCTGGACCCGAATCAGGTCCGGCAGTTTCGCGAGCTCATCCGAGGCTTCGCCGGCAAAAAGACGGTGCTGCTTTCGACTCACATTCTCTCCGAGGTCGAAGCGGTTTGCGACCGGGTCATCATCATTCGCGAAGGCCAGAAGGTCGCCGACCTGGTACCCGGTGAGTCGGAGACCAGCCTCGAAGACGTGTTCGCCAATCTCACAGCGTCCGGCGCCGAAGAGGAAGCCTCATGAGGGGCGCATGGGTCGTCCTCAGGCGAGAGCTCGCCTCGTTCTTCGTCTCGCCGCTGGCCTACGTCGTGCTGACATCCTGGCTGGTGTGGAACGGCGTCTGGTTTTGGATGCTCTCCGAGTTCTACGCCCGCAACGCGGTCTCCTCCGGCGCATCGACCCCTTTGTCCGGGTTTTTCGGCGGAAGCGCGCTGTTCTTCATACCGCTTCTAGTTTTCGTGCCGGTGCTGACGATGCGCCTGGTCGCCGGCGAGAAGCAGGCCGGAACCATCGAGACCCTGATGACCGCACCGGTGTCCGAGGCCTCGGTCATTGTCGGCAAGTACGGCGCCTCGCTCCTGATCTGGTGCACGCTTTGGGCGCCAACCCTCATCTACGCCTGGATCATGAGCCAGCACGGTAGCGTCGACTGGGGCGCGGTGACCGCCAGCTACTTCGGCATCTTCTGCCTGGGCGCATACTTCATGGCCGTGGGTTTGCTCATGAGCGTGCTCGCACCGACGCAAATCGTGGCTGCCGTGCTCGCCTTCGTCACACTCGGCGTCCTGTTCACGGTGGGCATTGGCGAGTTCGTCCTCGATGGCACCGCGCGCGAGGTCTGCGCCTACGTCAGCATGCTGGGCCACATGCAGAGCTTCGCCAAGGGCGTGATTGACACCCGGTACCTGGTCTTCGACCTGTCGCTCGCAGTCCTGGCGGTTGGGCTCAGTATTGGCGCGCTCAAGGCGCGGAGGCACGGATGAGCGCGCAGCCCCGAACCCGCTTGAACCTCTTGCTCACGGCCGTGCTCGGCCTGCTGGTCGTGGTCCTGGTGAACTACATCTCAGCGCGCCACTACAAGCGATGGGACTGGACGAGCCACGGCTTGTTCACGCTTTCGGAGCGCAGCCAGCAGGCCCTGAAAGAGCTCGACAAGGACGTGGAGGTCTATGTCTTCCTCGGGCGCGACGAGCAGGACTTCGCCGACGTGGAGACGCTGCTCGAGGAGTACAAGGCCGTCACCGACCGGATCAGCGTCGAATGGGTCGACCCGGACCGCGACCGCGCGCGCTATCAGGCGCTCGCGGACAAGTTCGGAATCGACAGCTGGCTCGCCGGGGACGTCACGCTTTCCCAGGTGCCGGTGGTGGTCACCAGCGGCGAGCGCAAGTGGAAAGTCGAGCGCCATCAGCTCATCGTCGAGGACTTCGAGACCTTCGAAGACGCCGACGGACACAAGCTCGACCTGCAATCCGAGCGCGCGCTCACCGGAGCGATCCTCGAGGTGACCACCGGCGAACCCAACAAGGTCTGCGTCGCGGCGGGTCACGGCGAATGGGAGATCGGAGCCTACGGCGAGCGTAGCTTCGATGCGGTAGCTCGCGAGCTCGAATGGGAGAAGATAGAAGTCGAGCCGTTCGAGATTCGGGCAGACGATGTACCGGACGCCTGTGACGCACTCTTCGTCATCAGCCCGCAGCGCCCGTTCTCCAAAGACGAGGTCGCCGTCATCGACCGCTACCTCGTGTCGGGCGGCAACGTGTTGCTTGCCTTCGACCCTGTGCTCAAGAAGGAAGTGCTCACCGGGACGGGCTTGGAGAGCTCGCTCGAAGCGCGCGGCATCGTCGTTGGCGCGGACCTCGTCATCGAGAACGACACAGCCCAGCAGCTGCCGGGCAACCCCGGCGACCTGTTCCTCGTGACGAACCTCGGCACCCATCGACTCGTCGATACAATTCGGAAGCGCGGCGGGGGGATTCTCTTCGCGGTCGCCCGTTCGATTGACGTCGCAGATGGCAGCGACACCGAGGTGCTCTTCCGCACGAGCCCGGCAGCAGTAGCCGAAACGGACTTGGCGCGCGCGCTCGACCCGAATGCCAATGGAACCGCGACACCAGCGAGCGCGGTGCCCCTTGCGGTGGCCTGGGAGTACGTGCCGCCCCTCGGCGAGGACCTGAGGCCGGTCAAGGCCGACGGCCCCACGCCGGGCCGCTTGCTCGTCATTGGCGACAGCGACTGGATGAGCTCCGAGCTGCTCGAGAACCCGCAGCTCTCGAACATCGACCTGCTTTCCTCATCGGTCGGCTGGCTCACCCAGCGCGAGGCCTTAATCAACATCGCGCCTCGCAAGACCAACGCCCGCGCCGTCATCATGAGCGACGCCGATCTGCAGAACCTCTTGTTCCGCGTCGTGGTTCTCTTGCCGCTGGCCGCGCTGATTGCCGGCTTCGGCGTTTGGTGGTCGAGGCGTTCATGAGCGGGCGCACGCCGGTCATCTTGCTCGTCGTGGCAGCCGTGTTGCTGGCCTACGTGATGGCATTCGAGCGCGGCGGCCCAGGGCGCAGGGAAATCGAGTCCCGCTCGGGCCTCTTGCTGGAGTCCGTCATTCGCGAGCGCATCACTCGAGTTCGCATCGCTTCTGGAGATGAGCGCGTCGCGCTACTGCGAACGGGCGAGGGCTTCGACGAGACCTGGACCCTCGAAGAGCCGAAGCAGGCGCCGGCCGACCCCGAGGTCATCGAGAACTACCTACGCGACTGGGAGTTCGCGATCCCGGTTCGGACACTGCAGAGCCCAAGCCCCGAAGACTTGCTGAGCTTCGGCATGGACCGGCCCAAGGCAGAGGTCAGCTTCGAAATGGGTCGCGCCGAGGTGCGCATTTCACTCGGCGCGGGCACTCCGGTCGACGGCGGCGGCTACGTCCGAATCGACGACCAGCAGCAAATCTCGGTCGTCAGCAAGGACGTCGTCGCGCTCTTCGACCGCCGCGCGGACGCGTTCGAACTCAAAGGCGACGCAGGCGCGCCGGACTTGTCTGACCTGCTCATCGCCGAACCGGATGGCGGCGCGGCCACGCCCTGACTAGTTCGCCGAGCCCTTGGAGAGCGTCTCGTGCGACGCGTATTCAAGCAGACCGTTGCTGGTGTTGAAACCACCCGACGAGATGAGCGTGAAGTGACCCTTCACACGCACCTTGTTGCCCACCGCCAGGTCTTTCGGCACCACGACGTCACCGGCAATGGTGGTCGTCTTGCGGCCGCGGCGAGCGCGCTGGAGCTGCTCCTGGTTGTCGGCGTAACCCACCACGAGCAACTGCTCGGCACGGTCGGTCTGGTCCGCAGTGTCGGCAATGAACATGTGCGGCGCGGCGACCTTCGGGCATTGCTCCTTCTTTCGCATCTTGCAGGCCGGCGGTTCGTAGATCTCGATGATGAAACCCGTCACCCCGAGGTCCATGTCGAGCAACTTCGTCGGACGCTGACGCAGGCCGTACACGCTGTACGACTCATCTTCGTAAGTCGTCGGAAATGGCGCCGGCGGTAGCGTCGGAACCTCGGGAAGGTTCGGGACGATTTTTGGCAGTTGTTCGGCCTCTGCTTCGGGCTCCGAAGCGGACGTGATCTGTTCACAACCGGCGCTCAGCAGCACCCCAGCCACAATCAGGCCTATTAGACGAGCTCCCATGTTTCCCCCTGTCCCAAACAAACTAACACGGGCGATTCACGAGCGACAATCTAGGGGGGTGCTTGGCGGCAGCCGCCGTCCTCGGCTGGGGGCTGTTCGAGCGCCATTTTCAGCGTGGGCGGAACGCCCTGGGTGCTTTGGAGCTGCTCGACGGTCGCGACCGCTTCGGGGCTTCCGAGGGCACGGAGCGCTTCAATCGCCCGGGCCGCGTTGTTCAGGTCCTCGGTCAGGGCATTGCTCGGGGCGGCCCGCATCACGACCAAGAACAGGGCTTCGGCCGCATCGCTGCGACAATGGGCGACGACGTACTCGATGGCGGCCTGGGTCACAGAGGGCCACTCGTCACGGGCGCGGAGCCGTCGGTGGATGCGCTCCCAGCCCTCGTCGTGCGAGGTCGCGCTGAGCACCCTTATCGCTGCCGCACGAACCTCGGACATCGAGTCGTCGACCGAGGCCACCACGACCGCGAGCGCCTCGCCTTCGCGCCGCAAGCTGCTCACCGCCGCGGCGCGAACCATGGGCCAAGTATCACGCCGGGCGAGGGTGGCACGCTCCAACATCGACCCGTCGTCGCCCGACAAGGCGGCCGCCGCGCTCGCGCGAACCCGGGGGTAGGGGTCCTTCAACGAAGCGCGGACATCCTCACGATGTCCACGTGCCGTCATCCCATCGACGGCCGCTTGGCGAAGCATCCATTCCTCGGGCCCGTCGACTTGGCTCCGGAGCCAGTCATCGATCTCGGCGCTCGGGCCGGCCGCAGCGGCGGCTTGAAGCAACCGCCAGGTCGAAGCGAAGTCCGTCGACTTCGGAGCCGCATACTCGATGAACGAAGTCAGCGTCGCTCGCTGCGCCTCCAAGCCGATGAGTCCGATGCCTGCACTCGCCACGGCCGAGACCGCGGGTGCCGTGCCAAGCCAGTCGCGAAGCGCGCCGTTGGCATCTCCAACCGAACGCTGCACCGCCGTGCCAAGCGCAGCGCGAAGCCCGGGGCGATTGGATCCAGCCGATTCTGCCATCGCATCGAGCAGCCGCTGGATTGCGAAATCCGGCTCGGCGCGCGCCAGCACCGAGGCCGCCCGATCCCCTACCTGCGGATCGGAAAGCAGCTCGACGAAGGCTTCGCGTCCGCGCCGGCCGACTTGTCGCAGCGCTTCGAACGCACTGTCACGCAGGTCCTCGTCGTCCGAGCGAGCCGCCTCCATCAGCGTATCGACCGCGGCGTCATGGTCTTTGGCAAGGCTCCGGAGCGCGCCGATCGCGCGCTTCTGCCCGAGCAGCGAAATCGTCCGCCAAGCGCTGCGGATCTGCTTCGCCGCGCGTTCGCCTCCCGCTTGAAGCACGTAAACGGCGGCCGTGGCCCGATCGTGCTCCCCATCGAGCTCGGTCACCGCGTTCGCGATGGCCGCAGGGTCGGGCGCCGCGAAAGCCGTTCCGCCGAGGCCACCGAGCCACAGGAGCGTCGCTAGTGCAAGAGTGCGTCTGCGGTTCGTCGTTCCCACTCGATTACCGTTCCGTCCCGCAGCTCTAGCACGCGGTCCGCATGACGAAGGAAATCCTCGCGATGCGTCGCGACGATGACCAGGCCCCCTCGGTCGGCATGCTCCCGGCAAACGCGGATCACATTGCGCTCCTGCTCGTCGTCTAGCGCAGAGCTCGGCTCGTCCAGCAGCAACACCGGGGCAGCCCTGAACAGGGCGCGCGCCAAGGTGATGCGCTGCCGCTGACCGGTCGAAAGATCGGTGCCGCCTTCATGAAGCACGCCGTCGTAGCCTTGCGGCCGCGCCGAAATGAAGTCGTGCGCATCGACCCTCCGACAAACCTCCACGACCTTTTCACGATCCGGACGACTGCTGCCCAAGGCAACGTTGTTCAAGATGCTGTCGTGAAAGAGCGCCGGGTTCTGCGGCATCCAAGCCGTTGCAGCGCCGAGCGAATCTCGGGACGCGGCTAGACCGTCGAGCGCGATGCTCCCTGCGGACGCCGGGAGCACCCCCGCCAAGATCCCGAGCAAGGTCGACTTCCCAACACCACTGTCGCCGGTCATCGCGACGAGCTCTCCGGCGCGAAACGATGCGCTCGCGCCGCGGAGCACGGGGCGACCGTCGTAGTCGAACTGCAGACCATCCAAGGCGAGCGACAGCAGCGGCTCGGTCCGCGCCCGGGCAGGCTCGGCGGGCTCGGACGGCAAGCCGAACAGCTCATCGAGCCGATCGAGCGACGCCAGACCGGACCACCAGCCGAAAACAGCCTGAGCCAGCCCGTGCAAAGGCCGATACATCAGAAGCAGCGCGACCAGCACGGTTCCGGTGCTGGCCAGGTCGACCGAGCTTCGACTCGACCAGGCGAAGGCAAGGACCAGCGCCACCCCCAGCGCCCCTGCCAGCTCCACCATCGGCCCAGCCGCAGCGCTCCAGGTCTCCGCAGCAATCCCGCTCTGCTCCGAGTGCATCGCCCCCTCGTCAATCTTCCGAGCGACGGGTTTCACTGCACCATACGCTCGAAGGACCGCCGCCCCGTCGATGGCCTCCGCCGTGCTGGCCACCACCGAGGACTCGGCAGCGAACAGCTCGCGCTGGAGCCGCCTCGCAGGACGGGCCGCCAGGACGATGAGCAGGACCGCCAAAGGGAGCACCAGGAGCCCGGGGATGGCTAGTGCAGTATCCACCCTCAGCGCCACACTGGCTAGCGCAGTAGCCATCAGCACGCTCCGAATGCCCTGCCCAACACCCAAATGGAGCAAGGTCCGGACCCCATGCACCTCAACCTGGATCCGCGAAGCGAGCTCCCCCCGGGGCCAGGCGAGCAATTTCGACGGTTCCAGAGCCAGTACATGACCGAGCAATTTGCCGCGAAACTCGCGGATTACGCCCAGTTGGAGCCTGGCGGCCAGGTGCGTCCGGAGCGTCTCTGAGAGCGCTCTCAGGGCCCCGAGCCCCACCAGCAGCCAGACGATCTGGGCGACGCTCAGGCTCGGGATCGCAAGCGCGCCAGAGGAGGTCTCGGCCCCTAATTTGCCCTCGAAACTCCGAACGAGCGGACCGACCAGCCAGGCGTAGCCCGCGGTGGCCGCCGCCGAGAGCGCCATGGCGCAGACGGTTGCAAAGACGAGTGGCGTACGCGACCGCAGCGATTGCAGTAACTCGGTACGTGCACGATCCTCACTGGAATTTCTCCGCATAAACACGTCGAATACCCCTTCTCAACTCCGCTCACGGACCCATATACTCCGAGTTACTCCCACGACAAAATCCAGGCCCTCAGAGGGCGAAATCAAGGCCGCCGGGCATTCCGGCACGGCGTGTGCATCAGCTTTCGACACGAACGGTTGGTTCACGCCCGGTGGAAGAGTTGGGCGGTTTCGAGTGTTCAGCCATTCATGCGGGGAGCCACACATTGCGGGCTCCACCGGAAGGCGAGAGGGAAAATGGCACGACAGGCAGCGACAACACAGACAACCCGAAAGAGCCAAGTGAGGGCCAAGGCATCCAAGCCAGCGCAGCCGAAGGCTGAGGCCGAGGTGAAGCAGCCCGCGCCAGCCCCGGCGACACCGGCGGCCCAGGCCGTGCCGTCCGCCGAGCCTAGCAAGGAGCAGCTCGAGAAGGCGCGCGTCGAGAGCGAGAAGGCTCTCAAGGAGTTCGAGCGCCAAGGCGCTGGGGATTCGACCCTCACCCGGTACTTCCGCGAGATGATCGGCCATCGCGTGCTCACCCCCCAAGAGGAAATCGAAGCGGCCAAGCAGGTGGAGCGCCTCGAAATCGCTTACTGGGAGGCTCTGCTCAGCTACCCGCCGTGCTTCGAGAGCGTCGCCGCGGTCATCGAAGCTCGCGTCGAGGATCAGCCGCTTCCCGAGCTCGCATCACTGCGTAAGCTCTGCAAGAGCTCCAAGGCCGACAAGCTCGGCAAGCGCCAGGAAGTCCGCTGGAACGATCTTTGTCTCCAGCTGTCCACGAAGATGCGCGAGCTCGATAGCGACCGTCTCTTCGTTCAGGAGTCAGACCGCGCGGTGCATCGCCTGGCCGGTGACTTCGCGGACGAGCGCGACATCGTCGGTGACCACGTCCGCGTGACCCCGACGTTCAAGCGCTACCTGCAGCACGTTCGCGGCGCGCAAAAAGCGCAGCAGCGAGCCAAGAACCGCTTCGTCGCCGCGAACCTGCGCTTGGTGGTTTCGATCGCCCGCCGCTACAACCGCGGCCGGCTTCCGCTGATCGACCTCATTCAAGAGGGCAACATCGGTCTCATGAAGGCCGTCGAGCGCTTCGACCACAACCGTGGCTACCGCTTCAGCACCTACGCTTCCTGGTGGATTCGCCACGCGATCAGCCGCGCACTAGCCGACAAGGGCCGTGCGGTTCGTATCCCGGTGCACATGCTCGACACCTACAACCGCGTCGCGCGCGCGACCCAGGCCATCGCCACCCGCACCGGCATGGAGCCCACGCCCGAAGAGCTCGAGAAAGAGACCGGCATCGCTGCCGAGAAGCTCGAGAAGATCAAGGGCTACTGGGCCGAGACCCCGTTCTCGCTCGACCGTCCGGTCAACGACGAGGACGGCCGCAAGTTCATCGACTTCCTCGAAGAGGAAAACGTGCCGACGCCCTACGAGCAGCTCGTCTCCCGCAAGTGGAGCGACGAGGTGCGCAGGCTCCTCGACACGCTGACCCCCATGGAGGCCCGCATCCTCCGCTGGCGCTTCGGCCTCGACGACGAGGACGAGCTCACCCTCAAGGAAATCGGCGACAAGTACAACCTGTCCCGCGAACGAATCCGGCAGCTCCAAGAGCAGGCGCTGGGGAAGATTCGGCGACAGATCAAGGAGTGAGCTGAGCAGCTCGCACGACTGAAACGCCGGCGGGGCAACCCGCCGGCGTTTTTGTTTGGCGGGCGGAGTAGCAAGACACCTCAGCCTTGATGCCCACCCCCAATTCCGCATACCCTGAGGCAAAGGGACGGTGAATGGCTTCGAGGGCGCCGTACTGCGAGTTGGAGATTCGCGTCCGTCAGACGCTGGCGGCGGACGGCACGACTTCCTCGTTCTCGACGGTCGCTTGCCCGCGACAGGCCTGCACGGTTCGAGTGAACGAATGCGTCGATTGCGAAGAGTACATCGGCCTCTCGTTCGATCGGGAGGAGCAAACCGCGCTGCTGCATTGTTACGAAAACGAAGGGCCGACGCCGCGCCAATCCTTGCGAAGCTTCCTCGCTTCCGGTGAGCGCGAGGGGTTTTGGCGCAAGCTTCACGAACGCGCTGACTGCACCCCGGTCTCACGCATCATGAGCCTCAACGTCCAATGTGTCACCGAAAACGTGACGCTCAGCGCGCTCGCAACCTCCTTGCTCGACGGCGGCATCAGCGGCGCACCCGTCGTCGACGAAAAGGGCCACCCGATCGGCGTCGTCTCCAAAACGGACCTGCTCCGCCACGGTGTCACGCCGAATGGGCGAGTGAAGAGCGTCATGACTCCAATGACCTTCACGCTTCATGAGGATCAATCGGTTTCGAAAGCCGCGGCGCTCATGGCATACGAAGGCATCCATCGCCTCCCGGTCGTCGACGCCGCGGGCGCGGTGGTGGGCCTCCTATCATCGCTAGACATCCTGCACTGGCTGGCATGCAAGACGGGCAACACCGTCCCAGCCCCCCGCTCGCGCCGGCGTGGCTGACGCTGGCACTGACACTGGCGCTGACGCGGGTGCTTGGGGGGAGGGTCTTGGGTGGGTTGGGTGGTACGGCTTGTTTACACCGCCCCGCCCACCCCCACCCGTAATCCTCCCTCCGCGGCTTCGCTGCGCTTCGCCTTGGCGGCGCCTTTGGCGCCGGGCTTCGCCCTTCGGGCTCGCGCTGCCGCGGGTTCTATTTGGCGGATCGGTGGGTGGGGGAGCGGGTGGTGGTGTGCGGCTTGGGCTGCCGCGGGTGTTTGGGGCTGACGCTGGCAGCGACGCCGCGGGTGTGACCCGTGGTTACACGGGTGGGGCGTGGGAGTCACGCGATCGCGGTGCGGAGCACATGCGCGGGTCGATTCCCCTAGAAATCGCGATGTCGCACCTTGGTACGGCACTTGCGTTGCTCACCGTTCGTCGGGAAGGATCGGTCTCGTGCGAATACTCAGTCTTACTGCTCTCGTCGCGACGCTCGTCGCTGCACCGCCGCCCACGACTGCGTCTGCCCAGTCGGATCCCATCGTCGTCTCGGGGTCTCAGTTCGGCGTGATGACCGCCTCACAGGCGGAGGCGCGCGTCGCCGAGCTCGAGGATGCCTACAGCAAGGTCAAAATGGCCGGGCCGCGCGCGGGGCTTGGGATCTCCGCCATTCTCATACCCGGCGGTGCTTTCATGTTGGGGACCGGGCTAGGCATTAGGAACTGGGAACAGACCTTCTTCTGCCCCCCGGATACGCCGCGCTGCCGGGATGCGAGTAGAGCGTGGACCGCGCTTGCCATCTCCGGGGCCATCGCGCTGGTCGCTGGCGCGACCGGCGTGGCCTTGTCGTCGCGGAAGCTCAGGCGACAGAAGATGGAGCGCGCACGCATCCAACGAGAAATCGACGAGCTCGAGCGATTGATGCCATCGAACTGACGGAGCCACTTGGCGTCGCCTAGCTCGCGGTCAAGCAACTTCCGACACGTCGAAGTCGGGAAACAACAGCACCGCGGGGTGCACCTTGAGCGCCTTGGCGAGCACGAGGGCGCGTTCGCGGCCTAGCTCGCGAGCGCCCGTTTCGAGGGCTGAGAGATTCGACTGCGCGATGCCCGTGAGCGCCGAAAGCTCGCTCTGCGTCAGCTCTTGGAGCTCGCGAACGGTGCGAAGCATCTCGCCGGGCGTGACGGAGACGCCCACGCGCGCTGGAACAAGATCTCTGCGTGCCGTCTGCGTGCGACCCACTTTGACCTTAGCGCGCCTAGTACTCATGCGGATTCACCTCGACGACGTGGATCTCCAACATCGCTTGCTCGACCCTGTAGATCAGTCGCCACTGACGGTTGAGGCGCGATGACCGGAACCCCTTCCACTCTCCGCGGAGAGCCTCGTCTCGAAACCCCTTGATCAGTCGAAGGCCCTGCGGCCCGCTTTGCTCGGCGATTCTCTTCCATGCCTCGTAACGAACGCGAACCTGTCGTGGAGCGCGCTCGACCACCTTACGGACGGACTTCCTCTCAGAGATCCGCCACATATACAATAGCATATTCCGGGGTTTCGAAGAGAGCAATCGTCCTGTCGCCCATGCCGAATCATCGACCAGTTGCCGCGTCGGTTTCGCCCTGCGGGCTCGCGCTGCCGCGGGTTCTATTTGGCGGATCGGTGGGTGGGGGAGCGGGCGTCACTGTGCGGATTGTGCTGCCGCGGGTGCTTGGGGGGAGCGTCTTGGGTGGGGTGCGTGGTGCGGCTTGTTTACACCGCCCCGCCCGGTCGCCTCCGGCAGTGGGTTGGTC
>Ga0316189_10004449_pt1 | contig 13478 bp, 14 predicted proteins | sample LowCovwburrow_MG_FD_204930 | JGI IMG/M metagenome (GOLD analysis project Ga0316189, IMG submission 204930) | Coastal sediment microbial communities from Maine, United States - Lowes Cove worm burrow | ecosystem: Environmental > Aquatic > Marine > Coastal > Sediment | place: USA: Maine...
ACGTACTGACGATGTATACGTTTACATTTCCTAAATGAGCAAACCCTTATCTCGACAATGAAATTCTTAGGAGAATTGACTATTAATAATCGTATAACGACTGCACTGCTTTTAGCCGCTGGTACCGGATCCCGCCTGCGCCCATTAACCCTTGATGCACCAAAATGTCTTACCGAAGTCAGCGGTGAACCCATACTGGCTCGTCTGCTTGATAACCTCCGCATACAAGGTATTAAACGCCTGGTGGTAGTCACTGGCTACCTGGATCATTGTGTCCGCGAATATCTTGAAGAAAATGCAGCGGATATGCAGCTTGATTATGTGTTTAATCCTGTTTATCAGACGACCAACAATATCTATTCACTCTGGTTAGCGAAAAAAGCGATCGAAGAACCCTTTGTATTGATAGAAAGCGACCTTGTTTTTGAAGCATCTATGTTAGAGCCTATGCTGATACCGGATAGAATTGCGGTGTCGAATATCCTGCCTTGGATGAATGGCACCATGGTTGCGCTCAACGCAGACAAAGCGGTGAAAGCATTTCATGTTAGCCACGATGTTAACGATGAACGCCGCTATAAAACCGTTAATATTTGCAGCCTGTCCGCACAAAGCTGGCAGCGGGTGATCGCACGTTTAGATCGTTATATCGAAGACGGGCGTGTTAATGAATATTATGAAACCGTATTTGCCGATATGGTGGCTGACGGTTCACTTGAATTTGATGCCGTGCTGTTCAACGAAAACAAATGGTATGAGATCGATGCTATGGAAGATCTGCATCAGGCAGAACTGATGTTTCCTCGTGCACCAGCTATTGGCTTGCCAGAACATGTTGGCTTAAAACAGGCTGGCTTTAAACCGGCTGGTTTTGGACATGTTATCAGTCGCTCTGCAGCTAACGGTGCCAACATGGTCACACCTATAAACAAAGCTCTGGTTTCAGATAATGTCGCTTCCATTAATAAAGTAGAACCAGAGAAAATTATATGACAGGGATGAACAACATGCATATAAGCGACACGCAGGTGAAGCAACCGAGCATACTTTCTTTTGCCAACGATCTTGCAAACCTGTGCTCTCTGGCAGGGCTTCTTTCTGCGGTGCTTGCCATCTATTTCGCTATCGTGGGTAATTTTCCGGCCGCAATGATCGGACTGGTCTGGGCTGTGTTTTTTGACTGGAGCGATGGCAACATCGCCCGGCGCATGAAAGGCCGCACCGACGAACAGAAAAAATTCGGCGGTCAGATGGACTCGCTGATCGATATTGTCAGCTTTGGTATTTGCCCAGCTGTAGTTTTACTGAGCTACGGTGATTTTAGTCCCTGGTTTATTCCAGGTGCTTTTCTTATCGCAGCAGCAGGCGTACTTCGATTAAGTTACTTTAATGTATACGGCTTAGCAGGCAAATCAAGCTTCCAGGGTTTGGCCATTGATAACAACGGTATCTTCCTGGTCCTGGTATTTGCTATTAATAGCTTTGTCAGCGCATCCAGTTTCGCTATAGTACTTTATATCACAATAGTGACATTGGCAGCCTTGAACGTGGCACCTATTAAAACACCAAAACTGAGCAGTGGAGGCTGGTACTACGCCATTGTTCTATATACCCTCGTCATGACTTTGTTTTTTGGCTGGCAGCTGTTTAATGAGCTAAATCATGCCTAAAGAAAATACAAACGAATCTACTTACAAGGTAGAAACCAAAATTAAAGGGGTCTGCCCTTTTCAAACGTAACCATTGGAATTGCTTCATCTTTGTAACCAGATATATCAAAGGAAAAATAACCATGTATTTTTGTACGCTTTATTCTCCATATCTTTAAAGAAGAAATGAAAATATTGTAATGATGGGTCTGGTATTCAGAGACTGAACGCAATACATAAAATCAAAGACAAACAAAAAGGGCAAGACCAAATGGTCTTGCCCTTTTTAATTACCCTATATAATTATTAAAGGGTAATTACTTATACTGTAACTATATTCTCTGCTTGCAGACCTTTTGGGCCTTGAGTTACTGTGAACTCAACTTTCTGACCTTCAGACATGATTTTGAAACCTGATGAATCATTGATTGCGCTAAAGTGAGCAAATACATGAGAGGTTAAATATTTAATAGTCGTGAACGTTAGCTTCTAATGCCTATAAAAACTTATAGGCAAAAATACTGAATTTTATATCTACCTACGTCCACCTTTAACGTTGCGCAAATTCAAGGTTTCGGCCAGTTCCTTTGCGTGTGTAGTAACAGACTCGAGAGTACCCGTTTTTTTACAATCCATTATTGTATTGGTAAAGTTTCCTTTTTGAATAACATAGAGATACCAGTTTTTACCCAATATACCCTCTGGGGCAGTTGTCTTTTCAACCTTTATTACATGGTATTTACTATTGATTGAATCATCGTGCATTATTTAATACCTCTTATTTCAACTTAAAAAAACTAAAATGCGATTTATGAGGGGAGAATTTATTTTCTAAACACTAAGCCCAACATGACAATATCTTCATTTTCTTCATACAGATTAAAATACCGTTTGCCGCTAACCGTAATGCCAAATGTTTTTGTAAAGTCCATCACGATGCCGACTTCAGGAAAATATGCAGCGATATAGTCATCCCTATCCCAGTTGTAACCCAGTGATGCACCGAGTAATAAATACAGCGATACATCCCCGTTAAATACATAACCGCCACCTAAATCCAGTGTTGAACCTGTTCCATCTATATCTGATTCCAGGTAGCTAAGTTTAAGGGAACTAACTATGTTGCCTTTAAGTGACAGCATGCCTACAGAAGTAATATCCAGGTCATTTTTGTCAGACGAAATATTATGCTCGATAGCAAGATAGTGTTTATCTGGCTCTGCTGTAGCACTAACGCCAGAAAGCATCAAAAAAGACAACAATAGCGAGGCTTTTAACTGGGTGTATCGATGGTTGTTTCGGGTCCTTTTATTTAACCTGCAGACGAATATTTCTATCTTGTTTAAAAACATGTGCATCAATTTCTCTGGTTATGAAATGTAAATAATCTGTAAATGAGTTAGCACTGCTAATAAGTACTTAACCCATTTCGACTGCATTTAGCACTTCAAGAAAATGTCCTGGTTAGGACACTTATGAAAGAGAAATGATGACGGCTGATATATCCTGATCACTTTAAAGAAAGGTGTAGCTTGTGGTTTATTCTTCAATACCTCATTTAGCTTTGAGACACACTCACTATAGTCCTTTCTGACGAACTATATAACGCTAAACAAAATATAAGTGTCGATATAGCTAAGACAAAGTTACTGGTAAGGACTGAAGTTACTAGTGGTGTTCGCGCGCAACGGCCACGATGTAACGGAGTTCAGTAAGAGTCACAAGGCAAGTTCAATACAACTAAATTTAACATTAAAAATATTAATTAAAGATAATTGTTGATAGTTTTTGAATATTAACAGCTAATTATATTGAGAAAGGCTATGACGCTGATAAATAAATACAAATATCTCTAGCATGACGGCAGGACTATATTGAGCAAACAGTTGATTGTGAAAGCTTGATAACGAATAAAAACATCTGACTAGAATCAGTCGAAATCAGAAAACAACACCACTTTAAGGGGAATAGAGTAATGCTGAAAAGAACGATACCTTTGATCGCTGCCATAGCGATCGCGATTGCACCGGCGGCGCAATCGGAGAACATGTTCAGTGGCAAGGCCAAACCGAACAGCTTCTGGTGGCCGGATCAGGTGGATCTCAGCTCGCTACGAGACCACGATCACAAATCCAGTCCGTACGCTGATAACTTTGACTACGCCAAGGCCTTCAATAGCGTCGACCTCAAGGCCCTGAAAGCGGATATCGAAAAAACTCTGACCACATCACAGGACTGGTGGCCGGCAGACTGGGGTCACTATGGCGGCCTGATGATCAGAATGGCCTGGCATAGCGCAGGAACCTACCGCGTACATGACGGACGCGGCGGTGCCGATGGCGGCCAGCAACGTTTCGAGCCGCTCAACAGCTGGCCTGATAACGCCAATCTCGACAAGGCACGTCGCCTGTTGTGGCCGGTCAAGCAGAAATACGGGCGTAATGTATCCTGGGCTGACCTGATGATCCTGTCCGGTAATGTCGCGCTGGAATCGATGGGTTTCGAAACCCTTGGCTTCGCCGGTGGTCGCGTGGACGACTGGGAATCTGACCTGGTGTACTGGGGTCCCGAGACCAAGATGCTTGGCAACGACAAGCGTTACAGCAAGGACGGCAAACTCGAAAAGCCGTTAGCAGCACTACAGATGGGCCTGATCTATGTAAACCCAGAAGGCCCAAGCGGTAATCTCGACCCGGTCTCTGCTGCCAACGACATGCGTGAATCATTTGGCCGCATGGCGATGAACGACGAAGAGATCGTGGCGCTTGTCGCTGGTGGTCATACTATGGGTAAGAACCACGGTGCAAAGAAAGGGGATTGCGTAGGCCCGGAGCCTGCCGCCGCCGCTATCGATCAACAGGGACTGGGCTGGAAGAACAAGTGTGGCAAAGGCAATGCTGAAGACACCATGACCAGTGGACTGGAAGGTGCCTGGACCCAGACGCCTACCGCATGGTCTATCCTGTTCCTCAGTAACCTGTTCACGTACGAGTGGCAGAAACATGAGACCCCTGCTGGCGCAACGGTGTGGGTGCCAACCGATAAAAATGCACATACAGCCGTACCTGACGCGCACGTCAAGGGTAAACGCAACCCACCTGTCATGCTGACGACCGACCTGGCTCTGAAGAAAGACCCCGGTTTCCGCAAGATTGCCGAGCGTTTCCTGAAGAAGCCAAGAGAGTTCGACCAGGCTTTCGCCAGGGCGTGGTTCAAACTGACGCATCGTGACCTTGGGCCGCGTGCCCGCTACCTGGGTAGTGATGCACCAGAAGAAGTATTCGTCTGGCAGGATCCGGTTCCGGCTGCCGATCACAAGATAAGTGCCAAAGAAGCGGACAAGCTGAAAGCGAAGATCCTGAAATCCGGTTTGACTGTAGCTGAACTGGTCAGAGCGGCATGGGCATCAGCTTCTACCTATCGCGGCTCAGATATGCGCGGTGGCGCCAACGGTGCACGTGTCCGACTTGCTCCACAGAAAGACTGGCAAGCCAACGACCCGAAACAACTGGCCAGCGTGCTGAAGAAACTTGAGAAAGTCAAAAAGGACTCCGGCAGCAAGGTCTCCATGGCTGACCTGATCGTACTCGGCGGTGCTGCTGCAATCGAGAAAGCGGCAAAAGATGCCGGTCACAAGGTCAAGGTTCCATTCAATCCGGGTCGTGGTGACGCGACACAGAAGATGACCGACGTGCATTCGTTCGCCGTGCTGGAACCGAAGGCAGATGCCTTCCGTAACTACTACAACGACGGTGCTTACGGTTCTCCTGCAAACATGCTGGTCGAGAAGGCCGACCTGTTGACCCTGACAGTACCGGAGATGACCGCACTGGTCGGTGGTATGCGTACATTGGGCGCGAATGCCGGCGGCTCGAAACATGGCGTGTTCACCAACAAGCCGGGGCAACTGAGCAACGACTTCTTCGTAAGCCTGCTCGACATGTCCACCACGTGGGCACCATCGAAGAAAGAAGGCGTGTACGAGGGTCGTGACCGTAGCAGCGGCAAGCTGAAATGGACTGCGACACCAGTTGACCTGGTGTTCGGTTCCAACTCGGAACTCAGGGCAGTCGCTGAAGCCTATGCCTCTGATGATGGCGAGAAGAAGTTCATCGACGACTTCGTCAAGGCCTGGACCAAGGTGATGAACAACGACCGCTTCTAGAGCCGAAAGTAGTTTATTCACCAATAAAGACTAGCCCCTCCTGTTCAGGAGGGGCTTTTTTAGTTTGTGAGTATAAGGACTGCATACGCGTACGCCGTCGCAAATCCAGCAACAGTATACCTGTTAACCACCATTACAGGGTTTGTGCCCTGCTTTCTTTGGCGCTAATGGTTTACCACAAATGTTTTCTTTTTTTTACAGAGCTATCACTTCCCAGCGGCCTTCCTGTTCGCGTATGCTGTGCGCCTAAATCATTGCTGCTTGAATCATCATTCAATAAGATGATTTCAACTGAAGAGGAGTAAAACCATGATAGAGAAACTAAGCAAAGGCTATGAACGTTTTCGTAATGGCTATTTTCAACGCAACCGGGAACGACTGGAACAACTGGCGAATAAGCAAACACCAGAGATTGCTATGATATCGTGTTGTGATTCTCGCGTTGATCCCACTATTTTATTTGATCTTGAACCTGGTGATATTTTTGTTATTCGTAATGTAGCAAATCTAGTGCCGCCTTTTGAAACTAAAGGCGACTACCATGGCACGAGTGCTGCGCTGCAATTTGCCGTTACCTGCCTGCAAGTAAAACAGGTAGTGGTGTTGGGCCATGCTAACTGTGGAGGCATTCGTGCCTTGATGGAAAACGATGGCTTAATTCAAACTGGTGGTTTTATTGATAGCTGGATGAATCTGGCAGCAGCGGCGAAAAAAGAAGTGCTGGCGCGTGACAACCTTACTACGGCAGAACAACGTATCGATGCCTGCGAAAAAACTGCAGTAGGCCATTCTTTAAATAATTTAATGACGTATCCCTGGATACATGAACGAGTAAATACGGGGAGCCTGAATCTGCTGGGTTGCTACTATGACTTGCGCAATGGTGAGCTTATTACACTAGAAGAAATAACTAAATCCTGAGTCATAACAGTTAATTGATGCCCTAGGATGATTTTTTATAACTAAAAACGGGCGAAATCCGGGTACACAAAATCCGCTCCTGCCTACCTGGTCTGGGCTAATAGAGAATAAATCTGGGAATACATAATGAACATATTACTCACAGGCTCAAGCGGATTAATCGGCAACGCACTAACGAAATACCTGGGCTCACAGGGACATAATATATACCCCCTGCACAGAAACCCGTCATCAGAAAAAACGCATTACTGGTGTCCTGAAGAAAACCGGATCCACCTAGATGATGAGATAAAACTTGATGCTGTCATTCATCTCGCCGGTGAGAATATCGCTGACTCTCGCTGGAGCCAGAAAAAGAAAGACAGGATATTAAACAGCCGGGTTCATGGTACACGTCTACTCGCAAAAGCCATCACAGAATTAAAACACAGACCCGAACTGCTTATCTCGGGATCAGCAATCGGTTACTACGGCGATACCGGCGATAACATCGTCGATGAAGATTCCGCCCGGGGTAAAGGCTTCCTGAGCGATGTAGCCGCACAGTGGGAAACTGCAACACAAGCAGCGGAAGATGCAGGCATCAGAACCATCCACCTGCGAACAGGCATCGTATTAAGCCCTGATGGCGGCGTATTACAGAAAATGTTACTGCCGTTCAACATGGGCCTCGGTGGCGTCGTCGGTAACGGCAAACAATTCATGAGCTGGATAAGCATCGATGATGTCGTCGCTATCATCGATCACATGCTCAATAATGAGCAATTTTCTGGCCCGTACAATCTGGTCGCACCGCAACCGGTAACCAACTATGACTTTACCAAAAGTCTGGGGCGCACCCTGCATCGCCCGACGATATCACCCTTGCCAGCATTCGCCGCCCGCATGGTCTTCGGCGAGATGGCAGATGCCTTGTTGCTATCAAGCAGCAGAATAGCTGCCACTAGATTAAATTCGCTAGGATACAATTTTATTGATCGTGAGCTGGAACAGACGTTATCACGCTTATTAGACAACAAGAATCAAATCAACAAAAAGCGAATAGTATGATTAATACCAAAAGCTTTCTACTGATGATCATCAGTGGGCATCCTTAATCTCCTCTTCTGTCTTAATTTCAGGCAAGCCAAACGAGAGCAGAGCCGCTATCAATACAAAACCGGTAGACCACCACAGGCATCCTTCCAGGCCCTGTGTCTGATAGGCCCAACCGGAAAGTATGGTACCCACTAGACGACCGCCTGCATTTGCCATGTAGTAAAAGCCGACGCTCATTGCGACCCTGTCATAGTCAGAATAGGCAAGAATTAAATAAGAATGGACTGCAGAATTGATAGCAAAGACAATACCGAACATGATTAAACCCAGAACCAGAACGATGTCTGCAGGCCAGCCATACTGTAGTCCTAATGCGATCCCGGCAGGAAACAGTGCCAGCATGAAACCCCAAAATCGAGCGGTTCGACCACCCGGCCCACGACCATGATGACTTCGTTTTATTAGCTTTGGTGCACTGGCCTGAACAAATCCATAACCGATCACCCACAAAGCAAGGAATCCACCGACCTCGGTTAAGGACCAGCCGAGCACCTCGTAGAGAAATACCGGCAAGCCAACCACAAACCAGACATCCCTTGAACCAAACAGAAAGAAGCGTGATGCTGATAACCAGTTAATGGCCGGTGTTTTTGAAAAGACCTGGGCGAACTTGGGTTTTGACTTCATCTTACCCACACCCGAGGGTAACAGAACGACCGTAGTCACCAACACTAAAAACAGCATCCCGGCCAGTACTGCCAGGGCACTTCGAAACCCGATCCAGTCAAGCAGCAAAGCCCCGACAAAAAAACCACCACCCTTTAAGGCATTTTTTGATCCGGTTAATATCGCCACCCACTTAAACAGTTTCGAGCCGCCTTCATCGTTGACCATGATCTTCACTGAAGCCTTGGCTGACATCTTGTTTAAATCCTTGGCTATACCCGACAGGGCCTGAGCAGCCATCACGTAGGGAACAGAGAGCCAGGCGTCAGGCACAGTAAGGGCGGCCAGTGCCACCACCTGCATTGCCATTCCTATGTGCATGGTGAGATTGAGGCCGATACGTGCGCCCAGCCAGCCGCCGACCAGATTGGTGATCACACCGAAGAACTCATAAAAGAGAAACAACATGGCCACTTCAAAGGGTGTATAACCCAGCTGATGGAAATACAGCACCACCAGCATACGAATAGCACCATCAGTGATGGTAAAGGACCAGTAGCCGCCGGTAACAATGAGGTAATTGCGTAAACCTTGCAACATGTCTAAATGCTTCGTGCGACCTTTCTTGCTAGCTCCATCATGCGGTTAACATAACCCCATTCGTTGTCATACCATGCATATATTTTGACCTGCGTGTTATCGATAACCATGGTTGACAGTGCATCGATGATGGAAGATCGGGCATCATTTACATAATCTACCGAAACCAGTGGTCGCTCTTCATATCCCAGTATACCTTTTAGCTCACCATCGGCAGCTTCTTTGAAGTAGCCGTTAACTTCATCCACAGTAACAGGGCGTGATGCTTCAAAGACAAAATCGGTTAATGAGGCATTAAGCAGTGGCACACGTACAGCATGACCATTTAATTTCCCGGTCAGCTCAGGAAATATCTTTGTGATTGCCTTGGCTGAACCGGTTGATGTTGGTATTAGTGATTGTCCGCAGGCACGCGCTCGACGCAGGTCTTTATGACCTTTATCCACGATGGTTTGAGTATTGGTAATGTCGTGGATGGTGGTCATACAACCATGTTGAATGCCTATCTTCTCATGCATAACTTTGACTACCGGTGCCAGGCAGTTGGTGGTGCAGGAAGCCGCGGTTAACAGGTGATGAACCGCCGGATCGTATTGATCATCATTGATGCCGTAAACGACATTGAGCGCACCTTCGGTGGGCGCTGCTACGATGACCTTCTTCACGCCCTGGTCAAAATACTGATTCAGCGTTTCTGGTTTTTTATGATGTTTGCCGGTGGCCTCAATGACGATGTCGCAGTCAGACCAGTCGGTTTCAATAATCGTAGTATTTGAGGAATAGGCCAATGATTTACCATTGACGATCATCTGTCCGTCTTCGCCTGCAGTTTCCTGATCCCATGTGCCATGCACAGAATCAAACTTGAGCAGGTGTGCCGAGCCGTGAGCATCCGTAGCAATCTCATTTACACGCACAACCTCAAATTCCGGCATAGAAAAGCCGGCACGCAGGCCCAGGCGTCCCATCCGGCCAAAGCCATTTATACCTATACGTATCGTCATTTAAGTTTCCTCTATGTTATTTTTATTCACTGACTCATTGGCGAACCGGGTCGGGGCCAGGCATACTATTTTGCTCCGCCTTCAACCACCTGAGAGCGACAGGAATTGCCGATGCATAAAAATATAATATTGAATGGTTTTCATTATGATAAATCTTGCTAAATGGGTTTAGGCGCAGCAGGCCTGTCCTGGTCTATCTGACATGTTGTCGAGTATTTTTCTATCAGAAATAAATGGTTCGGTTTTTCGTACACCATCGAGTGTGGTTTGCAGGATTTCCAGCGCCCAAGCTTGAAGATCAGGATTAATTCGATAGTTCATCCAGGTGCCGTTGCGTCTGGCAACCAGTACACCCGCTTCACGCAGGTGTGCCAGGTGACGTGATATTTTTGGCTGGGATAGATTCAGTGCGTGAGTGAGCTCACATACACATAACTCACCTTCTGCCTGCATTAATAATAAGCAACGCAGTCGTGTGCTGTCTGCCAGCATTTTAAAAAATGTATCGGTTTCATTTAACATGCAGCATAATATACGTATAAACATATATATGGTCAAGCATATATCATGCTTAAGCAAGACAAACTCTACATCGATCTAGTTAAGAGAAGGTAACTGGTATGGGCTTACCTACTAAAACGCCTACACAGCGCGGTTTCAGTGAAGATAAAAACTCGCTGACCGGGTCGACTGCAGCAGCGCCAAAGATTCAGACACACCATTTACTGCTGATTTGCACACACTAAATATGCTCGAGAGCAAAATTTTGGCCAGTCGAGCATTAACAATCAAAAACAAAACGACAAGTTATTAATTAAGCCTTGAAAAAGAAGCCTTGAAAAAGCTACTTTGACCCCATATTTAGTAAAACTACTAATATAAAAACTCAGGCAAAATAATGAAAAGAATAATGTTATTTATTATGACCAATATCGCCATAATGCTTGTATTGAGCATTACATTAAGGCTTTTAGGTGTTGATAGTATTTTGGCAGAAAATGGCTCTGATCTTAATATTCAAGCTTTAGTCATACTTTCTGGCGTGATTGGTTTTGGCGGAGCATTCATATCGTTATTAATCTCCAAGTGGATGGCAAAACGCATGACTGGTGCAGTTGTCATCACCAGCCCATCTAATAATATTGAAAGATGGCTAGTTAATACCGTTGAAAAACAGGCAAAAATTGTAGGCATAAAAATGCCAGAAGTAGCTATCTTCCCATCACCATCCATGAATGCTTTTGCAACTGGCGCAAGCAAAAATAATTCCTTAATGGCCGTTTCTCAAGGGCTGCTAGATAATATGGCACAAGACGAAATTGAAGCTGTAGTCGGTCATGAAATGAGCCACATCGCCAACGGAGACATGGTGACACTGACGCTTATTCAAGGCGTTGTTAATACCTTTGTTGTATTTTTATCTCGTGTTATCGGGCACATAGTAGACCGTGTTATTTTAAAAAATAACCGGGGCCATGGCATCGGTTATTTCGTAACCGTTATAATCGCACAGATGGTATTATCTATTCTTGCATCAACTATCGTTATGTATTTTTCGAGAAAGCGTGAGTTTATTGCCGATACAGGTGGAGCAGATTTAGCTGGTCATCGAAACATGATTAATGCACTTAAACGCCTGGGTCAGGTGGAGCCAGAAGCTTTGCCAGAACAAATGGCAGCTTTTGGCATTAACGACAAAAACGGCATTATGGCTTTGCTCTCATCACATCCACCGATTGAAGCCAGAATAGAAGCTTTAGAAAAGCGCGCTTTAACTCACTCTTAAACTGATTGAATCCACTAGAAAAGTTGGCTTATTTTCATAGCAATGGCTAACCTGGCTCACGGAAACCAGAAGGTTCGCAAACATCATCTGGAACGGTTTTTTTAGTTTTCTCGTGAATTGTAGATATGTCCATTGCTATCTTTATAGAATTGAAGAACCGTTCGGGCTGACTCCCTCTCGATATTATCTATCACCTGAACACCCCTGTCATTCAGGCTCTTTATCCAGTTGTCTGGTTTCGGGCCTTCATCAAAGCCTATATTTCTAGCGTCTTCGTCTTTTGCAGCGGTTACCACGCGATTAACACCTGACCATGGAATTGCACCAAAACACATTGCGCAAGGTTCTGTGCTGGCGATGAGCTCATGACCAGGTAGCGATGGGTTTCCCAGATCATACGTTTTTAACTTTGTTTGTGCGACGGCGATGGCAACCATTTCCGCATGCAGCAGTGATAACTGTTGCGTCGTTACAAGGTTAACACCAAGCGAGACAAGATTGCCCGTATCGATCTCGAATATAGCCGCAGCAAAAGGCCCGCCCGTGCCCTCCTCAACGTTCTTCCTTGAAGCAGATATAACAAACTCCATTCGTTTGCTTAACTCTGTTGAAGCCCGGTAATTTTGAGAATATTCATTTACCCAGCCGGGCAACTGGAACGATATGCTGCTTGGTTGTGAAAACATGGCTTCTCCTCGATGAAGTAACAATAGTGTAATTAGTTTTTAACTTTATTATTTAAGAATATTCAGTCCATACCGATAATGAATATAACCTCTTTTACATTATGGGTCACAAATATAGCTATGCGCTGTTATTTACAAAATATAATACTGAGTACCTTAATCTGCTTTTTGCTCTTGTGCTCATCACCTCTGGCAGCAGACAGTAATCTTCTGTTCAACAGCAACAGTCTCACAATGCAGGAAGGTGATGGTTTTGAAGTCGGTGACGACAAACGTCAGATGGTAACGCTTGAACATGTCAGCGCCTGGAGCTGGGGTGACCTTTATGCCTTTTATGATGACATAAAAGAAAAAAACACTCACATCACGAGCTATTACTATGAAATTTCTCCACGATTCAGCATGCAACCTTATGGCCTGAATATTGATTCAACTTTTATTAAAGACATCCTGCTTGCTACGACTCTGGAAAGAGGCTCCAGTGACGTAAAAGCTTATTTAATCGGTCCAGGTGTTACCTGGAATTTACCCCCTCAATTTCACCTGGAAACAAATATTTATTTTCGCAACAATCCTGATTTTGATGGCAACACATGGCAACTCACTACTGCATGGGCGATACCATTTAATACAGGTTTAAATAGTTTTTTATTTGATGGTTATATTGATGTTCGTGGCAGCGAAGGTAATGCTAAAAGCGAGATAAACTTTAACCCTCAGATCAAAGTAGATCTGGGCCAGTATGCCGGGTACCCGGGTATTATCTATGCGGGTATTGAGTACTATTACTGGAACAATAAATTCGGCATCAATGGTGCCGATGAGCGTGCGCTGTCGTTACTATTGCAGGCGCGCCACAGTTTTTGAAAGAAATCTATAAATGCCATAAAAATAATTACTAAGCAATGGAGGGGGCTTAGTCATATAACCTTAAACCGGTGGAAATTTTGTCTTACTCATTTA
>Ga0316189_10004450_pt1 | contig 13473 bp, 7 predicted proteins | sample LowCovwburrow_MG_FD_204930 | JGI IMG/M metagenome (GOLD analysis project Ga0316189, IMG submission 204930) | Coastal sediment microbial communities from Maine, United States - Lowes Cove worm burrow | ecosystem: Environmental > Aquatic > Marine > Coastal > Sediment | place: USA: Maine...
TTTACAAAAAGCACTAAATGAAGAAATTGAAGTGATTAAGGAGGGAACGCGGAGAACCTCGGAAATCGTGAAAGGCTTGAGAGAGTTTTCTAACGATGACCAGGTGCAAATGGCACCAGTGGATATTCATCGTGGATTAGATGTGACATTAAATCTATTGAAGAGCAGGATAAACGAAAATGTCAGGATAACCAAAAATTATGACCAAACTATTGGAGAGATCAAGAGTCACGCCGGACAGCTCAGCCAGGTATTCATGAACCTGTTAGTAAATGCCTTGGATGCCATAGGAGAAAAGGGTGAAATAGTGATCACTACAAAAAGAGTGGACGATAATGTAACGATCTCTGTCAAAGATGATGGTCCGGGAATCCCTGAAGAAATAAAGACAAAAATTTTTGACCCGTTTTTTACTACCAAGGAAATTGGAAAAGGCACAGGTTTGGGCTTGTCAATCAGTCATGGGATCATTGAAAACCATGGGGGCAAGATCGAGGTGAATAGTAGGGAAGGAGAGGGGAGTGAGTTTTTGATTTTTTTACCAACAAATAAATGAAAATAACAGTAGCCTTTCTTTTGATCATCAGTAGCCTGGGTGTCTCAGCTCAGGTTAATATAGACTCGCTAATGGCTGTGTGGAATGACCCCAACCAACCGGATACTATCCGCTTAATTGCAATTCATTCAATAGCTTGGAATGGTTACCTCCATTCTCAACCTGATAGTGCCTATTACTTTGCGCAATTGCAATACGATTTTGCGAAAGCAAAAGGGGCCAAAAAAGAAATGGCCAAAGCTTTGAACACCTTGGGTGCTTCATTTTGGATAAAAGACAACAGCGATAGTGCCCACCATTATTACTCCCGAAGTTTAGCAATTAAGGAAGTCTTGAGTGATAAAAAGGAAATAGCAATTTCCTTAAATAATATTGGGCTTGTGCATGCCGCAACTGGTGAATATACCACAGCCATTGACTACTATTTACGTGCTTTAACTCTTTTCGAAGAAATTGGGTTTATGCAGGGTATATTCAATTCTTTGAATAATATGGGGATATGTTATGCTAATCAAGGAGACTACACAAAAGCTCTTGAAATTTATAATCAAAATTTAACCCTACGGGAAGAAATTGGGGATAAAAAAGGGATTGGATCTACTTTAATGAATATCGGGATTGTTCATATGGAGCATGGTGATTTTGCCAATGCCATTGTTTCTTATACCAGAAGTTTGGCTTTAGTTGAAGAAACGGGAGAAAAAAAATCAATGGCTGGTGCTTTGATAAACATTGGACTGATTTACCAGCAGATGCATGACCATGCCAAAACCATCAGCTATTTGACCCGTGGTTTGGCTATCGCTGAAGAAATTGGAGCAGTAGGGAGAATGTCTGTTGCATTGAGCAATATTGGCGGATACTACCATGAATTGGAAAAATATGATAGCGCTATACACTATTTATCAAAAGGCCTGGCCATAGCAGAAGATGTAGGCAATAAACCAATAATAGGGGATCTTTGTAATAATCTTGGTGCTATTTACTATGCACAGGAAGATTTTGATAAGGCGATGGTAAGTTACCGGAAGAGTTTAGCTATCATGGAAGAGATAAATAATCAACCAGGGATGGCTGTGACATTGGCTGGCTTAGGCAATGTTCATCTTGCACAGGGTCGACATGATATGGCCCTTTCTTATTGTACACGAGCTTTGACCATGGCTAAAGAGATAGGCCATTCTCAAGGTGTAAGAAATGCTGCTCACGCCCTTTATGAAATTTACAAAACCGAAAATAGAAGTAACAGGGCATTAGAAATGTTTGAACTTTACACCTCTGCAAAGGACAGCATTGAAAGTGAAGAAAACCAACGGGCAGTTATTCGCCTGGAATATAAATATGAGTATGAGAAACTAGCCCTGGCTGATAGTATAGCTTTTGCTAAAGAGCAGGCTGTAAAAGATGCAGAGCTTGAGAAATCCAGAATACAGCAATATGCTTTATATGGAGGCATCACCTTTTTGCTGGCTTTTCTTCTATATGTGTACAATAGATACCGGGTTACACGTGAGCAGAAATTAATCATTGCTGGGCAGAATGAAGAGATTACCACCGCCCTGGAGGCTTTGAGAGTTGCACAGGCACAGCTGATCCAGTCAGAAAAGATGGCCTCATTGGGCCAGCTCACAGCAGGTATCGCCCATGAAATCAACAATCCATTGAATTTTATAAATATTAGTTCCATTGCTCTAGGTAAAGACCTTGAAGACATGAAAAACCTTGTTAATAAGTACAGGGAAGGATTAATTGAAGGCACTATTTCAAAAGAGGAACTTTTAGAATTTGAAAAGTCGATTGACTTTGAATATTTACAAAAAGCACTTAAAGAAGAAATTGAAGCTATTAAAGAGGGAACACGAAGAACCACAGAAATCGTGAAAGGCTTGAGAGAGTTTTCACACAGTAACCATGTGCAATTGGAGTCTGTAGATATTCATCATGGTATAGACGTGACATTAAATCTATTGAAGAGCAGGATAAACGAAAATGTCAGGATAACCAAAAATTATGACCAAACTATTGGTGAGATCAAGAGTCACGCCGGACAGCTCAACCAGGTCCTTATGAACCTATTGGCAAATGCAATTGAAGCTGTTGGAGAAAAGGGTGAAATAGTGATCACTACAAAAAGAGTGGACGATAATGTAATGATCTCTGTAAATGACGATGGACCGGGAATCCGGGAAGAAAACAAGACGAAAGTTTTTGACCCGTTTTTTACTACCAAGGAAATTGGAAAGGGCACCGGGTTAGGATTATCGATCAGTCATGGGATTATTGAAAACCATGGGGGGAAGATTGAAGTTGTAAGCCAGGAGGGGGTGGGGACTGAGTTTGTGATCTCATTGCCTACCAAACAAAAGATAACAGAGGTGAAAAAGGGAAGATAACTGACTAACGTTTGTTCTCTTTGTTTTATGAGAAAACCAATCCACAAAAAATTTCATAGCTTGAAATTCATTAGACAATTAAATTAATTATTATAGTGATTCTTGCTTAATTTACATTTCCGGCTGCTATAAATTATGTAATAAAAGAGCTATATTTTGCAATGAGTGAGGAGCGATTCAGTATCCTGTATGTGGACGACGAACTAATTAATTTAAGGCTCTTTAAATCTGCCTTAAGACGAGATTTTAATATTTACCTGGCTGAATCGGGCCAGGAAGGTCTTGAAATCCTAAGTAAGGAGAAAATAGACCTGATTATTACTGACCAGATGATGCCTAAGATGAATGGTACAGATTTCCTGCGAGAGGTTAAAAATAAATTCCCTGACGTTCAAATACCAAAGATGATATTATCAGGTTACAGTCAGTCTGCAGATGTAAAGAAAGCTATTGAAGAATATGATTTGAAGAAATTCATTTCTAAACCCTGGAATGTTGAGGAGCTCAAAAGTCAAATTAATGAGGCTATTGGAATCTAATTCGTTGCTTAATGTCAAATAGCATCAACCTTAGTCTGACAATCAATAATCTACTAATCTGGAATCTCCTTTACAGCACCCCCTCATTCACCTGCTTATGTGCATAATCAACTGCCCTTGCTGTCAATGCCATGTAAGTCACACTCGGGTTTTGAGTTGCTGAGCTTGTCATGCATGAGCCATCCGTGACGAAAACATTGGGCACATCATGGATTTGGTTCCACTTATTTAGCACACTTGTTTTGGGATCACGGCCCATTCTGGCCGTACCCATTTCGTGAATGCATGCACCCGGTGCGGTGGCATCATTGTAAAAGGAGATGTCCTTACAACCAGCAGCCTCTAGCATTTCAACGGCGCATTTTACGCCATCTTCACGGAGCTTCATTTCGTTGTCCCTTAATTTGGCATCGAAAGTGATAATCGGCATTCCATTTTTGTCCTTCTTATCAAAATCAAGAAACATCTTGTTATCGTGGTAGGGCAGCATTTCACCAAAACATGTCATTCCCAATTGATATTCACCCGGTGAAAAAATCGATTCTTTCAGTTCTGCTCCAATGGCGCCTTCGGGGATGTTTCTACCCCTGTTGGCACCACCCTGGTACCCAAACCCACGCAGGTAATCTTTACGCCGGGTTTCTTCATCGATATTTCTAAAGCGAGGAATGTAGAAACCCACAGGTTTACGACCCTTGTAATAGGTGTCTTCAAAGCCTTGCAATCTGCCGGAAGCGCCCATGCCATAATGATGGTCCATCATGTTGTGGCCCAATTCACCACTGCCGTTGCCCAGTCCGTCAGGGAAAGCCTCAGAGCGGCTGTTGAGCAAAAGGGCTGTGCTGCCCACGGTGCTGGCATTACAGAAAATAATGCGAGAGAAAAATTCCATCTCTTCACCAGTGTTGGCATCCTTTACTCTGATGCTGGTGGCTTTTCCTTTTTCCCGATCGTAGACTATCTCGCTGACCACGCTATCGGGCCGGATAGTAAGGTTGCCGGTTTCTTCAGCTACTGCAAGGGTAGAGGAGAGGCTGCTGAAATAACCGCCATAGGGGCACCCACGCCAGCACCTGTTTCTGCTTTGGCATTTTCCCCGATAGCCTTTCTGGTCTTCAGGATTGTGCTCAGTAAGGTTGGCTACCCGTCCAGGTGTAACTACCCTTTGAGGGTAAATTTTTGCAACAGACTCCCTAAGGTGTTGTTCTGCACAATTGAGTTCAAAGGGTTTTAAAAATTGACCATCGGGAACTTGCTTAAGCCCTTCTTTTTGACCACTGACACCGATGAATTTCTCTACGTAATCATACCAGGGCTCGATGTCTTTGTACCGAATTGGCCAGTCAACCGCAATGCCTTCTTTTGCGTTCGCCTCAAAATCAATGTCGCTCCAGCGGTAGCAATGCCGTCCCCACATGATGGATCTGCCGCCAACATGATGCCCTCGTATCCAGTCAAAGCGTTCGACTTCTTCGTAGGGGTACTCACTGTCTTTGTTGATCCAATGCTTGTTGTCTTCATGCACCCACCAGTTGAGCCGGTTTTGTTTAAAATAGTGCTGCGCCACTTCCTCAGCAGTCACCATATTTTGATTTTTTAACTCCCAGGGATCCAGGTTGGCTGTGGGGTAATCACCATGACTGACCATTCGGCCACGCTCCAGGACAAGCGTTTTGTATCCTTTCAAGCATAATTCCATGGCAGCAAACCCGCCACTGATTCCCGAACCGATGACAATTGCATCGTAGGTTACTTCGTCTTTTCCGTTTTGGTTGATATTCATATAGCCCAGGCTTTACCACCCACATCCGAAAGGGAAATACATGCTTCGTAGTCCCCGGGTATAGGCAAATAGTTTAAATAATTTTTAGCAATTGTTTCTGTTGAGAGATAATAGGAAATGGTTTGTTGTTTTAGGTCTAAATATGCCTTTCGGGCATCAACCAGCTCTTCATCACTTGATTTATCTAATTTTTTCAGAAGATCGATTTTGTCCTCGCTTTCATTTTCAAGATACCTGACCAGAGACGAAAACCTTTTTTGGTAAGCGTCTTTGTCTTCTTTTTTGTAAACCGTTCCGACCATGGTGTCAATTATTTGATGAACCCCAACTTCGGTAGCTGAAGGGCTATCCGTTTTTGGTAGGATGAGGTCGATCAAATCTTTGGCTATTTCAAAATCCGTGTCGTTAAAAAACAGCAACACGTAGCCACCAGAATTGTCTGTCGTTTGGGGTGTGCATCCCGTAAATAAAGTGCTCATCAAGGGTGCGCTTACGGCAGCTCCCGTTGCGAACGCAGTATATCTTAGTATTTCCCTTCGTTTCATGGATTGTCGAGATTATTTGCAGCAAAATAATTAATTAGATTGAAAGGAATAATTGCAATTACAATGATGGTATAGATTTCAAGATTGTTGGTCAAGAAGACCAACAATGGCGTAGGCCTTTCAAAAATGATGAAGGCCACCCTGGTAAAGGAAAAACTAGAGGTTATATCTGTTCAAAGGAGGACGAGGCAAGGAGTTTTGGCTGTGATGGCCACTCTGGAATACCGACTACTCAATTATACCCTTTATAAATAATGTCTGCGACCAGCCCTGTCCAACCGGTCTGGTGAGAGGCGCCCAACCCCTCGCCGGTGTCACCATTGAAGTACTCGTAAAATAAGATGTAGTCTTTAAAGTGTGGGTCTTCTTGCAGCTTCTTGTTTTTCCCATAGACGGGCCTGTTTCCTTTGGCATCTTTTTGAAAAATGCTTACAAGTCTTTCGCCTAACTTTCTCACCGTTTCATTCAAAGTGATGTAATCACCACTGCCGGCAGGAAACTCCAGTTTGTATTTGTCTCCATAGTAAAAGCTGAATTTGAGCAAAGACTCCAGGATGAGGTAGTTGATGGGAAACCAGATTGGTCCACGCCAGTTGGAGTTGCCGCCGAACAAATCAGAATCCGACTCACCGGGTAGGTACGCTACTTTAAACTTCTGGTCGTCCACTTTAAACTCATACGGGTTTTTTTCATGAAATTTTGATAGCGCCCGAATGCCATATTTTGATAAGAACTCATCCTCGTCAAGCATTCGCTCAGAGATTTTTCTTAACCTAAATCCCCTCAGGAGAGATAGGAGGTGGCGATGTCCGGCACCAGGTTCTTGCCATCTTGAAACTAGTGATGCTAGTTTTGGCCTTTCTTTCAGGAAGTAGTCCAGCCGCTTTTTGAATTCAGGCAAATGCTGATAGGTTTCGTCCTGCAAGGTCTCTATCGCAAAGAGAGGAATCAGGCCGACGATTGACCTCACTTTCATCAACCGGCCGGTTTTGTCCGGCATACTGAACATGTCATAATAGAAGTTGTCCTCTTCATCCCAGAGGGAGATGTCGTCGTTTCTGACATTATGCAGCGCCCCGGCGATGTACAGAAAGTGCTCAAAATATTTATTGGCCAGATCCTGGTAAATGGGGTCTTCATCCGCAAGGTCCAGCGCTATTCGCATCATGTTCAGAGAATACATGGCCATCCAGCCGGTACTATCAGCTTGTTCAATGCTGGCGCCTTCCTTGATTACCCAATTCCTGTCGAAAACACCAATATTATCAAGTCCCAGGAATCCACCTTCAAAAACGTTGGTGCCACGGCTATCCTTTCTATTGACCCACCAGGTGAAATTGATCATCAGGCGGTGAAAAGCTTTTTTTAAGAAGGCGACATCACCTTTCCCATCGTTCATTTTCCGGTCAATACGAAAAACCCGAAGAACAGCCCAGGCGTGCACTGGCGGATTCACATCACCAAAGTTCCACTCATAAGCAGGTATTTGCCCATTAGGATGCTGGTAGGAGTCCTGCAAAAGCAACGACAATTGGTCTTTTGCAAAATCAGGGTCGATCCTGGCCAGTGGGATGGTATGAAAAGCCAGGTCCCACGCAGCATACCAGGGGTACTCCCATTTATCGGGCATGGATATGATGTGCTCATTTATCAGGTGGATCCAATGAGAATTCCTTCCCGTCAATCTCTCTGAAGGGGGAGGGGTTCTTTTGGGGTCACCATCCAACCATTCACGCACATTATAATAGTAGAATTGTTTACTCCAGAGCATCCCAGCCATTGCCTGGCGCTGGATAGATTTTAGTTCAGGGTCTTCAACATTTTTCTGAATGGTAGCCTCGTAGAATTGATCCGCTTCCAGCTTACGGAGGTCCATTATTTCATCATAATTTTCAAATGGAGCTTCAAGATTATTCTTTGAAAGCCTGACCCTGACCTTGCAGGATTGACCTGCCGGAACAGTTAAATGATAAAGGCCACTGGCTTTGGTTCCATGTTTTTTAGGATTGACTGCCTTCTTTTTCTTATGGATCAAGTACTCATGGAAAGCATCTTTTACAAATTTCGAGTAGCTTTTTGTCCCATGGAGTTTTTCACGATTGGTGTCATTATTAGTGAAAACTACTTCCGATAATGATTGGTCAAAATGCAGGTAAAAATTCCTAAAAAATGGGTGGGTAATCTTGACCCGATCATCTTCGTCAAGTAGAAGACGTGGTGTAATTTGTTCTTTGTTAGCCAGCCAGGTATTTCGAAACCAGACAGTTGGCAACACGCATAGATTGGCTTCCTCTGGCCCACGATTAAATATTTCGCATTCGAAAAGGAAATCTTCATCATTTGCTTTTGCATAGTTCATGAAGATGTCGAAGTACTCATCCTTGTCAAATATGCCCGTGTCTAATAGTTCATATTCTCGCTCAGCGCTCGATCGTTTTTTATTCTTATTAGCTAAATCAATATAAGGGAAGGGCTGCTGGGGATATTTATAAAGCATCCGCATGTAGGAATGAGTCGGCGTATTGTCGAGGTAATAGTAAAGCTCCTTTACGTCTTCACCGTGATTTCCTTCGTAACCATTAACACCAAAAAGCCTTTCTTTTAGAATAGGATCTTTCCCATTCCAAAAAGCCCATGCGAAACAAATTCTTTGTTTATCATCTGAAAACCCACCGATGCCATCTTCACCCCAGCGATAAGACTTACTACGTGATGCGTCATGAGAGATGTTCTCCCAGGCATTTCCATGCTTGCTGTAGTCTTCCCGAACAGTTCCCCACTGCCGCTCTGAAAGATAGGGCCCCCATTTTTTCCACGAACTTTCCTCACGACTTTGCCTCAGCCTATACTCTTCCTCTGTCATCCCAGATACTTATGATAATGTTAAATTCAAATATGCAAAAATGGCTTCGAATCTGATGGTATAGAAATTAGAATTATTCTTCTTAGGCTAAGTTTACTATTTAGAATAATTCTAAATAGTAAAGAAATTTAGCTGCTGAATTAGGATTACATCATTGATTTTCAAATCTTTATAATTCGTGTTCTAGTCTGTAATGGTTACAGTCTGCGAGGGGGGGAAAGTTCTCTTGCTTAATAAAATACCGAATATTACATTTGCCGCCACTTTGAACGGACGAACCTAACCGAAATGCAGAAAATTAATGGTCTGAGCTTCACCAATCACCTAGCTCGTTTCTTAGCATTTTTCTCTTTTATTACCTTAATTGGTTTAGCTTCAACACAGGCTCAGGAATTATCTGATGACCCTGCTGTAATCTCTGAAGGAGAAGGTTTATTTAAAGCAAATTGCACCGCATGCCATACGATTAATGAAAGATTGGTCGGACCGGCACTTCGTGATGTTCATGTAAGGCGAGAGATGGATTGGTTACTTAAATATGTAAAGAATCCACAAAAAATGATCAGTGAGGGTGATCCCATTGCGGTTGATCTCTACGAAGAGTATCAGGTTGTAATGACCTCTTTTCCTTTTTCCGATGATCAGATCACGTCGATACTCTGTTATATAAAGGCAGAATCTGATAAACCAATAGAGACAGCGACAACTGAACAAGATGCGAGTGGTGATGCTGTTGTAGCTGACCAGGGTGTTCCGGAAAGTTACATCAATGCCATAATGGTTGGCTTGGTAGTCGTCTTGACGATCTTACTGATAGTGCTTGTTTTAATTATCAGCTTGCTTGCCAAGACCTTAAAGCAGCGTGACCTTGACGAGGTCGATCTGGAAGTTGTAAATCAAAAATTTGATATTAAGGCAATGCTTCAGAGCAATGCTTTCCTCGGATTTGCCGCTTTCTTCTTTACTGCAGTTGTGCTTAAGGTGACTATCGATGGATTATTTACGGTTGGGGTTCAAACAGGATATGCACCTACTCAGCCGATAGCTTACTCGCACAAATTACACGCAGGTGATTACCAAATCGATTGCAACTATTGCCATACTGGTGTAAGGAAAAGCAAAAACGCAAATATTCCTTCTGCGAATATCTGTATGAACTGCCACAGTCTTGTTTTGCCAGATTCACCGGAGATACAAAAAATTTACACAGCAATTGAAACCAATACACCTATAGAATGGGTGAGGGTTCATAACCTTCCTGACCTGGCTTATTTCAATCATGCACAACATGTGGAAGTTGGCAAAATGGAATGCCAGACCTGCCATGGGCCTATAGAAGAAATGGAAGTGGTGAGACAACATTCTAACCTAACAATGGGATGGTGTATCAATTGTCACCGTGAAACGAATTTGAATACAAAGGGCAATGCCTATTACGATAAATTAGTTGAATTGCATTCTGAAGTGAGTAAAGAACCGATGAAAGTAGAGGATAATGGTGGTTTGGAGTGTTCAAGGTGTCACTATTAATCCAAACTTTTTGACGAGGCTCATTTAACTATGGAAAAAGCGAAAAAACAATACTGGAAAGGCCTGGAGCAATTAAAAAATGATCCGGCTTTCGTTGAAAAGGAAAAGAATGAATTCCCGGAAAAGCTTCCTTTGAAGGAATCAGAATTCGGCGATTCAAGGAGGGACTTTTTGAAAATGATGGGTTTCAGTGTTGCAGCTGCTTCTCTAGCGGCATGTGAAGCGCCTGTAAGAAAGGCCATTCCATACCTGAATAAACCAATTGAAGTTGACCCCGGAGTTCCTGTTTATTACGCATCATCTTACCTCAACGGAAGTGATTACTGTAGTATAGTTGTTAAAACCAGGGAAGGCCGTCCTATTAAAATTGAAGGCAATGACCTTTCTACTGTTTCTGGTGGAGGGACAACAGCCCAAGTGGAAGCTTCTGTGCTTTCACTATATGATAAGGAGAGGTTGCAAAACCCCATGAAAGGTGGAAGCCCTGTAACATGGGAAGAGCTGGATAAAGAAGTAATGGCCCAGCTGGAGTCAATAAGCTCCGCCGGAGGACAAATAAGGATTGTTGCCAACTCAATCTTCAGCCCATCCACCCTGGCAGCGATAGAAGCATTCAAAACTAAATATCCCGGCACAGAGGTTGTTTCGTATGACCCTGTTTCAAGTTATGGGATTTCAAAAGCCAATGAAACAAGCTTTGGCGTAGCAGTGGTTCCTTCTTATGATTTCAGCAAGGTTAAAACAGTAGTCAGTTTTGATGCTGATTTTCTTGGAACGTGGATAAACCCTGTGGCCTTTAGTGCGCAATTCTCAAAGACAAGGAAGCTCGGGCCCAATAAGAAAGAAATGTCGAGGCTTTACAGCTTCGAATCTAATATGTCCCTCACAGGCGCTAATGCAGATTACAGAACTGCAATTAAGCCATCTGAGCAGGCAGGAAATATCGTAGGACTATATAATAAGGTGGCTGCAAAGGCTGGCGTTGCTTCATTACCAGGCGGTTCTGATAATGAAGTTGTGTCAATGGCTGCTAATGACCTTTGGAAATCACAAGGGGCCTCAATTGTAATCAGTGGATCAAATGACCCTAATGTTCAGGCCATTATCAACGGAATTAATAATATCTTAGGTAACTACGGATCTACCATTGATCTCAGTAAGTCAGTTAATTTCCGGAGTGGCAATGATGAGCAGATGGAGAAATTTGTAGCTGATCTATCTGCCGGTTCTATCGGCGGTGTGATTTTCTACAATTGCAACCCTGTTTACGATTATCCGAAGGGGTCAACGATAGCAGAGAATATTGGCAAGGCTACATTAAGTGTTTCTACAAGTGATAGGGGCAACGAAACAAATGGATTGGTAGCTTACCAGGCTCCTGATCACCACTTCCTTGAGTCGTGGAATGATGTTGAGCCTGTGGCAGGTCAATTCAGTTTATCTCAGCCTACGATTTCAAACTTATTCAATTCACGTCAAGCCCAGGAGTCATTCTTAAAATGGGCTGGCAACGGATCAAGCTATTTTGATTTCCTTAAATCAAATTGGGAAAACACTCATTTTGCCAATCAAGCGAACGAAACTGATCTTCAGACTTTCTGGGACAAAGCTTTGTATGACGGAGTATATGTACCTGATAGCGGTGGAGAAGAAAGCACTTACGAGTTTTCAGGCGATCTAAACGCTGCCGCTCAGAACCTGCCAAAGAGTGGTTCGGGAATAGAGTTGGCCATTTATCAAACTATCGCCATTGGTTCAGGAAGCCAGGCTAACAACCCCTGGTTGATGGAAATGCCTGACCCTGTAACAAAAGCATGTTGGGAAAACTACCTCACAATTTCTCAAGCTCACGCAAATGAGATGGGCATTGTGATGTCTGAAGGCAATACTCAAAAAGTAAATCTAACTATTGGCAGCACTACAGTAAGTGTTCCAGTGGTGGTACAACCCGGTCAGGCCAGCGGAACTGTTGGATTGGCGTTGGGGTATGGAAGAAAGAAGGCAGGTGTAGTTGCCAATGACCTTGGTGTAGATGCAAACCCTTTTGTTCAGGTCGTTAACGGAACAAGAAATTATAGCATTTCTGGTATATCAGTAGCTGCTTCAGGTGAGGCTTATCGTGTAGCTCATACGCAGACTCACCAGACTTACATGGATCGTAATTTTGTTGTCCAGGAGGCGAAACTGAAAGAATATCAGGAGGATCCAAAAGCTGGCAGGCATTTCCCTAAGATCACCACCTTAAAAGGTAAGAAACAACCCTACGAAATTTCACTTTGGAAGGGACACACCTATAACAACCACCATTGGGGCATGGTGATCGACATGAACAGCTGTACTGGCTGTGGGTCGTGTACTGTGGCTTGTCAGGCAGAAAATAATATTGCCGTGGTGGGTAAGGAAGAGGTGTTGAACAGGAGAGAGATGAGTTGGTTGCGTATCGACAGATACTACAGCTCAGATGCTGAGCGTGGAGACCTAAAAGGTCTGGAGAAAGCCGCCGAAAACCCGGAAGTGACATTCCAGCCGATGATGTGCCAGCACTGCAACAACGCCTCTTGTGAAGCTGTTTGCCCTGTTGCAGCAACAACGCATAGCACAGAAGGCCTTAATCAAATGGTTTATAACAGGTGTATTGGTACAAGGTATTGTGCTAACAACTGTCCTTATAAAGTAAGAAGATTTAACTGGTTCAAATATCACGATAATCAGCAGTTTGAGACGAATCTTTCAATGAGTAACGATTTGGGCAAGATGGTTCTTAACCCTGATGTTACTGTGAGGTCTCGTGGTGTGATGGAGAAATGTACCATGTGTGTACATAGAATCCAGTATGGCAAATTAGAGGCCAAGAAAGAAAAGCGAAGGGTGAATGACGGTGAGATCGTGACAGCTTGCGCCAAAGCTTGCCCAACTGATGCTATTACTTTCGGTGATTTACTTGATCCAAAAAGCAAAGTTGCTAAAATGCTCAAGATTGAAACAGATGATAACCATATGAGATGGAAAGAGGAGCGGGCTTATCACGTTTTGGAGGAAGTAGCGGTGAAGCCAAACGTTTGGTATTTGACTAAGATTAGAAATAAAGAACAAGAAGTTTAAATAATACTTATGCAAGTTACAGCACCTGTAAGAGAAGTATTAATAACCGGAGGCAAGACACTACATGACGTCTCGCATGATATCTGTAGCAGGGTAGAGGAGAAACCGACTAAATCATGGATGGCGGCAATGGCTGTTGCTACTACTTTGCTGGTCATAGGT
>Ga0316189_10004451_pt1 | contig 13473 bp, 14 predicted proteins | sample LowCovwburrow_MG_FD_204930 | JGI IMG/M metagenome (GOLD analysis project Ga0316189, IMG submission 204930) | Coastal sediment microbial communities from Maine, United States - Lowes Cove worm burrow | ecosystem: Environmental > Aquatic > Marine > Coastal > Sediment | place: USA: Maine...
GGTAGCGCACTTCGTTCGGGACGAAGGGGTCGGAGGTTCAAATCCTCTCGCCCCGACCAATTATCTACAAAAAGAAAGCCGCTTTGCCTTCTGGTTGAGCGGCTTTCATCCTTTTGCCTGCCGTACTTCGAAAATACACTCTGCCAGCTCTTTCTCAGGCACCTCATCCAGCCACTCCGGCTTTCTGAAATTGCGCTTGATACCGCGAGCGAACTTGCCGATTTGCATGCCATCAACGATGCGGTGATCGAATGTGCCGGTCAGCGGTAACACTGTCCTGATGACGATCTCGCCATTCTTTACGACTGGTTTCTCTTCAATCTTGCCGAGCACTATGACACAAGGGATTTTTGCCGCGGGCATCAAGGAGGTCATGCCGGTGTTCAGGCCGAAACTGCCGATGTCGGATACGACAAATGAACCGAAGCTGTGAGCAGACAAACCGAGCGCCCTGATCTCGACGCCCAAGTCGACGGTGATCCACTTGAGGAAGCGGAATACTGGCCGCCTCAACGGCCAGGGAACCCGGTTGAGCATATATTTATTTTTAGCCGCCTTGATTTCCGCGCCGCCGCGGCTTTTCGATGCCTTACCGCGAATTTCTTCAGCGATATCGCTGACCCTGCGAGCGTGGGCGTTTCGAATGATGGCCGGGGTGACGCCGGCGTCGCCACCTACCTGAACCGGCACCATGACGTCCATATGCTCACGTCCGATGACCGCACCGCGGCGGATGAAGCAATTCATCTCCGGGACATCGAATGCGATAGCGCGCGCAAGTACCGCGGTCGTGAGATGTACCATGGTCAGCTTGACGCCTTCTTCGCGCTTTCGATCGAGAAATTTCTTCGCTTCGGTTACGTCGATATCCAGCGTCCCATAGACACGGGAATCGGTCGGCGTTGTGTAGATAGCGGCAGCCGTTACCCGCCAAGGCGTGTTAAAGCGGTCCATCGTCAGGAGCGCCGCTGGACAGCAAATTCGGCCAGCGACATCAGCGCCTGGCGGTACTCGGAGTCGGGAATGTCTGCGAGCTGTGCGATTGCCGAACTCGCGGCTTCGCGCGCTTTTGTGATCGTGTATTCGAGGGCGCCTGTCGAGCGAATGATTTCCTGAATCTCGTCCATTTGGTCGAGGCCGCCTTCAAGAATCGCAGCGCGAACGATTTTGCGTTGCGCGTCCGTGCCGGCCCGCATCGCATAGATAAGAGGGAGCGTGGCCTTGCCTTCGGCCAGGTCATCTCCCAGGTTCTTGCCGAGTTCATCCGCCGAGGCATTGTAGTCGAGGGCGTCGTCTATCAGCTGGAACGCGGTGCCAAGATCCTGGCCGTACCGGATCATCGATGCCTCATCGGCCGGATCCCGATTTGCCAGAACGGCCGCGATTTGCGCACCCGCTTCGAATAATCGCGCTGTCTTGCGATAGATCACCTGCTGGTAGTCGTCTTCGCTGGTATCCGGGTCATTTATGTTCATGAGCTGCATGACTTCGCCGGCAGCGATCGTATTGGTGGCATCGGCAAGAATCTGCATAACGTGCATGTCGCCGATATCGACCATCATCTGGAACGAGCGCGAGTACAGGAAATCGCCAACGAGTACGCTCGCCTGGTTGCCGAACACAGCGTTGGCCGAGTCCTGGCCACGCCGCCGCTCCGAAGAGTCGACAACATCGTCGTGGAGCAGGGTGGCGGTGTGAATGAACTCGATGATTGCCGCAGCGCGGATATGCTGGTCGCCTTCATAGCCCAGGGCACGGGCCGCGAGCAGCACGATCAGTGGCCGCAGGCGCTTGCCGCCGCTCATCACAATGTACTCCGATACCTGGGACACGAGAGCAACGTCACTCTCAAGGCTCCGCTTAATCAGGCGATTAACAGCCTCGATATCGTCGTTCGCGAGTGCGGCGACGTCATCGAAGTTGATAGAATTGGGTGTCTTTTCGGCCACTTGCATAGGTTTGGTGATAATGCCTGAAAGGCGCGTCATTGGCGAGATTGCCATGGTATTTTCATATCCATAAACGGGAATGCAAGCCTTTGAAATCAGGTACAATTCCACCGGGCAATAACGTTGACCCGGGGCGACGGAATCTATAGAATTCCGGCTCTTTTGTGGCGCCAGCCAGTTTTTCGCTCGCACGGTGAATTTGGCGCCTTAAAAAATATCTTATTTCTCAGTAAGTTGCGGATCACGCGGTTTACCAGTTGGAGCAAACATAATGTATGCGGTTTTTCGCAGCGGCGGTAAACAGTACCGCGCGGCAAAAGGTGATGTCCTGCGTCTCGAGAAAATCGAGGCGGACGAGGGTGCCACGGTCAAATTTGATGAGGTTCTCCTCGTTGGTGAAGGCAGTGATATCAAGGTCGGCACACCATTGCTAGCAGGTAGCACGGTAAGCGGCAAGGTTGTTCGCCAGGGCAAGAGCAAGAAGGTTCCGGTCGTGAAGTTCAAGCGCCGCAAGAACTACCTGCGCCAGGGTACGCACCGCCAGTTCTTTACCGAGGTAGAGATTACGGGTATTGCAGGCGGCTCTGCGAAGAAGGCTGCGCCAAAGAAAGAAGAAGCTGCCGACGCACCGGCTGCCAAGAAGAAGGCCGCCAAGAAACCGGCTGCCAAGAAGGCAGCGACGAAGAAGCCAGCGGCCAAGAAGACGGCTGCCAAGAAGCCTGCGGCGAAGAAGAAAGCCGCCAAGAAAAAGGCTGACTAGGGCATTTGATTAACGAAGCCCGGGTATGCACCGGGCGATGAACGACACAGGTAAACTACAGTGGCACATAAGAAAGCAGGCGGTAGCAGTAAGAACGGTCGCGATTCAGAAAGTAAACGCCTAGGCGTCAAAATCTACGGCGGCCAGAAAGTTGTAGCGGGCAACATCATTGTTCGCCAGCGCGGCACCCGTTTTCATCCCGGCAGCAACGTAGGTTGCGGCCGTGACCACACGTTGTTCGCCAAAGCGGACGGGCACGTGAAGTTTGAGAAGAAAGGCCCGAAGATGCGGCAGTTCGTAAGCGTCGTCGACGCCACGTAGGAGCGCGGCCCACCGCGCGATCGCTCGCTGGGGCGAACTCCTACATCGCAGAGTATTGAAAAACCCCGCGCATGCGGGGTTTTTCGTATTAGAGTTAAGCTATGAAATTCGTCGACGAAGCAACGATACGCGTACTCGCAGGTAACGGTGGACACGGTTGCCTGAGCTTTCGTCGTGAGAAATTCGTTGAACGAGGCGGGCCGGACGGTGGCGACGGCGGGCATGGTGGTTGCGTCTACCTCGTTGCAGACCCTTCTCTGAACACGTTGGCGGATTTTCGTGTCGCGCGAAAATTCAAAGCCGAAGTCGGCCAGGGTGGCTCCGGGCGAAATAAAACGGGTCGCTCCGGATCGCATCTCGAAGTGAAAGTGCCGCAAGGAACAGTCGTGCACGATGTCGATACCGGCGAGCTCATTTGTGACCTGACCGAGGCTGGTCAGCGCCAGATGGTCGCCGAAGGCGGTCGCGGCGGGCTGGGCAACACGCGGTTCAAGAGTAGCGTCAATCGGGCGCCACGCAAGATCACAAATGGCACGCAAGGCGAGGCGCGCCACCTGAAACTCGAGCTCAAGGTACTTGCTGACGTCGGGCTTCTGGGCATGCCAAATGCCGGCAAGTCCACACTGATTTCCGCCATGTCGCAGGCCAAGCCACGCATCGCAGACTATCCGTTCACCACTTTGTACCCAAATCTCGGCGTCGTACGCGTCGGTAGCTTGCAGAGTTTTGTCATGGCGGACATTCCCGGACTGATCGAAGGGGCATCCGAGGGGGCGGGTTTGGGAATCCAGTTTCTCAAACATCTCCAGCGTACGCGGTTTCTGCTGCACCTCGTTGATATCGCACCGATTGATCCTGGCGTGGAGCCAGCAAAAGAAGTGCAGGCGATCGCAAAAGAGCTGGAGAAGTTCTCGGCCGAACTGGCGCAAAAACCCCGCTGGCTCGTTATCAACAAGATTGACCTCCTCACTGAGGAAGATCTTGCTGCTGCCAGGGAGGTGCTACTCGAGGAGTTGGGCTGGAAGGGGCCGGTATTCGAGGTGAGCGCGGCCACAGGCGCCGGCACCGATGCCCTGGGGCACGCGGTGATGCAGGCGCTGGAAGAGATTAAAGAAAAAGAAGAAGCCGGAGAGGCTTAAGCAGAGAGTGCTTTAACCCGGGCGTTCAGGCGGCTTTTATGACGAGCGGCCTTGTTCTTGGTAACAATGCCTTTGTTGATCATGCTGTCGATGACAGGTACAGCGTCCTTGTAGGCAGCTGCAGCTGCTTCCTTGTCGCCGGCATCACATGCATTGACGACGTTTTTGATCTTGGTGCGCATCATGGACCGCATACCCATGTTGTGCTTGCGGGTCTTCTCCGCCTGGCGGGCGCGCTTCCTAGCTGATTTGATGTTTGCCACTGGTATAAACCGTGTCCTGAGTACAAAGAGCCGCGTATTATTCGCGCCCGGAGGGCCATTGTCAATCACATTCGGGGACCCGGTTTTGGGCTACACTTAGCGCCTCATGGATGGCAAAAAACGTATATCTGGCCTTAAGTTAGCGCTCAAGACCTCGGTCGTCAGTGGCATGACGCTGGTGTCCCGAATCCTGGGGTTGGTCCGCGACGTTGTGTTTGCGCGATATTTTGGCGCCGGGCTGATTATGGACGCGTTCCTGGTCGCCCAACGAATCCCGAACATGTTGCGACGCTTCTTCGCCGAGGGTGCTTTTTCGGCGGGCTTCGTGCCTGTGATGGCGCGCTACAAGGAGCAGCACGACCACGACGAAGCTCGTGAGTATCTCGGTGCCATGGCCGGCACGTTCGGTGTCGTCCTGTTTGTTGTGACGCTGTTTGGTGTAATTGGCGCTCCATTGCTCGTGCTGGTCGTCGCGCCGGGTTTTGTCAGTGATGGTGGTGACTTCGATCTGGCCGCGCTCATGTTGCGGTTCACGTTCCCCTATCTGCTGTTCGTGTCCCTGACGGCGTTCGCCGGCGGGATTCTCAATACTTATGGCCGATTCGGCGTACCTGCGTTCACGCCGGTCATTCTGAATGTCGTTCTTATTACAGCGGCGGTGTGGGTGGCGCCGCTGCTCGAGCAACCGATCATGGCCCTCGCGTACGCCGTATTCGTCGCAGGTCTGCTGCAGCTGCTTTTTCAGTTGCCGTTTCTCGCAAAAATTCATGCGCTTCCGCGACCCACGTGGCGCCCAAAACACGACGGTGTCAGGCGGGCGTTCAAACTCATGGTCCCGGCGATCTTTGGCTCGTCGGTGGCGCAGATCAACGTCCTGATCAGCGGCATCATTGCTTCGCTGTTGCCGGTTGGCAGCATCAGCTACCTCTATTACTCAGATCGGCTGATGGAGTTTCCGCTTGGCCTCTTCGGTATCGCACTGGCGACCGTTACGCTGCCGTATCTTTCAAGGCTGTGGGCCAATGGCGATCGCCGCGAATTCGCCGAGACACTGGAATGGTCGATGAGGATAGCTATTCTCATTGCCGTGCCGGCTGCTGCCGGTCTGATCATCCTTGCGGCGCCACTCATCATCACCCTGTTTCATGGCGGCGAGTTCGATGCTCGTTCAGTCAATATGACGGTGCTTGCCCTACAGGCGTACGCCGTTGGCCTGGTCGGGTTTTCCTTTGTCAAAGTTCTGGCGCCGGCGTTCTTTGCTCGCGAGGACACGCGCACGCCGGTACGCATCGGAATCGTGGCGTTGCTGGTCAATCTTGTACTCGGTGCATCGTCGGCGTGGTACCTGACAGCGAGTGGATTCGGCGGACCTCATGCAGGCCTGGCTGCCGCGACATCCGTTGCTGCGATCCTGAATGCCGTTCTGCTCTACCTGGGACTGCGGAAGGCGGATGTCATCCGGCATGGACCAGGTTGGGGCGTGTTGCTTCTTCGCGTGGTTCTCGCCAACGGGGCAATGGTCGCAACGCTGTTGCAGCTGCATAAAGCGGCAGCGTGGTGGATGGCGGCCAGCTTGTCTGATCGTGTTGCCTGGCTCGCAGTGTCGGTTATTGCAGGCGCCGGAGTCTATTTCATTGCACTGTTGGTGTTGGGGCTAAGGCCCGCGCAATTTCGCATGAGGCATGACTGACGTGCGGCTCGTTCGTCACCTAGCGGATCTTCCACACAAGCGATTGGGAAATGGCAGCGTCGTCACGATCGGTGCTTTCGACGGGCTGCATCATGGCCATAAGCAGCTTCTGGATCGGGTGATCGCTGAATCTCGCGATCGGGATGTTCCGGCCGTTGTCATGAGCTTTGAGCCGACGCCAAAGGAGTTCTTCTCGGCCACTGCGCCTCCAGCCAGGCTGATGCGGTTTCGGGAGAAATTCGACTCTTTGGCTGAGTACGGCGTCGAGATTTTCTACTGTCCGCGATTCAGCGTGGCGATGCGTAGCATTGCCGCAGATGCATTCATTCGCCGCATTCTTGTGCACGGGCTGAATGCCCGCCATGTAGTGATTGGCGATGACTTTCGATTTGCGCGGAAGCGAGAGGGGACTTTGGATGCATTGGTTCGGGCAGGTAATGCACTCGACTACTCGGTAGAGCAGGTGCCAAGCGTGATTGTTGACGGCATCCGGGTAAGCAGCACAGCAATTCGTGATGCGTTGGCAGCCGGTGACCTCGCAAGAGCATCAGCGTTGCTGGGGCGTCCGTATCGTATGTCGGGCCGCATTGTGCGTGGCCGGCGAGTTGGCCGGTCACTCGGCTATGCGACAGCGAACGTTGATTTGAGACGGCGACAGAGTGCGGTCATGGGCATCTACGCCGTTCGCGTTCACGGCCTGGCGGAGGGGCCGGTTGACGGCGTTGCCAGTGTGGGTACACGCCCGACCTTCGACCTGACAAAGCCGCTGCTCGAAGTGCACCTGTTTGATTTCGATCGTGATATCTATGGCGAGTACATTCATGTCGACTTCGTCGAACACCTGCGCGACGAAGAAAAGTTTGAGTCGGTCGAGGATCTGGTTGCGCAAATGCAAATTGACGAAGAGAATGCACGTTCCGCCCTGGCTGTGAACACTACGTAACTGGATTGAAAGACTATGACTGAACCGAGGACACCGACCAACGCCCGATTCATCACCTGGATGGCAGTGGCGCTTGTCGTCGTGATTGCAGACCAGGTGACCAAGTGGGCGATTATCGAATGGGTCGCGCTCTACGAGAAGATTCCGTTGAACTCGTTTATCAACCTTACTCACCAGCGCAACACTGGTGCAGCTTTCAGTTTTCTCGCTGATGCCGGAGGCTGGCAACGCTGGTTCTTTGTCGTGCTTGCAGGGGGCGTTAGTCTCGCTATTGCCGTCTGGCTATGGCGCATCCGCCGTCAGGGGCAGACTCTACTGGCTGCCGGGCTGGCCCTGGTTCTGGGTGGCGCTGTAGGAAACCTGATTGACCGCATCTCGCTGGGATACGTGACGGACTTCATCCAGGTGTGGTTCGGAAGCTGGGCGTTTCCGTCATTTAATATTGCAGACGCCGGTATTTCCGTCGGCGCTGCATTGCTTATTATCGATGCCTTGTTCTTCTCAGGGAGAGAAGAGCAAGCGTCCTAGCGCGTTCTGGTCCAGCAATCGGTGTCCGGGCCAGAGGTTTTTTGGCCGCGGCCATCAATCGTGAAAGTCAGGCACTTGCTTGCCTCGGACCCACCGAACTGATAGGTCGCCGTCGCGGTGAAGTTACTGGCATTTGCCGCCGTAACTGCCACGACGTAGTACCCCGTTTCAGTGGTAAATGGGCTGCTCGAGAAACCGATCGTCGTCATGTCATCCGCAAACGTGTTGTTGTTCAGGTAGAAGCGCTCCTGGTTGGTGGCAAGCCGCAGCAATGCCGCGCGAGCCTCATTGCGCTTGGCGCGTGCCGTGAACTCCTGATAGTTGGGGTACGCAATCGCTGCAAGGATACTCACCACGACCACGACGATCATGAGCTCAATCAGCGTGACACCACGCATGTGTTTGCGCATTTGCATAGACGACTTCCCGTAAATATCTGAAACTACTTGGAAACTATGATGGTTCCGGGCGCAATGCGCCCGGAACCATGCCACAGTTTATTCGATTCCGTCCTGGGTCCAGAGGGTGCGTACGGGGTTGTTCTGGAAGCCCGGGTCGAAACACTCGACACCGACACACCCGATTGGCGGCGGTGCACAATCCTGCCCCGTGCAGTCCGCATCATCCGGGCTCGGGAACAGGAACTGCGGTGATGGCGCGATACCACCCTGCGCAAGCTGGGTACGGCGTGCGTCATCTTCGCCACCCACCGGTATATTTCCGAGGTCATCCATGATCGGGTCACCATTAATGATGCTGACACGCCATAGATTATTCGTGCCCTGGCCTGCATTACATGCGCTGGCACCCGACGAATCCGGCGAGAAGCTCACGAAGAACACTTCGTCGTTGAATGTGACCGAATCAGCCAGAACCATTTCATTGGCTGGCAAGGTCACCATCCAGCCGGCATCTTCTTCCGTGATTGTCACATCAAGCTCACCTGCCACATCCACAAGGTCCGCTTCGGTGAATGGCACGAAGGCGTCGTACTGCACCTGCGTCAGCGAATTGAACACGTTCGGATCACGCAGGGAGTAGAAGCGGTCCGCCGCGCTGATATCCAGCGGATGAGCACGGTATCCCGAACCGATGCTTACGGAAATGAAGCGGCGGTTCTGGCGTGCGTCATTGAACAGCGCAACGTCTGGCGAGTTGTAGAAGCGGCGCGTATCAGCGGCTGTCGGCGTTCCGAGTCCTTCAGCACCGAAGCGCGCGATGACGCCACCGGCGACGACAGAAGCTGCCGGCTGGCCGTTCGAAATATCGAAACGCCAAATCTGGCCACCCAGATCGGATGCGTACATGCGATCCGCAAAGCCGTCACCGTTGATGTCGATAACCCTGATGCGTGTCGGAATTGAGCGCGTCATCTTGGTCAGCTTGAGGTCGGCATCAGTGCTTGTATGACCAGCACGCCAGAGCGTCGTGCCCTCGAAAAGGTCAAGCACGTAAACACCAGCGCCCGCACCGTCAACGGCAGGATTGAACGCAGCCGTGTCATGCACGCCATCGTACCCGCCACCCAGGACGACAACCGCCTTGAGTGCGTCTTGTCCGGAACCTGAAATAGCCATGCGCGTTACGACGGGCGCTGACCAGCTCTGGCCACCATCGGCCAGCCTGCGTTCCCACAAGAGTTCAGGGTTGTTCTTATCCGTGACATCGAGCATACGGTAAGTCATACCACCGCGGCGCATGCCGAACAGGATCAGTGCAAAGTCGCCATCGATTGCTTCGATAACGCCGTCACCGTCTATGTCGCGAATAACCGGAACGATGTCACCGTCGATGCCGTACATCTTGTACTTCATCTCGGGGTCATCGTAGAGGCGTGCCATGCGCGGCAGCAGCTCTTTCGGCACGTACGACCAGAGTTCCCTGCCTGTCTCAGAATCCACGGCATGCAGGTAGCCGTCGTTCGTGGCGGTGTAGATCACCGCTATCGGGTCCTGCGGGGTTCCGCCGTAAACGACTGCGGCGGGACGCGAGTGCAGGGGGTCGCCCATTGCGTAGCGCACGGTTGTAGCAGGATCACCATCTTCGTCCTTCACATCCGCACCGCGCATCCAGTCGATAATTTCTGCCACTGTCGGCGTAGGTCCGGTGAGACCAAAGTCCTCGGGTGCATATGCATTGATATTGCCGGTAGAAATCGCATTGCTGGCTCCGGACAGGGTGCTGTCAGAGCCGTTGTCAGTGAACAGGCGACGTACGCCCGGATTCGGCAGCTGATTTGCCGCACCGCCCAACAATACGTCGTTACCGTCTGCCTGCCCGACCGTCCAGTAGGAACGCGCCGTCGGGTAGAAGAAGCCTGTGCCCGGGTCGACCGCGTCGGCACCCAGGGCATCGACGATCCTGCCGCCCTCGATACGGTAGGCCTTGAGGTTGCCCGGCCAGTGAGCAGCACCGCGCGCAGCGAACGTCGTCAGATAGACATCGTTCAGGTTACGGGTACGGTTGAAGGTGTTTACAGATACAGCCGGCGCCGTGAACGACAGGGCGCGCTCGTTGACCTGCGAAACAATGTCCGTCAACGCAACAAGCAACGAGTCGGTGTCGTCAGCGAGCAGGTATTGGCCGCCCGATACACGCGCCGTTTCTTCAAGAACCGGAATATTCTCCGAAAATGCGATCGTATGCGTGATTACCGATTGACGACCGCTGAGGGCGGGGTTGATGTCAACATTTGCGAGGTATTCGCCGATGTCGTCGAGGCATGCTCCGTCGCCAGCTCCCGTGCAACCCACGCGTCCTCCTAGAGTCGCTGAGTAGTTGGGAAGCTGTCCAAGCAGTCCCGGCGTGCCCACATCTTCAGTCGGCTCACCGTCACTTATAAGTACGTTGAAATTCTTGGAACAGGTCAGCATCTCCGGGCGGTCGTAGACAGCTGGTGCCGATGACGCAAGCGCCAGCGGGTCTGCATCGCCCGCCCCGGTTTCGCCATAGTTGGCTGGTAATCCCTGCCAGAACAGCGCTGTCTCGAAAAGGGATTCGGATAGCGGTGTCCAGCCATCAGCCGGAAGGCCGTCGATTTCGGCGAGAATGTCCGCCCGGTTGTCGTCCAGGTCGATAGGGGCGCGAATAATCGTACCGCCTTCCGTGTTGTTGAATCGCATCAGGCCGACGTTCATTTCATTGATGGAATTGAGGACCCTCTTGGTCACTTCCTTCATGATGTCGGTACGTGACAGGTCCCTGGTTGCCGGATCATTCTTGTAATTCAGGTAGTTGCCGTCATAAATCGTATATGTGACGTTGCGGCCCGAGCTGGTCCAGTCGATTTCCTGTGCCGCGTCACTTGTCCAGGGTGATACATCCGTGCCGGAAGCGGCGTAGACTTCAATATTCGTATTGATATCGTTGTTACCATGCACGCTCGAGTCTGCTTCACACTCGACGTCGTCCGCGCTGTTGCCGGGCTCGAGTTCCCGCCATGCTCTGCCGTCTAAGGTGCCATCCCCATCGTCATCGGCGTCCCGGTACTGGACGAGAACGCCTGTGTAGGCGCCAACGTCCGCTATCTGGATTGCCGATGCGCCACAGTTCCAGGCGTCTTTGTCTATGTACCTGGTATTGGCGGCATCGCAAACGGGGGTGCTGAGATTGTCGCCGTAGTACATGGTGTCACGGTCACAAGTACCGTAAGCCGAGTAGTCGTCATTCGGGTTAAACGGTTCACCCGTTTCCTGCACTCTGGTCATCGATCCTGACGTATCGAGGATGAACATTACGTTCGGTTTGAGCTGTGCCGGATCAGGCGGCGCGACGAGCAGCAGCTCGGTATCGTCCGCGAACGCCGGCGCGCCACTGACCAGTGCCAGTGTCAGGCCGAGAACAGTCCCTGTCGTTTTGCGAATTACCTTATTCATGATGCATCCCTCAGAGGTAGACCGACACTGCGGTCACCTGATTCCGTTTGACGTGGCGAAGTACAGTCACGGCCTCGTTATCCCGATCAACGACCTTCGCCATCGCCGCACGGAACTCCTTGAGCGGGACAGCCTTGCCATTGATTTGATAACGCGTGTCTGCACCGACACGCACCGTCATGAAGTCGCAAGATTCACATTCCTTGAACGCAAGCGTGCCGGATTCGTTTCGTGGCAGGCGCAAATCGCTCAACGCGATCTCGTATGCGTCCTGCACAATCTTGAATTCTGCTGCGGCTGGCAGAGCCAGGCACAGCAATGCTGCGGTAATCAATACTTTAAGTTTCATGAGACTACTCCGTTCCTTCTACCGCTTAGAGCGCCGACATTTCCGGGCCGACGATATAAAAGGCTTGTGTGTGGGTCGCGGTTGAATCGCGATCCGTGACGTTGCCGGGGTCGCGCCGGAATTCCGCCTGCGACGTGGCAATAAAATGATAAGCAGCGATACCGCTGCCGACACCGAGGCTGAATGCCTTGTCCGGCACCATCGTTGAATCCTCGAACTGAATCATGGTCGAGATCTTCTGGTTGTCATTGATATCCGGCGCGAGAGCCATATTGCCGCTGGTCACAAACTGCCCCTGCGCCAGAGCCGTCTCGAGTCCGGTCTCCGCTGCCTGGAATGCGTTCTCGTAGGCCTGGTCGTTGCGGGCCAGCGCGAGCTCGGTCGTTGCCGTATTCATGCCCGATATGGCGAGTACCGTAATTACGACCAGCAGCATCAGGCCTACGACCAGGGCCGCGCCTTGCTGCTTGCTGCGATGAGCGAATGTTGCTTGCTTGATAGTCATGATCTTCATCTTTCTCTGAGTCAGGTTCTGGCGTTACGCAGAAGAATGGTTTTCGAGACCTGCAGGCGACGGAACGTATCTGTCATCTGGCCCATGTTCACGTTGCCCGGCTGATAAGTGCGTCCATCCTGCAGGCCGAACTCAGTCGTTACACCGCGCACAACGAGCCAGATTCGGGCTGTCATGATGCGGACACCCGGCACGTAACCGGCCGCGGCCGGGTTATACACGTCGTCGCCAGGATTGACGTAACGGTCAACCGTGTTGTCCTCGTCAACATCGATGCCGAGCTGCAGCTGGATGTTCTCTACACCCGGCGCGACTTCCTGGTCTTCGATAAACGGTGCACCGTTGCGAATCGTCAGGGTCTTGCGCCGCAAGGTCGGTACGCCCGGAATTAGTGTTGACGTTGGCGACACGTAGTAGCTGTTTACCATGAGGTTGTGCGTAGCCGAGGACGGCACACCGGTTATGGGGTGATTCACAACTGGCAGGAAGGCCGCCGGTACTTGGTCAGATTCGAACAACTCGCCCTGGATACGTGTGGACTGGATCTGCAGGCGCCCGGCCTCGAGAGGCACTGGCTGCACGCTTGCACGGCGCACTGTGATTACGTCCGAGTTGCCCACGAAGCCACCATCGGCAGCGCAGCCCAGAGTGTAGCCGTTGTCACTGCCATCGATTGGTCGCGCGAGATCGAAAGCCCAGTCGTCCCCGCAGGTCGGTATCGGTACTGTCAGTCCAGTCGGGTTGGCATCGCCAACCAGTGAGCGGCCCTCAACAGCGAGCCCGCGGCTATTTCGGCCCCAGTTGCTCGCCATGCGCAGGTCCGACTCAATCGTGTCCATCGCGAATTGCGCCGTTTCCTGCACGCGTGCGATCGACTCATTGACGACGAACGCCTGGCGGCTCTGGTTGTAGATCTGGATTGCGCCAATAATCAGGAACGAGCCGATCGCAAGTGCGACCATCAGTTCGACCAGGGTCAGACCCGTTTGGTGGCGTAACGAATGTACTGTTGTTTGCGTCATGTCTATTCGTTCCTAGAACTGGTTTACCGGGATCGAGATGGTGTACGACGGCGGAACGTTGTCCGGTGTCGGCTCATCCCAGCGCACAGTGATCGTGTAGGTCGGCGGAATCGTTGCGGC
>Ga0316189_10004453_pt1 | contig 13470 bp, 11 predicted proteins | sample LowCovwburrow_MG_FD_204930 | JGI IMG/M metagenome (GOLD analysis project Ga0316189, IMG submission 204930) | Coastal sediment microbial communities from Maine, United States - Lowes Cove worm burrow | ecosystem: Environmental > Aquatic > Marine > Coastal > Sediment | place: USA: Maine...
ATTCGCCGCGGGTGGCCGCTATTTCCACTGTAACGCCCTCGTTTGCCAGCGGCGTGGTCGAAATGCCGGACATTGCCACTGATTCGGCCGCTGCCGCCGGTATTGAGGCACACAGCTATCGCTCGTCGATCCCGCTCAAGGCCTACGAGGAGGCCGGCATCGGACCCGAGGACGTGAGCCTGGCCGAAGTGTACGATTTATCCACTGCACTGGAGCTGGACTGGATTGAAGACCTCAAACTGGCTACCCGGGGCGAGGCGGCCGCCCTTCTTCGCAACGGCGATACCGCGCTGGGCGGCAAGATACCGGTCAACGTATCCGGTGGCCTGGCGTGTTTCGGAGAGGCAGTGCCAGCCCAGGCAATAGCGCAGGTTTGTGAGCTAACCTGGCAGTTGCGGGGCGAGGCCGGTGACAGGCAGGTCAGTGGTGCAAGGGTTGGGATCACCGCCAACCAGGGCCTGTTCGGCCATGGCAGCTCGGTGATTGTAAAGAGCTAGCTAGTCAGTCTGCTCCCCGGGCGACAGGCGCACCGATATCGCCTTCAGGTAAGCGATGAGGTCTGCCCGCTCCCGGGGGTCGGGCACCCCCGCACTCATCATACTGGTACCTGGCATTTGCGCCATCGGGTTCTCCAGCCAGGCGTACATCGCCTCCGGCGTCCACACGAACCCGGCGGCCTTGAGTGGCTCCGAGTAATGTTCGAAACCCGCCTGCTGACCGGCCTGTTTGCCGAATATCCGGTGCAGGTTCGGGCCATTGCCATGGCCTGCCGCGGCGTCGGTAAAGTGGCAGCTGCGGCAGGGAGCAAATACCAGCCGGCCTCGTTGAGCATCACCCTGCTGCAGCGACAAGGCCTCCAGAGGCGTCAGCTGGGCATGCCCACTTGCGGCCACGAACCAGAGGAGGCAAACGATCCCCCTCACATTCACGAGGGCGCACCTCTCGCGGCGGCAGCGACTCCTGCCCTGCGTCCGAAAAAGCTGGCGTCGCCCACAGACAGGCCGCTGGCGATATACGGCGCACCGGGCAGACCGGCACTGGTGCGACCTACCGCATACAACCCCGGAATGACCTCGCCAAAACTATTGATAACCTCACCACTGAGACCGGTCTGCAGGCCGCCAAAGGTATGCGCGGGAAAGAAGGCCTTGTCCACCGACAGGTCCCAGGCCCGGTATGGCGGACCCTGCACGGGGCGCAGGAGGGGTGGCCGTTTGCGGAACAGGGGATCGTCGCCATTGGCCGCGTGGCGATTGTAATAGGCGACGGTGCCCTGCAGGGCGCCCCTGGGAAACTCCAGTTGTTCTGCCAGGTCGCCGATGCTGTTGCCTTGGGCTACCGGGAGAAAATCATCCTGCCCGGCGGGTGGATCGCCGCTTCGATCAGTAATCAGCCAGGCTCGCCCCTGCTGGTGAAAAGCGATGGCATCGCCCAGCACGCCGTAATAGGTATCCTCCGCCACAAAACGTTGGCCGGAGGCATTGACCACAATGCCGGATAGAATCGACTCCGGTGGGTACAGCGGCACAATGGCAAAACCCTGGTGCATCCGCAGGGCAGCTGCACCGGCACCAATGCCCATATTGATACCCATCCCCTGATCACCGACATTACCCCAGGGTACGGAGCAGTCGTAAAGCTCGGGGGCGTAATTACGCACCATGTCCCGATTGTGGATGAAACCGCCACTGGCCAACACCGTGCCCCGATAGGCCCTGATGGTCTGGAGTTTGCCACCTATGCTGACCTGTACACCGACAACCCGCCCGTCGCTGGTCACCACCAGCTTCTGCCCGGCCACATCAGCTTGCAAACGCACCCCCAGATCAGTGGCTTTTGCCAGCAGGGCCTCCATCAGGACACGACCGCCGGTCATTCCACGGGCAACCGGCACGTGACCACGGGGAGCCGGCCGGGCCAGCTCCCGCGCCGGCCATGCGCGCTCGCAGCCGGAAAAGTACAGTGACTCCCCGGCCAGTGGCACTGTCATATCCTGCGAAAACTGTTCGCTGTAAGGCACCCCCTGCTCCACCAGCCAGTCAAAGTGCGCGGCACTTTGTTCGCAGTAGAGTTGTATCTTGTCCACCGGCGGGTGCTTTCCGCCTGCTCTCGAAATAAAGTCGAACATGTTCTCAACGCTGTCATCGTGACCCAGCGCTCGTTGCAATGCCGTGCCGCCGCCGGCATAGACCACACCGGCGGACATGGCGGAAGAACCACCGAAGCGGGGTAGTGACTCGATCACCAAAACGTTGGCACCCGCCCTGCGAGCTTCTATTGCCGCGCAGATTCCGGCCGCGCCGGAGCCAACTACCAGCACATCGGCGAGGATGTCCCATGATGTGACCCGGCTGGCCGCCAGCGCACCGGCACCCGCCGCATAGGTAGTCGCGGCTGCCGCGCCCATACCCGCCAGCAGCTTGCGCCGGCTGATGCCAGCGGGAATATTGGAATCAGTCATTGTTGACAGGTCTCACTGATCTCGCAGGTACTCTAGCTGGCCGTCGATCATATAGGTTCGGTGGCGGGGGCCCTCTACCTCCAGTCTCTCATCAGCATAGCCGGCATCCCCCTCGTAGAGAAAACAGATTCCGTCTTTAACAAAAACCATGCGCGGCGCGTAATAGAATACTTCGCGAGACGCGATACGCTGGTGGGCTTCACCACAGCTGCAGCAATCAGCCAGCTCCACCAGACTTACAAATGTGGGGGGCATGAGGCGAAACGGGTGCTCCGGATCCGCCAGTTCCGCAAAGGCAACCTGGGGCCTGACCCAACGGTGGCAGGCGATTTCACCGCCATCGACCGTGACCTCCTGGTCATCCTCCAGAACAGCAAGGAAAAACCAGGTAGAAAAACGTTTTTTTGCGCCCTCGGGCGTGGTCCAGTGCGACAGGTAGGTCAGTTGCCCCGCCCCGATGTCCAGGCCGGCTTCTTCCCGGGTCTCCCGAATTGCGGCATTCAGTGCGGCCTTGTGCTCATCACGGTCGGCGGGGTAGTCACCTTCGTCTACCCTGCCGCCGGGGAATACCCACATCCCCCCCATATGAGCCACCGCCTTGCTGCGCTGTACCAGCAATACCTCCAGGCCCTGTGACCCGTCCCGCACCAAAACCACAGTTGCGGCCGGGAAAACGGGTTCCGCGTTCTCACTCAACTCCAGCATGGCCATGCCTCCTCGCCAGGTGTCAGGGGTAGAACCGGCTGATGGTGTCTATGACGCAGGCGGGACGCTCGCTACCCTCTACTTCTATGGTCATTCGGACCACGACCTGCACACCGCCCTTGACGACTTCAGCGCTGATCACCTCGCCACCGCCGCGAACCCGACTTCCCACCGGCACCGGCGCGGGGAATCGTACTTTCTCACAGCCATAATTCACACCCATGGAGACTCCCTCCACGCGAAGTATTTCTGGCAGGAAGAGATTGGCCAGGGACAGGGTCAGGTAGCCGTGGGCAATCGTTTTACCGAACGGCCCGGTCGCGGCGCGCTCGGGGTCAACGTGAATCCATTGGTGGTCGCCCGTAGCCTCGGCAAACAGGTCTATCCTGCGCTGGTCAATTTCCAGCCAATCACTGAAGCCCAGGTGCTGGCCCGGTGCCGCCAGCAATTCTTGTGGTTCCTTGAAAATTGTCGTCACAGTGTATTCACGCCCCTTTTCAGTGCAGCGCTGACTATACCACCGGTCCACCGATACGTTCACCTGTGGGGGCAGCTTTGCTGCTGGGTCCCCAGATTCACTGCGATGGGCGTTGGAAACTCACTAAAGGTTGGCTATAGTTGGCCGCCGACAAAACTGCAGGAGCAGCCCAGTGGAAAATATTGATATCGCCGAATTGGTTCAGAACTACGTCATCCCCTGGGGGATCAAGCTCCTGTTGGCTCTCGCGATATTCTACATCGGTCGCATGGTGGTGGCGGCAGTAGTGGGATTCGTCAAAAAAGTCCTCGAAGGCCGCGGTATGGACGCCATCCTGGTCAGTTTCCTGGTGGCCATCCTGCGCTGGATTCTGTTGCTGTTTGTTGTCATTGCCGCGCTCAGCCAGTTGGGTATCAATACAAACTCACTGGTCGCTGTGCTGGGCGCCGCAGGTCTGGCCATCGGCCTGTCCCTGCAAAGCTCCCTGTCCAATTTCGCCGCCGGTGTCATGTTGATCATCTTCCGGCCATTTACCAAGGGTGATTTCGTGGAGGCCGGAGGCGCGACCGGCGTGGTCGACACCATCAGTATATTTACCACCACCATGACCACTACCGATAACAAGGAAGTGATCGTACCCAACGGCGCCATTATCGGCGGCAATATCACCAACTACTCCGCCCGACCCACCCGCCGGGTCGACATGGTTTTCAGCGTGTCCTACGAGGACGACATCCGCAAGGCGAAGCAACTGCTGGAAGAAATTATCAGCGCTGATGAACGGGTACTCAAAGAGCCCAAGCCGGTGATCGCGGTCGGTGCGCTGGCCGAGTCCAGCATAGACTTCCTGGTACGCCCCTGGGCCAAGCAAGAAGACTACTGGGGCCTGTTGTGGGACACCACGGAAACCGTGAAACTGCGTTTCGACGAGGCCGGCATTTCCATTCCCTACCCCCAGATGGACGTCCACCTGCCGCCCCAGGAGGCCCAGTGAGACCAGCGCTGAAAAAGCAGCCCCATCTCCTTAAAAAACAAGTATTTTTTGGCGGGTTTGCAGCCTGATGTGGTATAACCGGACCTGGTTTCCATAACGCCAAAACCCGCCGGGCCACCACACCCGGCGCCAAGGCTCCAACGGAACAGCGTCTACAGTGGCCAGCAAGTCAAAACAGGCAGTAATTTCTCTCCTAATGATAGCCGGCGCGGCCGCTGTCAGCACCGGTTTGTATGTCATGCGCCCGCCGGCAGAGATGGCCGAGCCTGTTTATGCGCCGGTCACGGTGGATGTAGCGGAGGTCGTAAAGCAGAACCTGCACATCGAGGTACAGGCTCAGGGTACGGTGGTCCCGGTACAGCAAACCACTATCCTGGCCGAGGTGAAAGGCCGCATCATCGAGTTGGCGGATGAGTTCCATGTCGGTGGCTTTGTCTCCGGCGACGACGTCCTGCTGCGCATAGATCCAAGGGATTACCAGACCAACCTGCTGCACGCACAGGCAGCACTGGAAACCGCCGAGAGCGCTCTGGTCCAGGAAAAGGGACGTGGGCAGGTCGCCCTGCGGGAATGGGAGAAATTGCCCCGGAACAGCCAGCGCAGCCCGGAAGCGCGTGACCTGTATCTGCGCAAACCCCAATTGGAAGAGGCTAATGCCCGCCTGCTCGCAGCACGGGCCGACCTGAATACCGCACGCGACAATCTTGAACGCACCATCATTCGCGCACCCTACGACGCTTTGATCAAGCAAAAGCACACGGACCTGGGCCAATTTGTCGCCGCCGGCACAGCCCTTGCCGACATTTTTTCCGTGGAAACCGCCGAGGTGCGGCTGCCAATCCCGCAGAGCAAACTCGACTATCTTGAATTACCGGGGCTGGAGGGATACGAAAACGGCTCCGCCATCGATCTTTATACCGATGTAGGCGGCGCCATCAAACACTGGCCGGCCCGCTTACACCGGACCGAGGGGGTGTTCGATGAACGCTCGCGTGCGCTGTACACGGTCGCGCGTATCGATGACCCGTACGGCCTGCGAAACCCCGATCAATTGCCACTGCGAATGGGCACTTTTGTCAACGCCAATATCGAGGGCCGCGAACTCAAAGGCGTCGTCGCTCTGCCGCGTTACATTCTGCGGGCAGGCAGCTACGTCTGGGTAGTTGACGAATCCATGCACCTGCGCAATCGACAGGTAACGAGCTTGCGAACGGGGGGCGAAAAGGTCTATATAACCGCCGGACTCAACGAGGGCGACCTCGTCTCACTCACCAGTCTGGACGCCTCCTTCGCCGGCGCGCAGGTGAAAGTTCTATCCTCTGTCCCGACCGATCAACTGGGCGATGATTCCGACCTGCCAATGAGACCGGCTGCCGACCAGGGAGAAGACTCGACGGCCGCCACGCCCGGGGGCGGCGGAGTGGCTGGCAGCCTGTGAGTATCGAGCATCCCCGGGGCATCATTGCCTGGTTTGCCTACAACCCGGTCGCGGCAAACCTGTTAATGCTGATAATCATGACGGTGGGACTGGGCTCGGCTTTTACCATCCAGCGCGCCATGTTTCCCAGCGTCGACATCGAGATGATCTTTATTACCGCGCCCTACCCGGGTGCGGCGCCCGAGGAGGTTGAACAGGGGATCGTCCTCAAAATCGAGGAGGCCATCAACGACCTCGACGGCATCAAGCGGGTGGAATCCGACGCCTACGAATCGTCAGCGCGAATCATGATCGAACCCAACGAGGGTATCGATCTCGGCAAGCTACTGGACGAGGTGCAAAACCGCATTAACGCTATCCAGCATTTTCCGGACGGCGCCGAAGAGCCCATCGTCCGGCAACCCGAGCTGCTGTTTCCGACGCTCACCCTGCAATTGTCCGGCCAGGTTGATGAACGCGCCCTGAAATCTCTCGCGGACGGGATCCGGCGCGAATTGCTCAGCCTGCCGGAAGTCTCTGCCGCACAGGTTGTCGGCGCCCGCGAATATGAAATCTCGGTAGAGATTTCGGAGCAATTGCTGCGGGAATATCACCTGAATCTGGGCGATGTTGCCAATGTTATCGCCGCATCCTCTCTGGACATTCCGGCCGGCTCAGTACAAACACGCAATGGCGATATCATGCTGCGTACTATAGGGCAGGCTTACGTGCAGCAGGACTTCGAGGACATCGTGCTCAGGACCTGGCCCGACGGCACCCGCCTGTTACTCGGTGATATCGCGACGATAGATGACGGCTTTGTCGATGGGCGTGGTTTCACGACGTTCGACGGGCAGTACTCGCTGGGTATCAATGTGTTCGCCATGGGCAAGCAGGACATTATCGATACGGCCCGGGCCACGCATGCCTATGTGGAAAAAAAACGTCACCAACTGCCTGATGGCGTATCCCTGGACGCCTGGTCCGATTTCACCTACTACCTCCAGGAGCGCCTGGGGATGATGGTGAAAAATCTCGGCGTGGGCGCACTGCTGGTCTTTATCGTGCTCGCGCTCTTCCTGGAAATCAAACTCGCTTTTTGGGTCATGCTGGGGATTCCGGTCTGTTTTCTCGGGGCGATGGCCGTCATCAGCACACCCATGGTGGACGCCAGTCTGGACTTGCTGAGTATTTTCGGCTTCATCATCGCCCTGGGTATCATCGTGGATGATGCCATTATCATGGGTGAAAGTGCGTACGCCGAGCAGGAGTTACATGGACACAGCGTTCAGAGCGTTGTCTCGGGCGTTTACAAGGTCGCCACGCCCGCTACGTTCGGCGTCTTGACCACAATCGTGGCCTTTGCACCAACGCTTTTTGTGCAGGGCGTGTTCGGACCATTCCCGCAGGCCTGCGGTATTGTGGTGATATTGTGCCTGGTGTTTTCGCTGGTTGAATCCAAGTGGATCCTGCCAGCGCACCTCGCGCACAGCAAGCCCTCCCGACACCCGCTGCTGCTGTCACTGAACAAGCTGCAGCGCCGCTGCAACCGCAAGCTCAGGAACTTCATCGAGACACGGTACGCGCCTTTCATGCAACGCTGTGTGACCAACCGCTACATCACTCTCTCATTTTTCTGCTCTCTTTTGATCCTGTGCGGCGGCCTGCTGGCAGGGGAGCAGGTACGCACGGTGCTGGCACCGGAGGCCCGGGGTGAATTCCTGCAGGCCGAGCTGCGACTGGCCCATGGTACGCCCGAAGAGCGCACCGAGCAGGCGGTCAGGGATGTCGTCAATGCGCTACTGGAACTGGACGAGGAGTATCAGCGTGAAAGCGGCGGCAAGGAAAAGCTGCTTGCGCATGTCGCCGCCTATGGCTTCGACCAGATCAATGGACGAGTTTCGGTAGAGCTGACCAAGGAAGATCAGCGCAGTATCTCGACCGTTGAGGTGGAACAGCTCTGGCGCGACCGGGTGGGTACTATTCACGGCGCGGAGGTGCTGGCTATCAAGGGCGATGATGAAGGTGGCTGGGGCCCCTCTATCGCCTTCGACCTGATGCACCAGGACTTCAATACGCTCAAGGCGGCGTCGGAGGAACTGGAGGAGGCCCTGCGCCACTATGCCGGCGTATACGACATACGAAATGGCGCCGGCGATACGGCTGACGAGTTTCACCTGGACATACTGCCCGAGGCGGAGGCGCTGGGACTGACCCGCTACGACCTGGGCACGCAGGTGCGTCACGCATTTTATGGTGCCGAGGCCCAGCGTGTGCAGCGTGGCGCCGACGAGATAAAGGTCATGGTGCGCTATCCCAAGGCGGACCGTGAGATGACCAGCAGCCTGGGAAATATGTTCATTCGCACCCCCCAGGGGGACGAGGTGCCATTCGACTCCGTGGCCAGGCTGGAGGTCAGGCAGGGCCTCCTGAAAACCACCCATATCGACTTTCAACGCGCGTCAGAGGTAACCGCAGAGGCAGATAAAACCATAGTCCAGGGTTCCAAGGTAATCAGCGAACTCGAAGAAGAGTTCATTCCAGACCTGCTGGCCAGATACCCCGGACTCAGCTACAGCATCTCAGGCATGGCGGACGAAGAGCGCAAACTCGGAGTCAGCCTGATGATTGGTTTTGCGCTGGCCCTGCTGGGCATCTACGCACTGCTGGCAATCCCGACCCGATCTTACCTGCAGCCGCTGATTATTATGGGGGTGATACCCTTCGGGATTATTGGCGCTATCTTCGGCCACTGGGTGACCGGTTATGCTTTCAGCATGATGTCTGTCATCGGCGTTATCGCGCTCAGCGGGGTTGTGGTGAACGATAGCCTGCTACTCGTCGACCATACCAACAAGTCGGTAGCGTCGGGTCTGGGACGTTACGCCGCGATTACCGCGGCAACCAAGCGACGCTTTCGAGCAATCATGCTCACGTCTTTGACCACCTTCATGGGCCTCGCGCCCATTCTGCTGGAGCGCAGTGTGCAGGCCCAGGACATCATACCGATGGCTATTTCACTCGCCTTCGGTATCGTATTTGCCACTGTGATTACGCTGCTACTCGTGCCTTGCCTGTACATGATGCTGGACGATCTCAATGGCTGGTGGGCAGGCACAGAAGACAGCCGGAACTCCGCTGGGGCAGGCCTGCCCGACACGGCTAGCGAATAGCCCCGCAGTCCAGGCAGCGCACATAGATGTGGCGGGGATCCTGCATGCTGGCCAGCTCCGCCGCCGCATTGGCGACAGGGGCCAGCAGGTTATTCAGTGAAGCCGTTATCGCGGAGGGTGCCCAGACTCCCAAACTGCCCACCCGCTCGGCCAGTTGCTGCATCAGCAAATCCCTTGGCGACATTGGAGGTTCCACATACTCCACCTGGTAATCCGCGAGATCGGCCCGGGCGGCGGCCGCGTCGATAGCGTCGCTTAACGAACCCAGGCCATCGAGCAAACCACGCTCCAGCGCATCCGGGGCACTCCAGATCCGTCCCTGCGCGACCTCGTCAACTTCCTGCGGAGAAAGCTCGCGCCCGGCAGCCACCAGTTCGACAAAGTTTCTGTAGTTGAAGTCCACTCCGCTGCGAATGGCATCCGCCACCTCGGCATTAAGCGGGCGGTCCAGTCGCAAGGATCCAGCAAGATCAGTGGTACCGACTCCATCGGTATAGACACCGACGCGCTCAAGCAACTTTTCGAAAGTCGGTATCGCAGCGAACACACCTATGCTACCTGTGATAGTGCCCGGTGTGGCCCAGATCTCGTCTGCCTCTGCGGCAATATAGTAACCGCCCGAGGCAGCGGTTGCGCCCATCGATATGACCACCGGAATGCCCGCTGCACGGGTTCTGAGCAACTCCCGGCGAATAACCTCGGAGGCAAATACACTGCCTCCGCCGCTGTTGACGCGCAAGACAATTGCCTTGACACCCTCTTTTTCTGCAGTGGCACTGATCAGGTAGGCAAGTGAGTCACCGCCAATAGCCCCCGGGGGCTCATCACCGGGCATGATGTTACCCTCGGCTGTAATGACGGCGACTCGATCACCCTCGACGGCAGTCAATTGACTGGGCCGCTTGCGCCGCACATAAGACTCGAAGAATACGGCCTCGTACAATCCGTCTTCATTAGTAGCCCCTACAAGTTCTGCCAGGTAGTCATTGGCCTCGTCGCGATCAAACAGCTCATCGACCAGACCTGCCTCCAGTGCCATCGCCGCCGTATCGCCTCCCTGCTGCCTTAACAAATCGGCGTAGTTGTTTACATAGTTGTTCACACTGCCAGGCGGCAATTCGCGCTGGGCTTCGACGGTGGCCGCATATTGCCCCCACAGAACTTCCAACCAGCGCCCCGTGATCTGTTTTTCACCGGGCGACATGTCGTCGCGCAGGAAAGGCTCTGCAACAGACTTGAACTCTCCCGCGTGAAACACATGCATATTGACCGATAATTTCTCGAGGGTTTCTCGAAAATAATTACGGTAACTGGCAAAACCCTCCAGACCAACACCACCGAAGGGGTTAATGATGATGCTGTCGGCATAACTGGCCAGTAGAAACTGGTCCTGGGTAAAATAATCCCCAACCGCAACGACAGGCTTACCCGCTGCCTTGAAAGACTCCATTGCAGTGGCTATCTCCTGGGTCTTGCTTATGCCCACGTAGCCCAGGTTATCCAGTTCCATAACCAGGGAGTTAACCGCCGGGTCATCCCGCGCATACTCGATAGCCTCGATGACGTCTCGCAGCAGCACCTCGTGCGCCTCCGGCCTGGGTTCCCCCAACAGGGCCTGTAGAGGTTCCACCTTGGACTTCTGGTCCACCACGGTTCCGGCGAGATTGAGCAGCAGCGCGGCCTTTTCCGGAGGGGCCTCAGTACCACCTCCAAGATAAACGAAGTAAATCAGGGCAAGAAACAACAGGAACAATATGTTCGACAGCGCCAGTCTGATCCGGGTGATGGCATTCCATAGACCCGAAAAAAAACGACGCAACCAAGATGGTTTACTCATTGCCTAATCTCCTGATTCTGTTTGAGCAGCTGTAACACCGCGAAGTTCTCTGGCTCGCCAGCGCACGTACATCATGGCAGAGACAAACAGCGTCACCACCGCGACCATACCCGCCACAGCCGGTAGGTTGCCCGGCAGGGCAAACAGTCGCTCAACCAAGGCGACAAAATACATCAGGCTGACGAAACACAGCCAGATGTAGCTGCGCAAATTGTCACGCAACATACCGGGCAGGAAAATCAGCAGCGGCAGCAGCTTACCCAACCAGATGATCCATGGGAGCTGCTGCTGCCAGGCATCCGCCAACTGCTGCAAAAAAAGCACTGCCCACGCAAGCCATACCAGCAGGTGCGCCGCGGTACTCACGCCACCTCGCTTCAAGAGGATAGACCGACAGCGAGGCGCGCCACACGCATACCCAGAGCACGGCACAGTGCGGCCTCTGCCTGGTCCAGCTTGCGGCTATTGTCGGGACCGGCCCAGTGCGACGCGCCGTAGGGCGTGCCGCCAGATTCAGTACTCATCAGCCCGGCTTCACTGTAGGGAAGTCCCGCCACCACCATGCCGTGGTGAAGCAGGGGCAGCAACATGCTCAACAGCGTCGTCTCCTGGCCTCCATGGAGGCTTGAGGTGGAAGTAAAGACAGCCGCCGGCTTGTCTATCAGGGCACCGCTGAGCCACAGCGATGAGCTCTGATCGAGAAAATACTTCAATGGCGCCGCCATATTACCAAACCGGGTTGGGCTCCCCATCACCAGCCCGGCGCAATTGCGCAGGTCGTCGAGCTCACAATAGAGCGGCCCGTCCGCGGGAATCTCGTCGGCACTCTGTTCACAATCGGCGGACACCGGTGGTACCGTTCGCAACCGGGCTGCGAGGCCAGGCTGCTGCTCAATACCGCGCGCGACCTGCTGCGCCATAGCGGCGGTGGCACCGTGACGTGAGTAATAAAGAACCAGTACATAGGGTTCCGCCATCAGGCGATAAGCTCCAGTACATTTTCCGGAGGCCTGCCAAGCACGGCCCTGTCACCTTTCACCACGATGGGGCGCTCTATCAGTTTCGGATGTGCTGCCATCGCTGCGATAATGTCCTGTTCACTCGAGTTTTTATCGAGACCAGCCAATTTATACTCAGCCTCGCCCCGCCGCACCAGTTCTGCTGCGGAGACACCCAACTGACCGAGGAGCTGCTGTATCTGCTTTTTGCCTGGTGGAGTATCCAGGTACAAAACAACCTCGGGCTGCACTCCCCGCTCCTCCAGAAGGGCAAGGGTAGTACGCGACTTGGAGCAGCGTGGATTATGGTAGATGGTGACGTCACTCATTGCGTATTTCCTGCGGTTGCCAGAACAAGCGCCAGAGTATACCAAAGCGCGCCCGGTCGGGCTCTCATCTCGCTACTCCACTCGCGGTTTCGGGGTTCCGAGCTACCGCCAACCGTTCGTGCAGACTCGCAAACGTTCGTGCCATAATGCTCGCCATGAATTTCACACCAATCACTCTACCTGAGCTGTGGCGTCGCACAAAGTACGTCTACTCGCGCTTTAATGCCGACCGCTGTTCCGAGAACGCGGCCGCCCTGACCTACATGAGTCTGTTCGCGCTGGTACCGCTGCTCACGGTTATGTACACCATGGCCTCAGCTGTGCCTGCGTTCCAGGGGCTGGAGGTCAAAATGCAGGCGTTACTGTTCGAAAACCTGATGCCCGACACCAATTCGGAAATAAAAACCTACCTGGACGACTTTTCGCGCCAGGCAAAGAACCTGACCGGGCCCGGCATCGTTTTTCTGGTAGTAACCGCCGTGCTGATGCTGCGCAATATCGAAAAAGCATTTAACCAGATCTGGCGTGCCAGCGAAAACCGCAGTGCGGTGTCCAGTTTCATGCTGTACTGGGCCGTGCTCAGCCTGGCTCCCATCATGATCGGCCTGGCACTGGGCCTGAGCACCTATCTCTCGTCATTCGCCCATGCCCTTGAGGAGTTTGATGTTATCGGTGTGAAAGCCTTTATGCTCAAGATCGCACCCCTGCTGCTCAGCACTGCAGGCTTCAGCCTGATCTATATCGCAGTTCCGAACTGTCGCGTACCGTTCAAACACTGCCTGATCGGCGGCACGATAGCAGCACTTGCCTTCCATATCGCCAGGGCAGTCTTTACAGACCTGGTGGTAGGGTCCAGTTACACCTTTATCTACGGCGCTTTTGCCGCGGTGCCACTGTTTCTCCTATGGATTTACCTGTCCTGGAATATCGTACTGATGGGCGGCATCCTGGTGCACAGTATGTCCGCCTACCAGAATGAGGAGCAGGCCAATCGACCCCTGGTGTTGAAGGCACTGGATGTGCTCTACCTGTTCTGGCAAAGGCAGGAAACAGGCCAGGCAGTCGGTGAAATTGAGCT
>Ga0316189_10004454_pt1 | contig 13469 bp, 13 predicted proteins | sample LowCovwburrow_MG_FD_204930 | JGI IMG/M metagenome (GOLD analysis project Ga0316189, IMG submission 204930) | Coastal sediment microbial communities from Maine, United States - Lowes Cove worm burrow | ecosystem: Environmental > Aquatic > Marine > Coastal > Sediment | place: USA: Maine...
ATAGGTGTTCGGGAATGGAGCGGGCGGCGTGTTCCATTTGCACCAGCTCCGGGGCCAGATAAAGCATCATAGAGGTTTCCCCCAAACCGGCGTGAATCCCCATTCCCAACTCCGACTCGCTCGAAGGACCGCCCTGATCAGGGGGAACAACCGGGTGCATGAGGAATACGTCGAGGCCATGATGGAGATGTAGCTCACGGCTAGCCACATTCAAAAGTGATGAATTGCCTCCGTGGCCGTTGAGGAGTACCAGCTTGCGAGCGGGGGTTGCGGCCAACGATCGGCCGATGTCGTCGAGCACCCGAAGCATGGTCTCCGGGCCGAGCCAGACGGTGCCCGGCGAGCCCGCGTGTTCGTTGGACTTCGTGTAAGCCAGCGGTTCCAGAAGCCAGGCGTTCAAGCGTTCGCCGCACTGGGTGGCCAGTGCCTCGGCGGCGGCTTGAGCGATCACCAGGTCGGTGTTTACCGGCAGATGAGGGCCGTGCTGTTCGATCGCTCCGATGGGCAGGATCAGTATCGATTCATCGGTAAGGAGTTCTTCGATCTGGGCTGACGGGAAATTGGAGAGGCGACGAGAGTGCCGGGAAAAATCGGTAGCCATTCCTGTGAATCTAGTGGCCCTCCTGGAACAATGTGACGGTGACCGCACGAAACACCGAACTTGCCCCCTCTTCGATCGCTCCACCTGCCGCTCATTACGCCCACGCGATAGCGTCGGACAACGCAACCCGGTGGGTGCACACGGCAGGCGTGGTGCCCACGGCCCCTGACGGCACCACCCCCGAGGGGGTGGCGGCCCAAGCCGAGGTGGTCTGGGCCAATGTGGCCGCCATCTTGGCCGAAGCCGGCCTGGGGCCCCACAATATTGTGTCGGTGGCCACCTATGTGGTGCCCGATCAGGACATGGGGGCGGTTATGGCGGCCCGGGATCGGTATCTCGACGGGCATCGGGTGGCGTCGACGTTGGTAGTGGTGGCGGCCTTGGCCCAGCCCCAATGGTTGGTGGAAGCTTCTGTAGTGGCGTGCGGATAGGGGGGCAGGGGGCAGGCGTACTTCGGCACCGCGCTTGATGGTGAGCCTGGATAGCCTGCTACCCATGGCCCAACAGCAACAACATGACGCAGAGGTGATAGTGGTAGGAGGAGGCCACAATGGCCTCATTTGTGCCGCCTACCTGGCTCGGGCCGGGGTCGAGACGATGGTGGTCGAGTCACGCGATCAGGTGGGGGGAGCCGCATCCACCGTCAGTGATCTTGGGGCGCGCTTCAATATCTGTAACTGCGACCACACGATGGTTCGGGCGTTGCCGCTGGCAGAGGAACTCGATCTCAATCGCCATGGTCTTCGATATCTGGAGCCCGTGGCCTCAACACTCAACGTCTACTACGACGAGTCGAACCCGTGGGCCATCTTTCATGATGTCGACGAGACGGTGACGAGCATCAGCGCCGCTATGCCTACCCAAGGCGACGCCTACCGCCGTTACCTACAAGACGCGTTGCCGGTGGCCGAATTGGTGGTAGAAATGGCCCGCACCAACCCCACCACCATTGGGATGTTGCGCACCGTGGTGGGTCGTCGGGCCCGAGGGGCCACAACCCTGCTGCGATGGAGCCGACAGTCGCTGCACCAGGTACTTTCTCAGTATTTCGACGACTGGCGGATGCTGATGCCAGCCACCGCGGTTGGCCCCACCGTGTGGGGGGCGCCTCCGACAGCCCCCGGCACCGGCATGGCCGCCGTAGGGTACGCCGTGCGTCATGTGTTAAAAACCGGGAGGCCAGAAGGGGGAAGTGGGGCACTCACCGATGCGGTGGCGGCCAGCTTTACCCTGGCTGGCGGCGAAACCCGCACCGGTGCCCGAGTGGCCTCGCTTCTGATTAAAGACAGCAAGGTGGGAGGGGTGAAGCTTAGCGACGGCACCGTGTTGAGGTCGCGGCTGGTGGTGGCGGCATGCGACCCTCGGCGGGTGATGCTTGACTGGGTAGACGAGCCACCGCCCGCGGCTCGCAAGATGGTGGAGTCACTTCGTTCCGAACCCGATCATCACGGCTACGAATCCAAGATCGACGGCGTACTCACCGCACCCACGGTCACACGATGGGCCGAGTATCTCAACGGAGTGCATCCGGGCGTGGACCTCACCCAACCTACGGTGGTGGTCAACCCCAGCCCCAACGAGTTGGCCGAAGCTCACGCGCTGCGCTCTGAAGGTCGAGTGGCGGCCCGCCCCACCCTGCTCATGAACCAGCCAACCACGGTGGACCCAACGATGGCGCCCGCCCCCGGCCAACACATTCTGAGCCTTGAGGCGTTGTTCACCCCCTACGCCTTGCCCGGTGGGTGGCCAGAGTCTAGCGAGCCGCAACGGTGGCTTGACCTGTGGGCCGACTTTGCTCAACCTGGTTTCGCCCAGTCGATCGACCGGTGGCGGGTGATGACGCCCGATCGCTACGAGAAGGAATTCTCTATGCATCGAGGCCACACCCCGTCTTATGCTGGGCCGCCTTTGGCTGCACTTCTTGGGCGCGGCACCTACAAAGCCACCACCCGATACAAGGCCCCAATCGACGGGTTGTATTTCACCGGAGCTGGCACTTATCCCGGAGCAGGAGTGTTCGGAGCTTCGGGCCGTAATGCCGCGGCTGCCATCCTCCGAGCACGATAACGTCGCCAGCGTCGGTCAACTCCGGTCGTTCTACTCCCAACACCTGGTTAGTCACGAGGAGTGACCGGCAGCTCGTCGGGAGGAAGGGGTGTATTTGACTTCACATAGTCGCGGAGTTGCTGCTCATCACACACCGGGCACAGATAGATCAGGCGCATCGACTGGATCGAGAGTTGGGTGCCACGAGACTTATCGAGAATCGCCTGGAATGCCGGGCGAACATCGTCGGTACCGCATTGGGGACAGCGAGGGGTGAGATCCCGATCCCATACCAGCCCACAGACCTCGCACGTGATCGTGATCACTTCCCCTTCCCGTTGGCCCAGGAGTTGTTCCGCCTCGCCACAAGCGGCGCAGGTAAGGCCATCGCTCATGATGCTTGGGGGCCGCCCCATGGGGCAGCAAACGAAGGGCCCAGACGTAACAGGTCGAGGGCCCGGGCCGTGGATTGGGTCACCAGATCATCGATGGTGGTTGGCCGGTGATAAAACCCTGGCACCGGGGGAAACACGATGCCGCCCATTTCAGTCACCTGGCTCATGAGGCGGAGGTGACCGTGGTGAAATGGGGTTTCGCGCACCATCAGCACCAGAGGCCGGCGTTCTTTGAGGGTCACGTCAGCGGCCCGAGCAATGAGATCTGCGGTGTGGCAGGAAGCGACCGCCGACAGTGTTTTGATTGAACAGGGGGCGATAATCATGCCCGCCGTACGAAACGATCCGCTCGCAATCGTGGCCCCAATATCTCGCCATCGATGGGTAACGTCGGCCATGGCCTCAAGGTGTTCGGGGGAGTAGTCAGTTTCTTCGCTCAGCGTGGTGCGAGCCGACGGGCTCATCACCAGATGGGTTTCGACTCCCTCAGCGGTCCCCAAGAGCTCCAGGGCCTTGATGCCATATACGGCACCACTCGCTCCGGTTACCGCGACGATCACCGGCCGAGAGTCCTGGACCTCGTCAGAAGCAAACGGGGCGGGTGCTGGCGCAGGTATCGGAGTAGGAGGCGATGAGGAGGATGGGGGGACCATGTCTCGCTACTGGAGGTAGGGGGCAAGGTCGAGAGGCGGGTAGGCCACGCGTTCACCGTACTCGCGTCGTTCGCGCTTATAGGTGGCATCCACCCCGAGTTTTGCGCCCACGCCGCGTTGATCGGCGGTGGGGTCCATCTCATGGCCCTGGGCCCCAGGAGCAATAAAGATGTCCTGGGTCCAATCAACCCGGTTGGTGAGGGCCCACATCACCTCGGCCGAATCGTGAATATCGATGTCTCGATCCACCACCACCACATTACGGATATTGATATGCGCCGTCATGGCCGCCATGGCCAGGTTTTTGGGAGTGCCGGGGTTGTCTCGGTCGATCTGCACCACGGCCAAAAAACCATTACCGTACGGGGGGATCACCACATCGGCGTTGGGATCGACATGACGCAAGAAGCGCCGCAGTAGTGGCTCCCGAGGCAACACATTGCCGATGTAGATGTGTTCATACCAGCCGGGGATGATGGTCTGATAGATGGGGTCGTTGCGCCAAGACACGGCCGACACCTCGAGGGTGGGGGAGTTCCATTCTTCCCCGTGATAACCGTGAAACTCAGCGAGTGGGCCTTCGGGGGCACGGCGAGCAGGGTGGATGTGGCCCTCGATCACCACTTCAGCGTGAGCGGGTATGTCAACGTCGACGGTGATCCCTTTGGCCACCTCTATCGGGCGTCCTCGTAACGCTCCGGCGATGGTCAGCTCATCGACGGTGGTGCGCACACCGGCCGCGATCATCACGGCCGGGTCCAGACCGATCGCCAACGCGACGGGGAAGGGGGCATCAGGATCGGGGCGGTTGCGCATGAACGTGCCAACATCGCGCCATTCGTTGAGGTTGAAGCCGAATCGGGTTGGGCCCATACGGAGCATCCGGTTGTAGCTCAGGTTGCCGCGCCTCGACGCACCTGCCTGCTGGCTGTCGGTTCCGGCCGGGGCTTTGGTGACGGTGACCGCGCCAGTAATGAACGCCCCTCCGTCACCTCGACTGTGGACCGGAATGGGCAAGGTGGTGACGTCCACGTCATCGCCGGTAACGGTGTTCTGCTGCCAATCGGCCTGGTCGACCAGCACAGGGGCAACACCATTGGCGATGTCGAGGGCATCCCCCATCACATCGATGATGTCGTCGACCTCACAACCCAAGGCGATAGCGGCTCGACGGTGGGAGGCAACACCCCCGGTGAAGATTGGCCAGGGGCTGTCAATGGGCTGCTCAAACAACCCGGCCCCCACATTGTCTCGGGCCAGGGCCGCGGCGACATCGGCTAACTCGTGGGTCATCGACACCGGGCGTTTCACCCGAGCCAGTTGGCCAGCGTCTTCTAACGCGGCGATATAGGTTCGAAGGTCTCTCAACTCGGCCATCGTCATAACCTAGGCTAACGTTTGGACTGTGCAGCAATCTAACACCCCGAATTTGTCCGACGCCCAGCCCCATACCCTCACCAACGCCCGTCTCGCCGACGGCCGTCTGGTCGATATCTCTGTTATCGATGGGGTGATTTCCGACATCCAGCCCCACGACGCGGCCACCGACGGCGGTGGCGGCTCGAGCCTTGATCTGCAGGGCTGGTTGACCCTGCCCGCCATGGCTGAACCTCACGCCCACCTCGACAAGGCTCTCACCGCGGATGTTGTTCCCAACCCCACTGGAGATCTGATGGGGGCAATCGAGGCGTGGATCGCAGCCTCAGCGAACGGGGTGTTCACCCACGAATCGACGGTAGCCCGAACCACACAAGCGTTAGAGAAACTCCTGGTAAACGGGGTTACGGCGGTGCGAACCCATGTGAATTGCACCTCCGATATCGGGGCGGCGAATGTGCGGGCGGTGAAGGAAGCAGCTCAAGCGTTTGCTGGTTTGATGACGATCGAGATCGCGGCGTTGCCCTCGGCGCCTCTGGTGGGCCCCGAGGGGGCCGGTGCCCGCCGGGCTTTGGCCGAAACACTCGAAGAAGGCGTCGATCTGGTAGGCGGCTGTCCCCATCTCGATCCTGACGGCCCTGGCCTGATCAAGTTTGTGCTCGACGTGGCCACCGAGGCTGGCTTGCCCGTGGATCTTCATACCGACGAGACCCTCGACCCGTCGATACTGACGTTGCGATCGTTGGCCCGCCAAGTGCAGGAAACCGGGTTTGCCCATAGTGTCACGGCCAGCCATTGTGTGAGCTTGGGAATGCAACCGCTTGCCGTGCAAGAGGCCGTGGCGGCGGAGGTGGCAGCGGCCAATATCTCCGTGGTGCCGTTGCCCCAAACGAACCTGTTCTTGCAGGGCCGTGACCATCCCACGGCCACCCCGCGAGGACTCACCGCCCTTGCTCCGCTCCTTAACGCTGGGGTGGTGGTAGCGGCGGGGGCCGACAATGTGCAAGACCCGTTTAACCTGGTGGGGCGGAGTGATCCGCTGGAAACCGCTGCCTTCTTGGTGATGGCCGGGCACCGATTGCCCGACGAAGCCTACGGCTTGGTCTCCAATGGGCCTCGTCAAGCCATGGGGTTGTCACACAGTGTTGGTATTGGTGTGGAGGTTGGGACTGTAGCTGATCTGGTTGCCATCGACGCGACCTCCACCCGTAGCGCAATCGCTGACGCCCCCCGATCTCGGCGGGTGTTTCATCGGGGGCGTTTGGTGGCGTCGTGTGATGAAACCACGGCGGTGCATCGGGTATAGCCCGTCGTTATTGGATGTAGTTGCCGGCAAACAATTCGATGGGCGGTGCGTCGGGGTCGAAACTGACACCAACCGGGTCACCCCCATCGGCCACAATTTGGGCTTGTTCCTTGAACTGGCGGCGCACCAGGGAGACGCCTCTATCGGAGCTAGACAGGCGCTCTTCAGAATGCAGGGTGATGGGGCCCTGGCCGACCTGGGTTTCGTAGTCGCCGGGGAAACGCTGGTGTTCCTCGTCCGACAATTCAAACCAGGTTTTGTCGCCGGCGTACACCGGAAGGCCCTGGGGCGGACGGTCTTTGGGCTTGCGGACCAAGGCATACACCTTGGTGTGGGTGTCGTCGATCGGGACGGCCCAAGACATGTTGTTGGTTTTGCCTAACACCGTCAATGTTGGGGTGGGGATCACCCTGATGGTCGGCATCCTCACTTCGGTCACCCGGTGCAGGGTGGATCCGTCGTCGAGTTGCCGATCTTGGGCTGAACTGACGCCCCAGGGATGACGTTGCCAAGAAACCTCGGGCCACTTCTCCAGTCGAGGATCAAACTGGGGGCCGCTCATCGCGTTGTGCAAAATGAAGACATGGTAGTGGTCCATGGCGTTCTCATGGGTTTGGAACCAGTTGCACGGCGCCTCCACGGGTCCACCAAATGCGAAGTGGTCTACCACCACGATTTCTTCGTCGTCGGTGAGGTTTTCGAAGATGTCGTAACGAGGAAACACCGGTTGTTTGTCGGGAGGCCCCATATAGGCGAACACGAGGCCGTGGTAGTCGACCACGGGATACCACGGTTGGCGATAACGGTGGAGGTTGCGCCCCCGTTCTGGTTCACACGGCTGGTCGAGGCATTGGCCGTCGGGAGCAAACAACCAGCCGTGGTATGGGCAACGAACGCCTTGGTCTTCCACCCGACCAAAGAACAAGGTGGTGCCCCGATGGCAGCACCTTGGGGTGAGGAGGCCGGGTTGGCCGTCCAAGGACCGGAACAAGACTAGGTCCTCGCCTAGTAGTCGCACCTCTTTGGGGAGGGCGGTGGCTTCCGACGAGCGGGCAATGGGATGCCAGTATCGGCGGAGGAGCTCACCTGATTTGGTTCCGGCGCCTACTTCAACCAGCTCAGGGTCCCACGTGCCGGGGGTGCACCCATACGCTCGACCATCGTCGGGGAGTGCAGGATCAGAAACTTCGGAGGATTGTGACACACCATATTGTCGCGCGGGTGATGGGGCAAGCACCAAAGGAGCAGTGGTGAACGGTGGGGTGAAAACAACTGATGGCCAGCGCCGAAGCGCTGGCCATCGCTATTTCGTTAGAGAAACGAATCAGAATTCAGAGGATCAGAACCCGATTGACTCGTCGATGTACTTGTTGGTGAAGATGTCTTCCGCGGTGATGTCAGCGACATCCATGTTGGCGCCGGTCATGGAGTCGATCACACGCTGGATGCGGTCGGCGTCAATGTCGCCTACGGTGTCATTGTCACCATTGCTGGCGAGGTCCAGTTCGTTCTGGGTTTCAACCGAGAAAGCGGCCAAGTCAGCGTTGTATACCCAGAAGCTGTCGAAGGTCTCAACGGCGTCAATGATGATGGCGTTGGCCCGGTCAGGATCGGCGTAGTAGGAAACGGTGGACTTCTGGATGATCGGTACCAGTTCGGTCAAGCACTCATCGAGTTCTTCCATGAGGTCAGCTCGGACACCGATGGTGGCCGCGTAAACTTCGAAACCAGCGTCGTGCAGCAGTTCGAACTCTACGTCCTTGCCCCAAGACTCTACCTCGTTCTTGTAGACGTAGGGTTCAGCCGATGCGAAACCTTGCTGAGCGATGGAGCCATCAGCCGAAACGAACGCAGCCGGGGAACCGTCGTAGGAGGGGTCGACCTGGTCTTCTGACCAGATGCCCTGAGCCACGAACACTTCAGAGAACACGCCGCCACCGAATACGTTGATGGTGGTGCCGGCCTTGCCGAGGTCAGCGATGCCGTTGACGTCAGGCAGGGTTTCGGGATCCCACATGATCATCTGGGGGTTCTTCTCCAACGGAGCAACCACCGAGATCATGGGAGTATCGGCAAACTGTAAGGCCTGGGCTTCAGTGTTGGCATACCCGAGTTGGATGTCGTCACTGGCGTAGACGTGAGCAGCAACTGGCGAGAAGCCGATAGCGGGACCGCCGGTGCGAACCTCCCACACAATGCCAGTATCTTCGCCCTCGGAAACCAATGGGCCGCTGACGATCATGTTGTCGCCGTCGATGGTGTAATCATCGCCGATCATGTTGTAGACGGCGCCGTGTTCGGCTTCGGGGAACCAGTCAGTCTGGAGACTAAGCGTGGCTGGGCAGACCTCGGAAAGGTCCGGGGCGCCAGCATGCTCCTCGTCTTCCATGGAGTCTTCGTCGTCTTCCATGGAGTCTTCGTCGTCCTCCATGGAATCTTCGTCGTCCTCCATGGAATCTTCGTCGTCTTCCATGGAATCGTCGCTGGATTCGTCGGCTGAAGCGTCGGTTTCGTCGCTGTCGGAACTGGAGTCCGAACAGGCGGCGGCCAATAGGCCGAACGCTGCCAGCAGCGCCAGCAACCTTAGAAGGGTTTTCGCATTCATTAGTGTCTCTCCCAATTGAGAATTTGACCTCGGGGTAAGCATTGGGCCCGGCCCCACTTGTTAATGGATCACAAATTGGATCACATTTCCTGAGGAATGTTAGCGGACCGGTTTCGCGAATGGGCGCCGGTACCCACGAATCGCGAACTATTGGTACAATTTCGACGAAATGTCGGCGGCTAATCGTTACTTGACGCCGCGTACCATTTGCCGATTGCTGCTTGTTGGATCCAGCCGAAAAGCAGGAACACGGCCACACCCAGCAGTGATGACATGATCACGGCGGCCAGCAGTTCCTCTCCGTCGAGCCGACTGGCGAACTTGCTGAGTAGTTGGCCGATACCTTTCTCGCCGCGACCAAAGAAGAAGTCACCCACGATGGCCCCGATAACCGACAGGCCAGCGGAAATACGCAATCCGGCGAAGACCGCCGGTAGGGCGGCCGGGAACATGAGCTTGCGGAGACGGGTGATGCGGTTAGCGTGATGCAGCGTGAACAGGTCGTGCATTCCTCGTTCGGCTGATTGAAGGCCAAACAGTGTGTTCACGATGATCGGGAAGAGAGCGATGATCACACATACCACCACTCGGGACAACTGACCGCTGCCGAACCAGAATTGAATGAGCGGCACGATGGCTAGGATCGGAATAGCCTGCAATACCACTAAATACGGGAATAGTGCCCGTTCGGCCAATTTGGTTTGGCTCATAATAGTGGCGAGTACAAAACCGATGGAAATGGCGATGACCAGGCCGATTGCTGCCACCTTGGTGCTCGACCACAGAGCCAGGAGAATCTCGGAGAAGGTCTCCCACTCCAAGAAGCCGACTTTCGCGACCTGATGAGGCGGCTGGAGGAGGAAACGTTTGTTTTCGGCCAAGGCGAAATACGAAACGGAATACCAAGCACCAAGGATCACAACCCCCAGAAACATAGGAGGTAACACGATGCGAGCCGTAGACGCTGCACGGCCGCGGGGAGATACGGGGGAAGCGGTGGTCATGAGTGCGCTCCTCGGAGGGTTTTAGAGATCTCGCCGTTGAGGCGGGCGAATTCTGGCTCGAAACGAAGGTCGGGGTGGCGGGGGTAGTCGAACGGCACTTCGTACTCTTCCACAATCCGGCCGGGACGAGCCGACATCACCAGCACGCGGGTGCTCATGAACACGGCTTCAGGGATGGAGTGAGTGATAAACAATCCGGCGAAACCCTCAGACTTAAACAGTCGCTGGGTCTCGTCGTTGAGATGTTCACGGGTGATTTCGTCGACCGCTCCGAACGGCTCGTCGAACAAAAACACTGGTGGCTTCAGGGTGAGGCTGCGAGCCAACGATGCTCGCATCTTCATTCCGCCTGAGAGCGATTTGGGGTAGTGGTCCTCGAATCCCTTGAGGCCTACGGTCTCGATTGTCTCGAGAGCTAAACTCCGGCGCTCGTCTTTGGGCACATTGTGGAGTTCGGTAAGGAGCTCAACATTGCGAATTACCGTGCGCCAGGGCAAGAGGGTGGCGTCTTGGAAGACGTATCCCAGGCGGTCACGATCCACCGCCACCGTGCCTCCGGTGGCGTCGAGGAGACCCGAGGCGATCTTTAGCAGGGTCGACTTCCCACACCCAGAAGGACCGACGATGGTCACGAACTCTTCTCGTTTGATATCAAACGAGATGTCTTTGAGTGCCTCGGTCCCATCGGGAAAGGTCATCTCAATCTCTTTAAAGGAGAGCGCAGCCTCCTTGGTGTCTGGTTTCACGCGTCCTCCACCAGGTAAGTCGAACAACTAGCGACAACGGGATACCGTATCGCACGCTGCGTGATCCGTCACATTCCAACCTTATGACGGGGAACCAAACGGGCCCGGTTGGGTAGACTCGTTGGGGTGGTTATTGAGTTTTTGACATTTCTGGTTCCGGTTGAACAAGAGGAGGCATGGCTCGCACGGGAGCAGGAAGTGTGGGGCACCTTTCTTGCCTCGTGTGATGGGTTCGTTCGGCGAGAGATTTGGCGAAGCGATCCCGACCTCAGTCGACGAGCTGGCGATCCAGCGGAGCGGGCATCAGAGCTTGGCGACTATATCGACAGCGGGGTTCGTCCCGTTCATGTGGCGATCTGGTGGGAAACGCTGGAGCAATGGAAGGCGGTTACGCCAGAGACGGTGGCTTCGATAGACGCTGAGATGGGAGATCTGGTGGTGCCCCCAACCATGCAGACGTTCTCGATGGTGGTTCAAGGGTAGGGAACGAAACCGCTACCGCCGAAACAATTGGGTGGAGAGGATGGTGGCCGCCCGCGTCACCAACTCGGCTGGTACCGGGGGTTGACCTCGCCGTTCTGGGCTGGGATTGAGGTCTATGAGGTTGATTCCCAAGGCTGCTGGTTGATGCCGGAGTCGGGCATCGTCAAGAACCAAGGAAATCGTGTCCCAGTTGCTGGCCCTCGGGGAGCGTTGACCGCGGTAGTCGTCGTTGTGTCGAGGTTGTTCCTGGGCTGATTGGTAAATGGCAATGGGAGTTTGTGACCTCGACCGGACGCGGGAGATGATGGTCTCGTGTTCCTCCTGGGTGCAACCAGAGAGGAACAAGCCGTCGGCCTGGTCGGCGGCGATGGTGGTGAGTTTCGGACCTCGAGCCCCTACCCACACTGGCACTCGCGGGCGGGGGAAATGGTGGTCAGGGGGCGAATATCCGTCTGTCTCTGCTCCTGCGAGTACGGCCCGAGCGATTCGGATGCCGTCGGTTAGAACCTTGGTGGGTTTACTGAGGTTGAGGCCCAACGGGCCCAGAGTGAGGTGGCCTCCAACCCCCAAACCCAACACTGCTCGACCGCCGGACAGTTCGTCGAGGGTGGCGGCAGTGGCGGCGATCATCGCTGGATGACGCACCACGGGTGAGGTGACGCCCACCCCGAGACGGATTCGTTTCGTCCGTTGGGATGCCGCCGCCAGGACGGTCATCGGTTCCCGAGCGACCCCTTCATCGGCCAGCCACACCTCATCCAAACCGGCTTCTTCGGCGGCTTCGATGGCTTCCACCAATGCTCCTGCTGGAGCGGAAGGGAACAGCCAGACTCCGATTCGGGGGCGGCTTTGGGAGACAAGTTGCGGGGCCATGGGGTATCGGTCCTAGAGTGAGGTTCATGCGAACCGGAATTTTCTTGTTTGGTGGTGTGGAGATGGACGACGCGAGCGGTGGCCCGCCCGCTCCCACCGATCGTCGATACAACAACCAGCAGGTCTGGGATGCCACCGAACGAATCATCGACACCGGGGTGTTGTGTGACCAACTCGGCTTTGACAGTTACTGGTTCACCGAACACCACTTCCAGTATGAAGGGTATGAGGTTGTCCCAAACGGTATTTTGATCAGCGCCATTTTGGCGGAGCGGACCAAGCAGATCCGGTTGGGCACGATGTTCAACATCGTGGGGCAGTGGCACCCCCTCCGCCTGGCCGAGGACTTCGCCACCATGCACAACATCTCAAAAGGTCGCGGAATTCTTGGCATCGGCCGTGGCACCGTACCACGCGAAGCGGAGCCACTCGGTACCCAAATTGGCAGCTTCGATAACCCTGATCAGGCCGATGCCGATCGTATCAACCGGCTCCAGTTCGATGAGGCAGTCGAGGTGATGCATATGGCGCTGGATCAGGAAACTTTCTCGTTCCATGGCGAGGTATACGACTTCCCGCCCCCCGGTATCCCTGATCGGGGCGGATTTGTTGAGGAACTGAGTCTTCTGCCTCGTCCCCTCTACCCATACGAAACCTGGCAGGCGATCACTTCACCTCCCACATTGGAAACTGTCCCGGTAAAGGGGTGGGGAGGGGTGATGTGGTTGAAGCACTACTCCTTCATGAAACACTTCTGGGATCGGTTCGCCGAACTCTACGAACAGACCCATGGCAACGCCCTTGCTCCCGGCGAAAAACGGATGCTGGTGGTCAACACCTGTGTGGCTGATTCGTATGAGGAAGCGGTGGCGCAGGTGAAAAACGGACACGACGAGTACTGGAAATTTCTCGGCCCCTATGGCTGGTCGAAAGGCTACATGGGCCCCGATGGTGGCCCGGCCCCGGCGGGACTCATCCCGACCTTCGAGGAATCGATCGAAAATAAGGTGTGGCTGGTAGGGACGGCCGATCAGGTAGCCGAAGGACTCAACTGGTACCACGAATACCTCGGAGGGGTAGAAAACCTCACCCTCTTCCCGGCTATGCCCGGTGATAGCTACTCCCAGGTCGCCGAACAGTTGCATCGTCTGGCCGAAGGGGTGCTGCCACAACTCCCGGGTGGATCCTAACGAGGTAACACGAGCGGTGGGGAACGTCAACACAAACACCATCGTGGTGCAGGTGCACCCTCTGGAGGAATCGTACAACGCCGCCATACGTCAACGAGTGGTGGATGGGCTGCGTCGTCGACCAGGGGACTCCGGAGCGGATCCTCTGGTGTTCCGCCTGGCTCAAGGGGAAACCCCGAGCCCTGAGCAG
>Ga0316189_10004455_pt1 | contig 13467 bp, 9 predicted proteins | sample LowCovwburrow_MG_FD_204930 | JGI IMG/M metagenome (GOLD analysis project Ga0316189, IMG submission 204930) | Coastal sediment microbial communities from Maine, United States - Lowes Cove worm burrow | ecosystem: Environmental > Aquatic > Marine > Coastal > Sediment | place: USA: Maine...
ATTTCAGCGCTTGGATATCGTAGTATCAATTGCGGGCAACGCTCCCGTGTTGGTCGAAAAGAGTCTACTTGGCCTGTAAGAAAACAAGCGAACTAGTCCTAGTCCGCAAGACAATAAGAAGAAGGTAAGTCATGAAAATATTTCAGTTGGCATCAGCAAAAAATGTAGCTCTCTTTTTGGTATTGATTGTCGGTACTTCACTGGCAAGTGCGCAAAACCTAGACCCGACTCGCTACGAGAACACGATACTCGGCTTCGAGGCCATGGATGCGAAGTCGCAGCCAACAGAGGGCGCTATTCTTCTCACCGGCAGTTCCAGTATTGCACGCTGGAACGATCAGGCGGAGGCGGCGTTGGCGCCTCTGTCAGTGATACCGCGTGGCTTCGGTGGTAGTGTAATGGGCGATGTCTTGCACTATTTAGACCGTGTTGCTTTGGTCTACAAGCCACGTGCCATTCTTATTTACGAGGGTGATAACGATACTTGGTACAAGGTGCCGGAAGAAAAAATCATTGGCCAGTTCGAAGAGATTGTTGCAAGAGTGCATGACCTGCTGCCGGAAACGCGAGTGTATGCGCTCTCAGTTAAGCCTAGTGTGGCCCGAGTAAGTGTGTGGCCAGCCGCGCAGCGAGTTAGCGCTAGCATGCAGGCTATCGCGGAATCCGATCCCCTTGTGCACTACATCGATGTTGCTTCGCCCTTTTTAAGAGCAGACGGTACGGTGATGACCGATATTTTCGTGGAGGATGGATTGCATCTAAACGAGAAAGGAAATGAGATATGGGGCAGGGCTATCAAGGCCGGTTTGATGAAAGTTGAAGGTCAGTTTGAATAAGTTACACAGGCTGCATGACTTGTCGAGCTTAGGCTAAACATGAACTTTCTAATATTCTTGGAAGCGACGATCAAGCTGGGGATTCCGATGATAGTCCTAAGCTGGATTATCTTCACCTGGCTCTATGGCGGTGGCGACCTCGATCGAAAAGCGGATAGAAAGTCTATCGGTTTGCAGGTCAAATTGATGAAGAAGTCCTTCAAGAAAAAGAAGGATGGCGGAACCTCGAACTACATGGTCGAGAAGTGGATGTGGTTTGGCAGTGGGTTCTATGGGCTCGCGGGTCTTTGGACGTTCGCGGTTATCGAGATCTTTGACATCGTTCGTGTCATTCTCAATCCTTCCCTAATCCTTGAGTCTTTCGAAGACGGTATCGTGTCCGCCGTAGTGGACATTGCAATAAACCAATTCTCCAACCTTGTATCTGCCTTCGTCTGGTTTGGCTATTGGGCAGACGATGGCGTCATTGTATGGGTGCTGGTGGCCTACGCCGGATATTGGATCGGTGTAGAGCTGGCGCGAAGAGGCGAGGACCTGCCTATCGAAGAATTTCTGCGCAAGCTGAGGTCGCACTTCCCTAGTCGGCGATAATTAAGTTTCGATCGATCTCAACACCCAGTCCTGGGCCGCTAGGCATCGCCATGAATCCCTCGCTATCAACATTCGGCGCATTCTCCATGACGGCGAAACCATTCGTATAGGGTGAGATGGGTGGGTCGTTCATAATTTCGATCCACGGACAGTGTGGCCAGGTACCGATCATATGCAACTGAGCGATCGTGCCTAGTTGGCCGCCACCGTGATGTGGAATAACCAGCTTGTGATTCGCCAGACCCATCGCCGCAACTGCACGTAAGCCTTGCACACCCTCAGTTACCAGAATCTCAGGCTGTAGAATATCGTAGATACCCCGCTCGATAATCCATTGAAACTCTTGTACGCCTTGATTGTTTTCACCGCCCGCCAGTGGGATGTCCACCATGCGATTCAATTCGCTTAAGCCATCGAAGTCATAACGCTTGAGTGGTTCTTCCAGCCAGTACACACCCAAATCTTTTAAGGCTCTCGCGGTGTCCAGTGCGCGGGTAAAATCCCACTGCACGCCCGGCTGCCAGATGCCGCTGGACTGCGCCTGATTGGCATCGGTCATTATCGTAAAGTCATCGCCGACCGCATCTCTTACTAGCTCGATGGTGCGAATATCTTCCTTTATATCAAGATGATGCAGGCGAATCTTTATTCCCTGCCAGCCTTGCGCTTTTAGATTTGCCGCGGTCTCCGCGCGTTCTTCCGGTGTGGAGAGTTGAATCATGCTCGCATAGGCAGGCACCTTGTCTTTCTGTGCGCCCCATAATTTATAAAGTGGCTGACCTGTCACCTTTCCTACAATGTCCCAGAGTGCGATCTCGATGCAGCCGACATCGCGCCAGTTATTTGCGGCGCCATTGGTATAACGCATCTGATGGCCTAGGGTCTCGTTGTCGAAAGGGTCCTGACCGACCAGTATCTGTTTCATGCGATTGATGCCGGCGGGATTCATGCCCGGAGCAATGCCGGTGATACCCTGATCGGTCAATATTTCTGTGAAGCTGCCGCCGCCGATGCGGCGCATATAGGGGCGCCCCGGTGCCCACGCCGATTCCATGATTCCTGTTTCGCCGAGAGTGCGTAGCCGATGTACGCGAATGTCGGTAATACGAGGACGTTCATTCTGCGCCAAGGCAACCCCGGACATGGAAAGCGAGGCCAGCGCGGCGGCGCTAGAAGATAGGCCAGAAAGAAATTGTCGACGCTTCATAATGATTCCTGCTGGATAGGTTTAGTGCTGGCTAGAATTCATCATAGCCTTCGGTTAACTCGATATAGCCTCCCCAAGGATCTGTGATGAAGGCAATCTTCAAGCCTATCGCCGGAATGTCACGAAACGGCACGTCGAACTCAATGCCCTTTGCTGTCAGCTCATTGCAAAAAGCTTCGAGGTCATCGAATTCAAAACCGATGTGATCCAGTGCGGCGCCCCGGGTTGCCTGTCTTGGAGAATTCGAATTGCCAAAACTGATGTTCATGCCCGGGGCATTGGTTGTGGTCTGAATTGAACCGCGAGGCTTAATCTCGAGTGAGAAAACATCGGTGTACCAAGCGAGCATCTCTTCGTAGTCAGGAGAAATAAAATGGATATGGTAGCCGGTGATCTCCTCGGACAGACCCTGATCTTCCTGCATCTCAACGTACACATCGCCGGGCAGCATGATGTAGGCATTGGTCTGCCCTTCTGCGCCAATAAAGACCCTGCCGACTTCTAGGCCATCTGCTCGCCATTTAGCGAGAAAGCTGTCCATATTGCGCACCTTGAAACCGAAATGGTCCATTACGGTTTCCTGCATTGCCAGAGTCGGCTCTTTCTCTGTTAATGCAACGAGCATATTCGGCAGACGAACTGCAGTCAGAGGGCCTTTTTCCACGACTACACCATTGAAGTGCTCGACCCAAATCTCTTTGTGTCGATCCATGTCTACAACATTCAGGTGTACATGGCCGTAGGTCAGGCCGGCTGGGTTTGGAGTTGCCAGCTGCGCTTGAGCAGAGGATGCTAGTGTCAACACAAGTAGTAGAGCGAATAGACGGTTCATGGTGCTTGTTCCTTTTTATTGTTTACGCTTCTTTGGGTCAGAATAATATCTAGCGATCTTGGAGTCTATGTATTCAAGTCTTTCTTTGGTTAGGATTCCTATTTACCAGATGTCGGCGAGCAACTGATAAGAGAGGCGCCTTGCTTCTGTATCATGGGTGATGGTCACTAGCATAATTTCGTCAGCCTGAAATTCTTCGGCAAGAGTCAGTAATTTCTCTTTCACCTGTTCGGGCGAGCCGACGGCACGTTTTCCTCTGTTCTCTTCGATCGTTTGCAACTCGCCCGGTGAGTAAGGGTAGGCTAGCGCCTCCTGCACGCTCGGAAACGGCCCGGGGTTGCCTTGCAATAAGCGACAATACCAGAGGTCACGGCTGCGCGATAAGCGCAAGGCTTCCTCTTCGGTTTCGGCGGTGATACTGAATAGGGTAAGACAGGTCCAGGGTGCGTCTAGGTTCGGCCCCGGCTTAAAACGTTCGCGATAGATTTCGAAAATATCTGGCCGTATGTTCGGATTGATAAAATACGCGAAGTTGTAAGGCAGGCCAGTGAGTGCTGCTAACACGGCGCTGTCTTCACTGGAGCCCAGCATCCACATCTCGGGTGCTGTTGCAACCTTCGGAAAGGCGCGAGCATTCTCCATGCCCGGTGTGCGTGGATCGCTGTCGTTGAGCAGCGCCTGCAGGTCGACGACCATGTTGGGAAAATGTTCCGCGCCAACGCGAGAGCCATAGCGAAGCGCGGAAGCCGTGAAAGGATCGGTGCCGGGCGCTCGGCCCACACCTAGATCCATTCTATCGGGATACAGCGTCTGTAGAATCTTAAAATTCTCTGCGACTTTGTAGGGGCTGTAATAGGGCAGCATAACGCCGCCGGAGCCAAGGCGCATCTGCGTAGTCTCCGCTCCCAGTCGTCCGAGTAACACCTCGGGAGAACAACCTGCCAATGCGTCGGAGGCGTGATGCTCCGCTACCCAATAACGGTGATAACCGAGCTGGTCGCACAGTCTCGCTAATTCGATGGTTTCTTGCAGTGCCGCAGCAGGATTTGAGCCGGTTTTGACCGGAGATTGATCGAGCACAGAGAGCTTAATTGTATTCTTCATATCTTCCAATAATCGTTGAATTTCAGGAGTCGAATCCTACGCGGATTCTAGGGCTTTAACAAAGTGTGAAATATGGTAACACATGCGCTCTGGGCTACTAAAAACGGGGAAATTTACTCGATTATCAGAGGAAATATTTAGTAACGAAAGCCGTTCTGGTTTAGTATCGTGTCTCGCCCTCAGCGGGTGATCGATATTGAATTTTACTGACCAAAACTATACAAGAAGACAATTCTTAATAAGATTTATCAATACTCTAAAGGGGAGTAAGAATGCGCAAAACATTTCCGAGTAAGCGCAAAGCGATTACCATCGGCGTAATCCTTGCAGGGCTAGCCGCTCCGGTAGCTGCACAAGATGGACAGATTGAAGAGGTCGTCGTTACCGGCTCATTCATTCGTGGCTCCGCTCTTGATGCACCATCACCGGTTCAGGTAATTGATAGAAGTAGCATTGAAGCACAAGGTGCTGCAGTGATCTGGGACGTCATCAAGAATCTGGAAGTGAACTCCGGTTCATTTACAAATCCAGGCTCTGGCGAACGTGACCAGACTGAAGGTACAGCGCAGGTTAACTTGCGTAACTTGGGTGAGAACTCCACGCTCACGCTAGTCAACGGCAAGCGCATGGCCCCAGCGGCGGCAACCACAACCACAGGTGGTGAGTTTGTAAACATCAATAATATTCCTTTAGTGATGACTGACCGTGTCGAAGTTCTGACAGACGGCGGTTCAGCACTGTACGGTGCCGATGCGGTTGCCGGTGTAGTGAACATCATCATGCGTACCGACTTCGAAGGTTTAGAGCTTTACGGCGATATTCAGGGAGTTGAGCAAGAAAGCGGTGCCTACGATCAGACACTCAGTGGTATCTGGGGTTGGTCTAGCGACGATGGCGATACTCATCTCGTCTTGTCGGCTGAGCGTTTCGAACGCGACAAAGTGTCTGTTTCAGCTGCAAACTTCTTAGACGAAAATACGCAGTTTAATGGCGGTATATCAAACATTGGTACGTCGGTGGCGGTTCCCCAGTTTGGCGCCCAGCCTAACCCAGCCTATTTCAGAGGCGATATTGTTGCAGATAATATAGCAAATGGCGGCGATGGTGATCCGGTGTGGTCTGATCCCCTGTGCACAAGTTCCGCTGGCCTAACTGGCATTCCTTATTTCGTGGGTAATCTGCGAGAAGAAGTTGGTGAGCGGGGCGGAACCTGTAACGAGGATGTTGAGCGATTCAACTTTCTTGCTAGAGATACAGAGCGCAGCAGCTTCGCAATGGCTTTTGATCACACGTTTAGTGAAGCCGCGGAATTTTATTCCTTCGTTAACTATTCTGAGAATGAAATTATTCTCGAAGGTGGCGGCTTAAATAATACGGGTGGTTCGGCTACTACCCGTGGACCGACAGTATTCTTCGCTCAGCCGGGAGCCTATGCACCTAACCCTGGTCTGGTTCCATTTGGTATCAATGCTAACGTCGGTTCAGTAATGGAGCTAGGATACTTTGCTCCAAATATCGGCCTTGCTCGCCCAACGGCTGCAGACATCACCAATGCACCAGTGGATATACGCAATGGTGGCATCAACATCGCGACTATTGCAAACCCCAGAGATGGCATTCCTAGAGATGGCAAGCGTTCGAATAGTACTGAGACCAATGCGACTCTGGTACAGGCTGGCCTTCGTGGTGATTTCGAATTTAGCGACCGCCCTTGGAACTATGATGTCAGTGTTTCCTGGAGTGCTACCAGTAACGAGCAAGAGTACACCGCACATAACCGCAGGAACTCTGAGCTAGCAGCGAACGGCCTTGGTGGACCAAACTGTACGCCAAATGGAGTCGAAACATTCGACTTCGCAGGAGCAGAGGTTTTTCCTGGCGCAGGTGGCTTTGGCGTACCGTCGGCATGGGATTTCTTTGGTGGCTACGCACAGACATTCTTCCCGGGCTACGTACTAACCTCTAGAGAGAGCTTGTCTCTGGCACTCACCAGTAACAACCAGGGTCAGGGTGGATGTGAGTTCTATAATCCCTTCCTGACTGCTTTCTCGAATCCAGACGTGGCCAATTCACCTGAATTGCTAGATTGGATGACTGAGAGAGTGCTGCGTGCAGATAAGCGTAACAAACTCATGGTTTTCGATGCCCTTGTTGGTGGTGAGATCATGGATATGGCGGGTGGTCCAGCGGCGATAGCTATCGGTGCTCAGTACCGTGAGAGAAACACTAAATCGAGAGCGCCGTTTTTGAATAATGCAGGCGGTGCTCCAAATGCTATTCTTGGCTACGATGATGCTGGAGTACCGAATGAGTTTCACTTGGTTGAAAACAATTTCGAGTGTGCGAGCTGTGCATTCGATTTTGACAACACTCGTGATACCACTGCTTTATTCGTCGAGTTGTCTTTGCCATTCATCGAAAACGTAGAGACGCAGATAGCGGTACGTTATGAAGACTACGGCGGCAATATCGGTAGCGAAGTTTCTCCGAAATTCGCAGCGAGTTGGCGTCCAATGGACAGCCTAATCGTTCGTGGCTCATTCTCCCAATCTTTTCGTGCGCCGAATATTGATATCATCGAAACGGGTTTGGAATCGGGTAGCGTGACCTTTAAAGATCCAATTTCGAGCCAGAGAGTTCGAGCTGGTTTGGATCCGGCTACTGTCCAAAACGGTGAAACCGAACAGACATTTACCCTGGGTGGACCTGCGCCGAATGTTGGTAACGAATACTCCGATACGTTTAGTGCAGGCTTTATCTGGACACCGGGTGGCCGTTTGGAAGGTCTGAGTGTTCAGGCCGATGCGTGGCGCTTCGAAGTAAGCGACCGTGTTCTGCCTGGGCCGGCAATCTCAGCTGTTCAGCCTGAAATCGCTGCGTTCAATGCTGTTGTTGGAGATCCTAACAATTACATCTTAAACGATTCGATTTCTGCGGATTCGCCTGCGTTAGATGTTGCCTGTGATCCAAACGCATTGGAAGCGCAATTCGGTAGAGATTCTACAGAGCGCCTAAACTGTGTTGTTAATCCTGATCTGTACACAATACAGACTGAAGGCATAGGCATTAGCCGTGCATTTCGCAGCGAATCTGCCAACCTGATTACGCTGACATTAGCCGCGATTAATGCCGGTGAGATCGAAGCAGACGGTGTTGACATTAAGCTAGGCTATGATTGGCAGAATGATTGGGGCCGCTGGCGCGCAAGTATGGATTACACTCACGTGAATCAATACAAGCTAACCGGCGTTCCGGGTCTGGAAGAAGGTCTTCTGGATACGGGCAAATTCGATGCTGCCGGTACCACTGGCGATGGCCTACTGGTGCGTTCACTGCCTGACAACAAGGGTAACCTGACCCTTAGCTGGCAGCGTGATCGTCACGGCGTAACTGTTATCAACCGTCACATCGGCTCTTATCAGGATCTTGCCTACGACAACGTGATACAGACAGCGAACCCATTGGTAACATCTCTGGCTAGCACTAAGATCGACAGCTACGATACTTGGGATCTCCAGTATCGCTACTCCCACGACTGGGGTAATTCTAATCTAGGTACTACCAACTTCACCGTTGGTGTCCTGGATATGTTCAACGAGGAAATACCTCACCGTGAAACTGTTGCAGGCAGTCTGCGCTACGATGCAAACGTATTCGATCCTCGCGGTCGAAGACTATACGCCCGAGCATTGTGGTCGTTCTAATTACTGATTAGTTTCGGTAATAGGAAAAACGGCGATGAGCAATCATCGCCGTTTTTTTTCGTCTAAAGAACTTGTTTTAAGGGGCTAGATCATTCGGCATGCAACTTGGGGTTGAGAGGCTGTTTGAGAACATTCGGAGTATACGCTCATAAACATAGCCTGCTAATTTCTAGTAGCTGGCCTCTAAATGAACTTAATCGCACCCAGCGACGGGGCATCCCTGCAAACGAAGCTGCGGTTCTGACTGTTTGCTGGAATACCCCCTCACTGCGTGCTTAGGACGGAGTAGGGCATAGGTTTGTTGATGTTTAGATAGAAGTTCAGCTTTGAGGTTTTTGTCGCATCTCGAAGTTGAACGACATGCTGATGCGTTCTCGATCCGATTGATTCTGCGCGACGCCGTGTTCTTTTCTAGTAGCTGGCCTCTAAATGAACTTAATCGCACCCAGCGACGGGGCATCCCTGCAAACGAAGCTGCGGTTCTGACTGTTTGCTGGAAGACCCCCTCACTCCATGCTTAGGACGGAGTAGGGCATAGGTTTGTTGATGTTTAGATAGAAGTTCAGCTTTGAGATTTTTGTCGCATCTCGAAGTTGAACGACATGCTGATGCGTTCTCGATCCGATTGGTTCTGCGCGACGCCGTGCTCCAGCCATGAAGGAAAGAGAAACAACTTACCCGGTTCCGGTGGCAGCTTCGCATGGAAGGCGTTCTCGGCGCGCTTGCCATCTGCCGCGGGGGGCATCATCCAGCGGGCCATCCGCGGGTCCTTAAAGCCAATCGCTGGGCTGTTAGCATCGCTCTTCACGTAGAACACGCCGCTGATGTGGGAATAGGGATGGAGGTGTTCTGCATGAAAACTGTGCTTCGGGTTTATGTTCGCAAACAGCGCATTGATCACCGGCTGATAGTTCGTCGTATCCCAATGGTGGTCCCGCGCGAAGTTTTGCGCGCATTGATGAAGGAATCTAACCAGCCCCTCTAGCTTGCTATCGTTAAATAGAGTGCTATGGGTGAAATAGGAGGTGTAGCCGCTGGGGTACTGCTGTGCACTTAGTTTCCGTCCTTCCTCATCCTTATCGCGCAGAGTCTCGACATAGGAGACGAGTTCAGTCTCCTGCGCCGCGAACTCGGGATACCAGGCCTCGTAGATAAGTGTAGGGAATAGAACCCGAAGCCCATCTTTATTTTGCGTGTTGCCGCTCATGAGCTTCCCCTAATCGACTATGGCTTGATAGACGCCGCTGCGCAGCTTGGCGTAGTCGTCCAGCCCAGTGGCGGGTATTATTTGTGTCAGGTATACGACGACGAGCTCCTCCTGCGGGTCTACCCAATAGGTCGAGTGATAGGCTCCACCCCAGCCGTATTCACCGACAGAGCCAAGACTGCCGCGCGCTCCTAGGTCAGTTACCACGGAGAAGCCCAGGCCGAAGCCGGTGCCATCTCGAAAAGGTATGTCGCCGAGGTGGTCGGTAGTCATCAACTCGATGGTTTTACGTGAAAGGATTCTTGTCCCATTAAACTCGCCACCGTTGAGAGTCATCTGCAGGAACTTCGCGTAGTCGTTGGCGGTGGATAGTAAGCCAGCACCACCGGAGAAGCTGACTCTGGGTCCGTTGTCATACATGCCCTGGCTCTGCATGCCGTTGGTCTCGGGTCGGGCTTCGATGCCACCACCTGCTTTAGGACGATACACCGTGGCAAGGCGGCCGCGTTTCTCTTGGGGTAGATAGAAGTGTGTGTCATCCATGCCCAGGGGCTCGAAGATCTCCTGCTTGAGGAAACTGTTGAGATCCATGCCGCTCGCCTTCTCTACAACGGCGCCGAGGATGTCGGTGTTGTAGCCATAGATCCAGCGTTCCCCGGGGTGTTCATCGAGGGGCAGAGCAGCCATGCGTGCGATGGTATTGCCTACAGGCTCATCACGATCGGCGAAGTACCATCCCTGAAATCCTGCCTGTTCCCACTTATCCGCGGCGGGGCCGCTTCCATAACTCATGCCACCGGTGTGGGTGAGTAAATTGCGTAGGGTGATAGAGCGCCTAGCCGGCTCGAGATGGTATCCGCCATTGTCTTTCGCTACCGCAACTTGCATGTCGGCCCATTCGGGAATGTAGCGTTCCAGGTTGTGGCTAATATCCAATGCGCCACGCTCGTGCAGAATCATGATGGCGCTGCTGACGATCGCCTTCGTCTGTGAGGCGATACGAAACATCGTGTCCTCGCTCATGGGAATTCCGGCCTCGATATCTTGCATGCCGTTCGCGCTTGAGTAGGCAATCCTGCCCTTGCGTAACACCATGACTACTTGTCCGGCTAATTGCTCATTGTCGACATAAGACTTAAGCACTGCATCGAGGCGTTCGAGGCGGTCCGAAGACATGCCTAAGCGTTCCGGGCGTGCGGGGTCGAAATCTGCCGCGCTGCTAACGGTAGAAAGTAGTAACAGAAGAAGTGGAGCGATCAGACGAATCGAAAATTTCTGCATGGAGATTCTCTCTCTAGTTGTTGTGCTGGCAGCTTAGAATGAAACGGTCTTGCTCTGCTGTCACGTTACAACTCTTTCTGCTACAGCGATTATCAATGTTGGCCATTGCCCATGCAAGTAGTGATATTGCGGGTTTTTAGATTTGTTCAAAATTTTATAACTAGTTGATAAATTTAAATTTACTAGGAATAAGTTCTAAATATGGAGGGTTTCGGTTGACATCATTTTGGCGCTGGCGCATTATCTCGCCCCTATGAATACACGATTCTATTTCTGGTGGCCTGAATATACAGGTAGCCAGGAGAACAACATCTAAGTTTTTCCCCGACGGCCGCCAAGAGTTGTGGCGGTCTATTGCTCCTAAAAATACCCCTTCACCATAACTCTTAGCGTCATATCGGATTAAGAGGATTTGGTAATGCCAATCAGTAATCACATTCAATACCGCTGTGCTAGCGGTGTACAGGTGCGCCGTCTCACTTCTGAGTTGGACTATGACTCGGCCATCGATCTGCTAGCAGATTCGCTGGATGCATCGCCGGGAGTCTTGCTTGCCTCTAGCTTCGAATTTCCTGGACGCTACACGCGTTGGGATATTGGTTTCGTTAACCCTCCACTTAAGATAACTGGCAAGGATAGAAACCTAGAGATCGCCGCTCTGAATGTTCGAGGAGAAATTCTCTTGCCTGAGGTGCGCCGTGCACTGCAGAACTGTGCTGCTATTGAGTCAATGGATGCGCAGCAGCAATTCATCAAAGTGACGGTGAGTGATGATCCAGAAGAGTTTGCAGAAGAGATGCGCAGCAGGAAGGCGAGTCTATTCTCTGTGCTCAGAGAAATCGTGTCCTGCTTCTCCAGCCCTATTGATCCCTATCTGGGTTTGTTCGGAGCCTTCGGCTACGACCTGACATTTCAATTCGAAGACGTCATGCGTCATCAAGCGCGCAGTGATGATGACAGAGATCTAGTGCTGTATCTGCCCGACCAAATCACCGTAGCTGATCATCGCATCGAGAAGACATTCTGCTATAGCTATGAATTTGTCTGCAGAGCTTGGGATTCAGAAAAATTTTCCGAAACCACCGGTGGGTTTCGCCGCAACGGCCCGCGGGCTGACTATGTGCCAGCGGCAGAAGCAGAGAAAGACTGCGATCACATCGAAGGAGAGTATGCTCAGCAGGTCGAGAAGGCGCTGGACTATTTCCGCCGCGGAGATCTGTTCGAGGTCGTTCCCGGTCAGGTATTTTACGAGCCCTGCAAAGACAGCCCCGCAGCGGTTTTCAAACGACTGAAGCAGAGCAATCCCTCACCCTATGGCGCGTTGATGAATCTCGGTGAGCAGGAGTATCTGGTAGCCGCCTCGCCGGAGATGTTTGTTCGTGTAGACGGTTCTCAGATAGAGACCTGCCCAATATCGGGGACTATCAAGCGTGGCATCGATGCTATTGATGACGCGAATCAGATAAAGACGCTGCTTAACTCGGACAAGGACGAGTCGGAGCTGTCGATGTGTACTGACGTGGATCGCAACGACAAGTCACGTGTCTGCGAACCCGGTTCGGTTCGCGTGGTAGGGCGCAGACAGATCGAAATGTATTCGCGACTTATTCACACTGTTGACCATGTGAAGGGAGTACTGAAGCCGGAATTCGATGCCCTCGATGGGTTCTTGGCACACACCTGGGCGGTGACAGTAACCGGTGCACCAAAACTCGCCGCCATGCAGTTCATCGAACAGAACGAGAAATCACAGCGCCACTGGTACGGTGGCGCGCTCGGCCATATTGGCTTCGATGGCAATCTCAATACGGGGCTTACCTTGCGTACTATACGCATCAAAAATGGCGTCGCAGAAGTTCGAGCCGGCGCTACTTTGCTAATCGATTCCGACCCCGTAGAAGAGGAGTTAGAGACACGACTGAAGGCTTCGGCGTTGATCGATTCTATTCGTGGCATTGCCAAGCCTGGACTAAGCGCTGCGAAGGGGGTGTTCAGTAGTGAGGAGGGTGTCGGCATCAAGGCGTTGATGGTCGATCATCAGGATTCCTTCGTGCACAATCTCGGCAGCTATTTCCGGCAATGTGGCGTCGATGTGCTCACTTTGCGGCCTGACGCCGCGCGTAAGTATTTGCAGAACAACACTGTGGATTTGGTAATTCTCTCGCCAGGCCCCTCTGCTCCGCAGCACTTTTCCATGAACGAGACTATCGACGCGGCGCTATCGAAGTCGATCCCAATATTTGGTGTCTGTCTTGGCTTACAAGGTTTGGTTGAATACTTCGGTGGAGAATTACAGGAGTTGGGTCATCCAATGCACGGCAAGCAGTCGGATGTTAGTCATGATGGCAGCGAACTATTTGCGGGTATCGAATCATCTTTCGCCGCTGGGCGCTATCACTCACTGGTAGCGAAGTCAGTTCCAGGCTGTCTGCGTGTTACCGCTAAAACTGCAGACGGGAATGTTATGGCGATTCAACATACAAGCCTTTCCATTCACGCTGTGCAGTTCCACCCGGAATCGATAATGAGTCTACGCAATGCTGCTGGGCACACGCTCATTCGCAACGCCGTCAAATTAATAGCGCAGCGTGATTCGATAGCCGAGGCCGTATAGCCGTCTCTTATAAGTTGTCTTCGAACCAGATTGCAAGGCGCCGGCCCGCTAGGGCGAGGCGCATGCGAGAGTGATATTCCATGGTTGTGAC
>Ga0316189_10004457_pt1 | contig 13466 bp, 12 predicted proteins | sample LowCovwburrow_MG_FD_204930 | JGI IMG/M metagenome (GOLD analysis project Ga0316189, IMG submission 204930) | Coastal sediment microbial communities from Maine, United States - Lowes Cove worm burrow | ecosystem: Environmental > Aquatic > Marine > Coastal > Sediment | place: USA: Maine...
GGCCGGGGTCCGCGGCCGCTATCTGACAGAGCAGCAGTGGCTGCTGGACAACCGACTTTACCGTGGACAGGCCGGCTACCACGTATTCACGCCTTTCCTGATGGAAGGGGAGCAACGGCCGGGCCTGCTGGTCAACCGAGGTTGGGTGGCTGTCGGTGACTCGCGCGAATTCCTGCCCCTGCTCCCGGTCCAGGAAGGTCAGGTAACCCTTAAGGGCCGGCTGGATTCGCCGGCATCGGTGGGCCTGGTGGTCGGCGAGGTGCCGCTGGAGAGCGTGGAGAACAAGGTGTTGGTGCAGTCTCTGGACATTGCCGCACTGGGCGCCGCCCGAGACCTGGAACTATTGCCCTATGCGCTGGTGATCGACGAGGGCCAGCCCGGTGGGCTGCAGTACGACTGGTCGCCGATCCCCGAAATGGGCCCGGAAAAACATCTCGGTTATGCGGTGCAGTGGTTCGGACTGGCGGTTGCGCTGCTGATTATCTATGTCGGTGTGAATACCCGGCGCAACGGAGACGATGGAGGAAAACGTGTCCAGGTCTGAAGATCGGCAGAGTCGCCGCAGTCGTACCCAACTGATCCTGATCTGGATCCTTTTCCTGTTGCCCCCCTTGTCCGCCTGGGTGGCCTGGAAATACCTGGGAGAAGAGGGCGTGGGCACGACGACCAATGCCGGAACCCTGGTTTCGCCGGCGCGGCCCCTGCAGTTGGCCGGCCTGCGGCGGGCGGATGGAACCCCGTTTACGGACAAGGATCTGCAGGTGCGCTGGACCTATGTCCTGTTCGCGCCCGGTGATTGCGGGGAGGTCTGCGAGAAGCAGCTGTACCTGACCCGGCAGACGCGCATTGCCATGAGCAAGGATATCCCGCGTGTTCAGCGTCTGTTGGTGCTTGGTCAGCAACCTCCTGCCGAGCTGGCTGAACGTCTGCGCGAGGAGCAGCCCGATCTTCACTGGGTGGTGCGTGGCGAACAGGCCGGGCCACTGATGCAGCAGTTCAGTGGCGACGGTTTCGGCACCACGGGCGAACACTATTTTTTGGTCGACCCCCTGGGGAACTTGATGATGTTTTACGACCTCGAGGTTCCGGCCAAGGGGATGATGAAGGATCTGCAGAAACTGCTGAAGATTTCGCAGATCGGGTAGACGGTGATGGCATATTCGCGCTTTATCATTTTCACGTGTTTTCTCGCCTTTACGGTCATCGCGCTGGGTGCCTATACGCGCCTGACGGATGCCGGACTGGGGTGCCCAGACTGGCCGGGCTGCTACGGTCAAATGACGGTGCCCGAAAGCCCGGACCAGGTAGTGGAGAAGGCCTATCTCGAGCAGCGCGCCCTGGAGCCCCATAAGGGCTGGAAGGAGATGATCCACCGCTATTTCGCGGGCACCCTGGGGCTGGCCATACTGGTGATCGCGATCTGGTCCTGGAGACGCCGTAGCCGCTTTGCGGATCAGGCGGTCTGGCTGCCGACCTTCCTGCTGGCACTGGTGATCTTCCAGGCGGCACTCGGGATGTGGACGGTCACTCTGTTGCTCAAACCGGTCGTGGTCATGGGACACCTGCTGGGTGGTTTCGCGACCTTCGCCCTGCTGGTGGTGCTGGCACTGCGGACCTCTGAAAGGCGGCGCATGCGGGGCGGAGGACGGTTGCGCCTGGCGGGCGCGGTGGGAATCATCATCCTGGTGGCGCAGATTGCGCTTGGGGGCTGGACCAGTTCCAACTATGCGGCTCTCGCCTGTCTCGACTTTCCCACCTGTCAGGGGAGTTGGGTCCCCGATATGGATTTCAAAGAGGCCTTCGTAATGTGGCGAGGGCTCGGGATCAATTATGAGTACGGCGTGCTGGAGCACCCTGCGCGCACCGCGATCCATATAACCCATCGCATCGGCGCTCTGGTCACCTTCCTGTACCTGGGCTGGCTGGTGGTTAAGGCCTTCCAACTGGGGCGCGGTCTCCAGGCGGGTGCCCTGCTGGTTGGCGGGCTGTTGCTTGTCCAGGTTATCCTGGGCGTGGGAAACGTGCTCCTGCATCTGCCTTTGGGGGTGGCGACCGCGCATAATGGCGTGGCGGCATTGCTGCTCGTTTCTCTCGTTTATCTGAATTTTCGATTATGGCGACAACAGCACTGAAAACGACACACGCCGGCTGGCGGGATTATCTTGCACTGTGCAAGCCGAACGTGGTGGCACTCATCGTGTTCACCGCGATCGTCGGCATGCTGCTCGCATCACCGGGTATGGTGCCACTGCATGCGCTGGTGTTCGGTACCCTGGGTATCGGCCTGGCCGCCGGGTCTGCAGCGGCGGTCAACCATGTGGTCGACCAGAAGATCGACGCCATCATGGGACGCACAAAGGGACGGCCCTTGCCGCAGGGCGCCGTGAGTGGCCGCGATGCGTTGATGTTTGCGATTGGCATCGGCTTGATCGCGATGGCAATGCTGGCCTTGCTGGTGAATCCGCTGACGGCAGTGCTTACCTTCCTGTCGCTGATCGGTTACGCCGTGATCTATACCATGTACCTGAAACGCGCGACGCCGCAGAACATCGTGATTGGAGGGGCCGCGGGTGCAGCGCCGCCGGTACTCGGTTGGGCGTCGGTTACCGGCACTGTCGATCCGGGTGCACTGCTGTTGTTTCTGATCATCTTCACCTGGACGCCACCTCACTTCTGGGCCCTGGCCATCCACCGCGCCGAGGAATACCGCAAGGTCGATATGCCGATGTTGCCGGTGACCCATGGCAAGGACTACACCCGGCTGCAGATCCTGCTCTATACGGTGTTGCTGCTGGTGGTCACACTTCTGCCTTACGGTTACGGCATGAGCGGCGGGCTTTATCTTGGCGGCGCCATGGTGCTGGGCCTCGGGTTCCTGTATTACGCGGTACGCCTGTATCGTAACGATGACGACCGCATGCCGATGCGGACCTTCGGCTATTCCATCATCTACCTGATGGCCCTGTTCGCCCTTTTGTTGGTGGACCACTATGTGCCGCACCTGATGTGGCTGATCGACTGAGCCGACCTTCCTGCCCACCTTTTGTATTGGGCTTTGCAACGGATAGCCTCCGGAATTTCGGCTAAGCTAGCGCGCGTTGCTTGTGCGGTTGCAAGAGCATAAGAATTGACTAATATTAGTCGTTCGGATAACATCCGGGCGCCTTTGCTTGTCGGTCGAATGCGCTGGGTCCGCTTGGCGTGCTGCAGCAGTTTGCGGCGATTTCGTCGGGTCTGTCCGTCAATGCAAACCGCTTGGATTTAACGTCAAATAATTTGTCGTAACGGGCTCGCTGCCGGGGCGGCACGTTGATTAACGGCCAGTCAGGGGTTTACACATGGTGCCATCTGCCGCTGCTGCAACAACGCAGTACAACTACGATATTGTCAAAAAGTTCACCATCATGGCGCTGGTGTGGGGGCTGCTGGGGATGTCAGCCGGCACCTACATTGCGGCTGAACTGGCGTTTCCCTTTCTGAATTTCGATATTGCCGAGATTACCTTCGGCCGACTGCGACCGGTACATACCAGCCTGGTCATCTTCGGATTCGGCGGCAGTGCCCTGTTTGCAACCTCTTACTATGTGGTCCAGCGCACCAGTCAGGCACGCCTTATCAGCGACGTCATGGCCAACATGACTTTCTGGGGCTGGCAGCTGACCGTGTTGATCGGTGTGATCGGCTACATGCACGGGATCACAGAGGGTAAAGAGTACGCCGAATTCCCCTGGTATCTGGATCTGTTGATCACCGTGACCTGGGTCCTGTATGCGATCGTGTTCCTGGGCACGCTGATGCGCCGTTCACAGCCGCACATCTACGTGGCGAACTGGTTTTACCTGGCGTTCATCCTGGCCACCGCCATCTTACATATCTTCCGCAATCTGTCGGTACCGGTTGGATTGTTCAACACTACCTCGTACAGTATCTACTCCGGCGTCCAGGATGCCATGGTGCAGTGGTGGTATGGACACAACGCGGTCGGCTTCTTTCTGACGGCGGCCTTCCTGGGGATGATGTATTACTTCGTACCCAAGCAGGCGGGGCGCCCGATCTACTCGTATCGCCTGTCGATCATCCATTTCTGGGCACTGGCCTTCATGTACATGTGGGTCGGTGGGCATCATCTGCACTGGACGGCACTGCCGGACTGGACCTCGTCTCTGGCCGCGGCCTTCTCGATCATGCTGTTGCTGCCCTCTTGGGGCGGCATGATCAACGGTATCATGACCCTGTCGGGCGCCTGGGAGAAACTGCGTACCGACCCGATCATGCTGTTTCTGATCACGGCGCTTTCGTTCTACGGCATGTCGACCTTCGAAGGGCCTATGATGTCGCTCAAGAGCGTAAACGCCCTGTCACATTACACTGACTGGACCGTTGGTCACGTGCACTCCGGTGCCCTGGGTTGGGTAGCGATGATCTCGTTCGGATCTTTCTACCACCTGATCCCGCGTTTGTGGGAGACACGCCTGTACAGCACGCGCCTGGTGTACGTGCATTTCTGGCTGGCGACCATCGGAATCGTTTTGTACATCGCCTCGATGTGGGTGTCCGGCATCGGCCAGGGCCTGATGCTGAGGGCCTTCGACGACTACGGCAACCTCGCCTACACCTTCATTGAATCGGTGGTATTCATGCACTGGCCGTTGGTGATTCGCATGATCGGCGGGATGTTCTTCGTGTCCGGTGTGCTGGTCATGGCGTTGAATATCCTGATGACCATCCGCGGTGCAAAGATCGAGCGTGCCGGGATGGAGGCGAAGATCGCCGCCAAGATGGCCAAGGCCGGGGCATAAGGGGCGCAAACAATGAAACTGTCTCACGAAAGTATCGAAATCAATGCGGGCCTGATGACCGTGCTTACGCTGATTGCCATCTCGATCGGGGGGCTGGTGGAGATCGTGCCGCTGTTCTACATCGAGGACACGATCGAAAAGGTAGAGGGCGTGCGTCCCTATACCCCGCTGGAACAGCGCGGCCGCGACATCTATATCCGCGAGGGTTGCTATACCTGCCATTCGCAGATGATCCGACCGTTCCGCGATGAGCACATGCGTTACGGCCACTACTCACTGGCGGCGGAGTCGAAATTTGATCATCCGCACCAGTGGGGTTCGAAGCGCACAGGACCGGATCTGGCGAGGGTGGGTCGCAAGTACTCGAATGCCTGGCATACCCAGCATCTGGCCAATCCGCGCGACGTGGTGCCTGAGTCGATCATGCCGAACTACCCCTGGTTGCTGAGTACGGAGCTGGATTATTCGGACATTGCGGATCGCATGAGAGCGCTGAGGATGACCGGTGTCCCGTATTCGGAGAGTGAAGAGGAATATCTCGCCAACGTGGATCAGTTCGGCAAGGTGGTTGCAGACCGGCTGGACATCCTCCGGGCCGATGAAAACCTTCTGGCGCAGGCACAGTCTGAAGACTGGGATGGTGATCGTACACGGCTGACAGAGATGGATGCCCTGGTGGCCTATCTGCAGGTGCTGGGAACCATGGTCGATTTCACCAAGTACGACGAGGGCTATTTTGCGGAATTCCGCTGATTTTCGTTGCTGGGCTGAACAGAGGCGTGAGCTGAAATGATGGAGTGGCTGTCTCAGATGGAGAACACCAAGCCTTTGGCGCTGGTGATTTTCTTCGTCGTCTTCGTTGCCATTCTGCTCTACGTCTTCACAGGCAAAAAGCGCTCAAAGCGTCTCGAATCCTACAAGAACATCCCGTTTCTTGAGGACGATATGACGGGCGAACAGAAAGATAAGGATTCAGACAATGGCTGAACACAATCAAGGCAAGGCCGTACAGACAACCGGTCACGCATGGGACGGGGACCTGCAGGAGTTCAACAACCCATTGCCGCGCTGGTGGTTGTGGACCTTCTATGCGACCGTGATTTTCGGCATTGTCTACTGGGTCTGGTATCCGGCATGGCCGTTTGCCGACACCTTCACCAAGGGGATCGCTTCGGTCAGCTACCAGAGTGAGGGAAAAGAGGTCACGACACACTGGAACACACGTGCCGAGCTGATCGAAGAGATGCAGACTGGCGATCAGACCCTGAAGCAGCAAGCCTATCTGCAAAAGATCGCAGCGGCGTCGTACGAAGAGATCGCCAACGATCCAGACATGATGGCCTTTACCCGGTCGATGGCGAAGGTGCTTTTTGCTGACAACTGCGCGGCCTGCCACGGAGTCGGTGGTACTCCGGCCATGATCGGCCTTTATCCGAACCTGAGTGATGACGCCTGGCTGTGGGGTGGTGAGATAGCTCAGATCGAGCACACCATCAAGCAGGGCCGAAACGGTTACATGCCGGCATTCGACGCAGTGCTGAGCGAGGAAAAGATCGATCAGCTGGGTCACTACGTCATGAGCCTTTCCGGCCAGTCCGCTGACGCGGCCAAGGCGGATGCGGGCAAGGCGATCTTCCAGGGCAAGGAAGGTGGTTGTCATTACTGCCATACGGCTTCCGGGAAAGGCCTGTTCTCGCAGGGTGCGGCCAACCTGACGGACGCGGTCTGGACGGTCGCGGACGTACCGGGTGCGGCCGACGATACGGCACGCCTTGAGGCGGTGAAATCCGTGATCAGCGAAGGCGTGCAACGTGAGATGCCGGCCTGGAAAGAGCGTCTCGATGATGCACAGATCAAGCTCCTGACCGTTTATGTTCAGAGCCTGGGGAGTTGACACCTGAGGTGTTCTAAATCGTCGAAAGAGGCCGTTCGCGGCCTTTTTCTTACTGTGGGAATGGGTTTTCATCATGGCCGGCATTATTGCGGCGATGCAATCTGAGCAGGCTAAACGCCTTGGCCCGGGAACGAGCTTACGAATCGATATAGAGCAATGAGCCAGACCCCCAGCCAACAATCGCAGCTGTATGCGCCGCGTACCCATATCTACCCGCGTTCGGTCGGCGGGCGCTTCCGCAATATGAAGTGGGCCGTCCTGGTGCTGGCCTATGGCGTGTATTTCCTGCTGCCCTGGTTGCGCTGGGAACGCGAGGTCGGTACCAATCAGGCGGTGCTGTTCGATCTGGCCGGGCGCAAGTTCTACCTGTTTGACCTGGTGGTTCATCCACAGGACATCTTCTGGCTTGCCGGCCTGTTGATGATCGCGGCCTATCTTTTGTTCTTTGTCACGGGACTGGCGGGGCGGGTGTTCTGTGGCTACTTCTGTTTCCAGACCCTGTGGACCGACGTCTATATCCTGATTGAACGTCTGATCCAGGGGGAGCGGCCTGCACGAATCCGTCTGGCCAAGCAGGCCTGGGGCCCGGGCAAGTTGTTGAAGCTTGGTGCCACGCACCTGCTTTGGCTGTTGATGGCCTTCGTCACCGGCCTGACCTTTGTTCTGTACTGGGGTGATGCACCGGATCTGGTCGCACATTTCTTTGTCGGTGATGCCCCCTTTGCCGCCTACGCCACCACCCTGTTCCTGACGGCCACCACCTATGTGATGGCGGGTATCGCACGTGAGCAGGTGTGCACCTACATGTGCCCCTATGCCCGTTTCCAGGCGGTTATGTTCGACAAGGACACCCTGATCGTTTCTTACGACACGGCGCGGGGTGAAGGTGCGAACGGCCGCAGCCGGTTGGGCCGGGACCTCAAGAGGCGCGAGGCACGGGAAGCGGCCGGTGTGGGCGACTGTATCGATTGTGGCTACTGCGTGCAGGTCTGCCCGACCGGAATCGACATCCGTAACGGCCTGCAGATCCAGTGCATCTCCTGTGCCCTTTGTGTCGATGCCTGCGACGCGATCATGGACTCCATGGGTTGGGAACGCGGCCTGGTCGGCTATACATCGGAGCGTCGTGACGAGACGGGACAGCAGGCCCGTCTGCTGCGTCCCAAGGTGGTCGGCTACGCCGCAATCCTGATCCTTGCGGTTGGCCTGCTTGGCTGGAGTGTGTCGCATCAGGCGGCCTTCGATTTCGCCGTTTCGCAGGTCCGTCAACCGATATTCGTGCGTCTCTCTGACGGCCGTATCCAGAACAGCTACGAGATCAAGGTCAACAACAAGACCAACAAGACGCTAACCTTGCGGTTCCGGGCCACCGGCCTCCCGGAGGGGGCGGAACTGGACATGGGGCGCTTTGGCGAGGTCAGCCTGCATCCCGAACAGCGCTTGCGTCTGGCGGCCAAGGTGAAGGCAATGCCGGCCGAGTTTGACGGCCAGAGCCACCCCTTCCAGTTGTTGGTAGAACCGCAGGGGTGGGCCGAACTCGCGCCGATCGGCCACACCAGCGTTTTTTACGTGCCCGAGTTGTGAGTATGAGCGCGTCAATGATGCTCGCCGTTATCGGTGGTGGCGCGATCGCCGAGGTGGTGATCTTCCTGCTGTTGCGTCGCCTCTTCCGGCTCGACGGCAGGGCGGCTGCGATGGCGGTCGCCCTGCTGGCTATCCTCATCTATGTGCCCTGGGCCATCCTGACCTGGCCGGGTGCGGACGTCTTTGCGATTCATCTTGCGATCTATCTGACCCTCGCCTATGCGCTGGGTACGGTCGGCAGCCGGGTAGGGCGCGGCTGGCACTGGGCGCCAGCATTGATCGTGGGTTTTTTCGTCGTCGTCATTGCGACCAACGTGGTGTTCCTGGGTGTTGCCGAGCAGGGTATCACCGGCCTGTTCGCTGCTTTGCTGCCCAAGCCAAAGGGTAGTGAGGTCGTGGATTCGCGTTTCCCCGGTACGGTGTCACACGATTACCAGGAGAAGGAGGCCCAGTACAACGCTTACCTGCGGCAGGTCGAGGCGCAGCAGGCGCGTGGCTGGCAGGTGCGCAAGGGCTGGCTGTACGAGCCGATCGCCCGGCAGCCTGCCACCTTTATGGTCAGGGTCAGCGATCGTGACAATGGCCCGATCGTCGGCGCCAAGGTCACGGGGCGTTTCCTGCGCACCTCCAGCAGTCGTGATGATTTCGAGTTCTCCATGTCGGAGGTTGCAGCCGGTGAATACCGTGTCGATCTGACCATGCCGCTGCAAGGCTATTGGCAACTGGTGTTGCAGGTGCGACGTGGCGAAGATCTGCACGAGGTCCGAGCCGATACCTCGGTGACGCGTGCGCGGGACTCCGGTTAGGCATGGCGGGTTCGGCACACAACTGTTACCACTGTGGCCTCCCTGTTCCTGAGGGCAGCGACTACAGGGTCGAGATCAATGGTGCTTTGCGCGACATGTGTTGTCACGGTTGCCAGGCAGTGGCCCAGGCTATTGTCGATGGCGGACTGACCTCCTTCTACAATCACCGTGAGACTCCGTCACGCAAAGCCGAGGACCTGGTGCCGGAGGAATTGCGGCGTTTCGAGCTGTACGACCAGCCGGCCCTGCAGCAGAGTTTTGTACGCACAGACGATGCCGACCACAAGACCGCCTCTCTGATACTCGAGGGGATCACCTGTGCTGCATGCATCTGGCTCAACGAACGGCATGTGAATGCACTGCCCGGGGTGAGCGATTTCTCGGTCAACTACAGCACTCACCGCGCACGCGTGAGCTGGGATGACGGCCAGCTGCATCTGTCCGATATCCTCAAGGCGATCACCGCGATCGGTTACGTGGCACACCCCTTCGATCCGGGGCGGCAGGAGGCGGTGCAGAAGAAGGAAAAATCTGCTGCGCTGCGCCGCCTGGCGGTCGCTGGCCTCGGGGCCATGCAGGTGATGATGCTCGCGATCGCCATGTATGCTGGCGATTACAGCGGTATGGAATCGGGTATCCGTACCTTCATGCGTTGGGTCAGCCTGATCCTCACCCTGCCGGTGGTTTTCTATTCCGGGGCCGGGTTCTTCATCACGGCCTGGCGTGACCTGAGGCGCCGTCATCTCAGCATGGAGGTACCGGTCTCACTGGCGATCGGTGGTGCCTTTGGCGCCAGCGTGTGGTCGACTGTCTTCGGTGGCGCCGAGGTCTATTACGATTCGGTCTGCATGTTTGCCTTCTTCCTGCTGACCAGCCGTTATCTGGAGATGGGTGCGCGGCATCGTGCCGGAGAGGCGGCCGAGGCATTGGTCAAACTGCTGCCGGCGACCGCGACCCGGCTGGAGGATAACGGCGAGCAGGTGGTCGCGGTGTCCGAGCTGGCACCGGGTGACCGGGTCATGGTGCGTCCGGGTGAGACCATTCCGGCAGATGGCAGGGTCACAGAGGGACGCAGTTCAGTGGATGAGTCCCTGCTGACCGGCGAGAGTCTGCCGCGTCCGCGAGAGTTTGGTGACGAACTGGTCGGTGGCAGTGTGAATGTCGAGAGTCCGCTTGTCCTGACCGTGGAGAAGGTCGGCGAAGAGACCATGGTTTCTGCGATCGTGCACCTGCTGGATCGCGCCCAGACCGAGAAACCTCGCATGGCACAGCTGGCCGACCACGTCGCCGGCTGGTTTGTCGGCGTGCTCTTGATCGTCGCCACCCTCGTGGCGGTCTACTGGGCAATCCAGGCACCTGAACACGCCTTTGCGATCACCCTCTCGGTACTGGTTGTGACCTGTCCCTGTGCACTGTCGCTGGCCACGCCGACGGCGGTCACCGCGGCCTCGGGTGCCCTGACCCGGATGGGCCTGCTGACCACACGGGGGCATGCGCTGGAAGTTCTTGCTCAGGTCAGCCATGTCCTGTTCGACAAGACGGGGACCCTGACCCGCGGCATCCTGCAATTGTCCGATGTACAGTTGCTGGCACCCGAAGCGGTCGACCGCGACCGTGCCCTGGCGCTTGCCGCTGCGCTGGAAAGCGGTTCGGAACACCCGGTCGCCAAGGCCCTGTCCGCTCATGTCGAAACCCTGCTGCGGGTTGAGGACCTGACCGCGTTGCCGGGTCAGGGAATGGAGGGTGAGATAGAGGGGCGGCTGTATCGCATCGGCAATCCGGCTTATGTGGCCGACCTGAGTGCGGTCCCGGTGCCCGAGGCGGTAGACAGCGATGCGACCCAGGTCTTGCTGGGTGACGAGGACGGACTGCTCGCGCGTTTCGAACTGCGCGACGAACTGCGTGCCGACGCCGAGGCGGCCATACGCAATCTGCACGAATGCGGCCTGGAGGTCGAGATACTCAGCGGCGACGCACAAGGTGCGGTCCATCGGGTGGCGGGACAGCTTGGCATTGATCGTGCCAGGTCAGGCATGCGTCCTGACGACAAGCTGGCGCGGTTGCGGGAGTTGCAGGCGGCAGGCCACCGGGTCGCCATGATCGGCGACGGTGTGAACGATGCCCCGGTACTCGCCGGCGCCGATGTCTCAATCGCGATGGGGCAGGGTGCGCAGCTCGCGCATGCCAGTGCTGACATGGTGGTACTGTCCGAGCGCCTGGCTGTGTTGGCCGAAGGGGTGCGCAAGGCGCGTGCGACCCGCACTGTCATAAAGCAGAATCTGACATGGGCGATTCTGTATAATATCTCGGCTGTGCCCATGGCCGCGGCCGGCCTGGTCGCGCCCTGGATGGCGGCGATCGGTATGTCGTTCAGTTCCCTGGTTGTTGTATTCAATGCACTGAGGCTCAAGGCTTAGACCATGTCGATACTGTATCTGCTGATTCCGCTGGCGGTGGGGCTGATGGCGATCGCGATTGCGTTCTTCCTGTGGACCGTGCGCACGGGGCAGTATGATGATCTCGAGGGGCCCGCTCACCGCATCCTGATGGATGACGATGACCCGATGATTCCGGGCAACTTCCGGCCGAAAAATAAAGCGGAACGGCCCGATCAGGCCTCAGCGGCCCGAAAAGCGGCTGATGATCCAGAGGAGTGAGGGGGAGTGACAATGCAACTGATTAAGGAGAGGGTCCGTGTTCAGCTTTGACAATTTCGCCATGACCGTCGTGGTCGCACTCATCGTGATGTCCTGGTTAAGCTTCCTGTCGGTGATCCTGGCGGGCTGAGCGGCACCTGTACCCGGCGGCAGGGCTGAAGGGTCCGCAGTGCGTCCGACCCGCGGACCTCTAGAGCTCGAACCGTTTTACCAGCCCACCGAGTCGACTGCCGGTATCGGAGAGCTGGGTTGCGGCATGTGCGGTCTGTTCCGTCGCACGCAGGGATTCTTCAGCCAGACCCGCGATCTCTACAACACTCCTGCTGATCATTTCAGACACTGTGGATTGTTCTTCCGCCGCGCCGGCGATCTGGGTGTTCATCTCGTCGATTTTCGTCACGGACTGGGTGATCTCTTCGAGTGCCCGATGAGCCGAGGAGGCATGCTCCCGCGTTCTTTCTGAACTCTCGTGACTGTGTTTCATCACCGAAACCGCGTTTTCTGCGCCCTGCTGCAGGGTTTCGATCATGTGTTGGATGTCCTGGGTGGACTGCTGTGTCCGGCTTGCCAGGGTACGCACCTCGTCTGCCACCACGGCAAAACCGCGCCCCTGTTCGCCGGCACGCGCCGCCTCGATTGCGGCGTTCAGGGCCAGCAGGTTGGTTTGTTCGGCGATGCCGCGGATCACGTCCAGTACGGAACCGATATGCTCGCTTTCACTGCGCAGTTTGGATATGACCTGCCTGGCCTGATCCACATCGTTGACCAGGCCTTCTATTGACGAGATGGTGTTTTCCACGATTGCCTGACCGTCACGTGTTCTTTCAGAGGCATGGCTCGCCGCCGTAGCCGCATTGGCCGCACTGACGGCCACCTCGCGCACGGTTGCCGCCATCTCGTTGATCGCGGTGGCAACCTGGCCCGTCTCTGCGCGCTGCGTAGCGATACGCTCATTGCTCTGGTCTGCGATCGCAGACAGATGTCCTGTGGATGTAACCAGGCGGCCGGTAACGTCACTGATCTCGCCGATCAAGGTCCTCAGCTGTTCAACCATGTCGTTCAGGCCGGCGTTCAGCCGACCGGTTTCATCATCGCGGGTAACGGCCGGGAGTGCGCAATCAAGGTGTCCACCGGCAATCTCCGTCATACAGTGGATCGCATTGTCGATCGGCTGAAAGACCCGCCGGAAATACCAGAACAGCCCGAATGCCGAGCAAACAAGAACGAGAACGACCAGCGCAATCGAGGTGTAGGTGGACGCTGCTTGCACACTGTACGTGGCGGTCTGGTCCTGCGAGGTAACCAGGGTTGCAACCGTGTTGCCCTGCTCATCGACGACCGGGACGGCCACGTATACACGATAGGTCGAATCCTGCTTGACCACCTCCATGCCAACTGCAGCCGTGAGAGACTCCGGAATCGAAGTGCTGTCTATATGGTTGTCAGTTCCGACATGCTCCTGTCGGGCATCTTGGCCGAGTACAAACACGTCAGAACCGTCACCAGCCTGGAAACTGTCAAGCAATGCCTGCAGGCCCTGACTGTAGACTGCAACCGCCCGCAACTTGCCTCGAACGTATAGGGGGAAGGCCGCAATCGCCTGCAGACTGCCATCGTCGTCACGATTGATACCAAACGCGACCTTGGAGTCGCCGATCACCTTATGCACCAGGGTTTTTGCGGTTACACCGGAGAGCGGCTCGGGAAATGCGGCCATGTATTTGCC
>Ga0316189_10004458_pt1 | contig 13464 bp, 8 predicted proteins | sample LowCovwburrow_MG_FD_204930 | JGI IMG/M metagenome (GOLD analysis project Ga0316189, IMG submission 204930) | Coastal sediment microbial communities from Maine, United States - Lowes Cove worm burrow | ecosystem: Environmental > Aquatic > Marine > Coastal > Sediment | place: USA: Maine...
TGATCAGTGACAGCTGACGTCCGCGGTGATCGCAGTTGATTCCCTGGCCGATCATATCACTGATTTTGCCCCAGCCGATTCGACCGATGGCGTTGGCAATGGCAAACATCACCATGGCGGTGCCGGCGATGCTGTCAGCGGCGGTTTCACTGTATCCGGCCCCGCTCAGTGCCTGGATGGGGAATTGTTTCATCAGTCCGATACACATGAGCCCTGCCGTTGCCCCGATGGCGAAGGTGGCAAAGATCGACCAGTATTGAGATGTCCTGATCATCTCTTCACTACGGAAATCCAATCGGCTGACACTGTCGGTTAGCTTTGGCGGCACGAACTCCGGAGGAAATACCATCCAAGCGCTGCCAATGCAGACGGTCGCCGCAAACAGAAAGCCGTAGATAACGAAGGTGGTTCCTATGCCATAGTCAGCGATGAGCCCTCCCCAGGATCCTGCAAGCTTGACCCAGATCATGGCGCCCAGGCCGAATCCTGCGACTGCGATGCCCGTAATCAGCCCCTTTTTATCAGGAAACCACTGCATGCCAACCGCGATAGGGACCACATAGCCGAGCCCGATACCGGCGCCACCGAGCACTCCAACACCAAGCAGGACCGGCCAAAACTGGGTGCCACCGGACAGACCGGCGAGGATATAGCCCAGTCCGAGCAGCAGACCTCCCATCAACGCCAGCCTTCGAGGGCCTATAAGGAACAATTTCCTTCCGGCAAACAGCATGACCAGGGCAAAGGTGACCAGCCCGACAGTGAAAGGCCACTGTGTCTCAGAGGTTGACCATCCCGATCTCTCAAGCGGTTTGGCAAATACCGACCAGGCGTATATTGCGCCGAGCGACATCTGAATAAGCAGGGCACCAAGGATCACTCGTAATCCGTACGAGCTTTTTTTGTTATTCACTGAGAATTCTCCTGAAAGTTCTACGAGGGTAGCGCATCTATTTACAACAGAGGCCAGATTAAAAAGCAGTAATATTTTAAACTGTATTCGGAAGGATTACAGAAATCTGTAGCGGCATCACGATGAAATTTTTATGACATGGGTCAGTAAAGTTGTAATAGGCCTTTTCGCCGGGGTGACAAATTTCGTCATTGTTACATTGCTGTTCGTCAGCGCCGGTTATTTCGCTATCGAGGACGAACTGCCGGAGGTGGCCTCGCTGCAGGATCTGCGTTACCAGGAGCCCCTTCGAATCTATAGCGCTGAAGGCCTGCTCATGGCAGAGTACGGTATCGAGCGGCGCAAACCGGTGCTCTATGAAGAGCTTCCGGAGTCGCTGATCCAGGCCGTCGTCGCTACCGAAGACAGCCGTTTTTTTAAACACCAGGGTGTCGACCTCCAGGGATTGGTGCGGGCGCTGCTGATCAATCTGAAGACCGGTCGTCCGTTGCAGGGTGCCAGCACCATCACGATGCAGGTGGCGCGCAATTTCTTCCTGACCCGGGAAAAGACCCTGCGGCGTAAGTTTGCAGAGTTGTTGTTGGCCCTTAGGATCGAACGAACCCTTAGCAAGAGCGAAATTCTCACCCTTTACCTCAACAAGATATTTTTTGGCCATCGATCTTACGGGATCGCCGCAGCGGCGGAACTTTACTATGGTAAGACGTTACCAGATCTGTCGCTTGCCCAGACTGCGATGCTGGCTGGCATACCTCAGGCACCTTCAACGGATAACCCGGTAACCAATCCCGCGCGGGCCCAGGCCCGGCGAAATCATGTGTTGCGACGCATGCTGGAACAGGGCTACATCGATCAGCCGTCCTATCGCCAGGCGGCCAGTCAGCCGGAAGATGCCAAGTTACACAGGCCAAGGGTGGAGGCAGAGGCACCTTATGTGACGGAACTGGTGCGCCGCGAGTTGGTGGCGACATATGGTACGGAGGCCTATAGCGCCGGCTTCCGGGTGACGACTACCATAAGCTCGCGGTTGCAGCAGGCGGCGCAGGAGGCGGTCCACAAAGAGCTGTTTGCCTACGACGAACGACACGGCTATCGCGGGGCGGAATCGCAGATAGAAAAACCCCAGCACCTTACCGACGAGGAAAGAGACTCGATACTCAGCCGTTTTCCGGCGGTGCAAGAGGTGCCGGTGGGGCTCGTCATGCAACTCGCTGAGGAGGGTGCTGAAGTCTATCTGGGGCGCGGAAAAAGAATTTGGCTCGGCCCAGAACAGGCGTCCTGGGCCAGACCCTATATTCATGTGAACCGCCAGGGTCAGGTACCGGCTGGACTGGGTGCTACCCTGATTCCCGGTGACGTGATCCGGATCCGATTAAATGAGAAACGAGAGTGGCGCCTGGCGCAACTGCCGGAAGTGGCAGGGGCCCTGGTCTCGGTCTATCCGAAGGACGGGGCGGTTCTTGCCATGGTGGGTGGTTTTTCCTACGCCATCAGTAAATTCAACAGGGCGGTTGATAGCCGTCGCCAGCCGGGATCCAGCTTCAAACCGTTTGTTTATGCGGCTGCTCTGCAGCGCGGCTGGACTCCAGCAACCCTGCTGGATGATGAGCCGATTGCCATTCGTGAGAAATCGGGCCGGGTCTGGCGGCCCAAGAACTTTGACCGCAGATTTCTGGGACCCATCCGGTTGAGGGAGGCTTTGGTTCAGTCCCGAAATCTGGCGTCCATCGATCTGCTTTTTCAGACTGGGGTGGAGTATGCTCGCAATTTTCTGGCCCGCTTTGGATTTCAACCAGAACAACTACCGCGGGGACTCTCCCTGGTCCTGGGCAGCGGTGGGGTCTCTCCCCTGCAACTGGCAGCCGGCTATTCCGTCTTTGCCAATGGTGGTTTCCAGGTCAGCCCCTATTTCATTTCCAGCATTGCAGATGCGAACGGTCGTACCCTGTTCCAGGCCGATTCTGCCAGGGCATGTGAGTCCTGCTGGTATCGGGATGTCACGGACGGCATGGAGGCCTCAGCTCAAACGCCAAAGCCTGGATGGTCGGCCGAGCGGGTGCTCGAGCCAGCGCTGACTTTTCAACTGCATTCCATGCTGCAGGATGTGATTCAGGACGGTACCGGCAGACGGGCCAGGAAACTGGGGCGTACTGACATCGCCGGCAAGACCGGCACCACCAATGAGGTGCGGGACTCCTGGTTCTGCGGCTACCAAAAGTCGATTGTGACTGCGGCCTGGATGGGCTTCGACTCCTTTCAGCCGCTCGGTAAAAAGGAGACCGGCGGGCGGGCGGCATTGGCCATGTGGATCGATTTTATGGCTGCGGCCCTGGAGCATGAGTCCGCAGCCAGCTTGCCCCAGCCGCCCGGCCTGATCAATGTGAGGATCAACCGCTATACTGGCAGCCTTACCGATAGCGAAGATCCGGACGGCATGATGGAATCGGTGCGGGAGCAGTATAAGCTGATGTTGATCGGACCGCCGCGTGTCCGCTACCGCGAAGAGTTTTCAGAGCGGGCAGACGGCTCAAACGAGCGAATTCTGGAAGAGTTATTTTAGTGCACCTTTCTCATGGTCTTTAAGGAACTTAAGGCTACTTCGAAAAATCCCTTCCATGGGATTTTTCGATACGGCGATCGAAACGCGCGATTTCCGATCGCCGTCATTTTCATGCGCTTACGCGCACGAAAATAGTGGTGCAGCCCTGCACCACACGGGCACCTCGAATTTTTGGAGGAGCCTTTAAGATTTGTTCATGTACCCCAAGGATATTTGCGGCGCGGCACGCTGTTCGCCCCGGAAAAGCTCTAAGCTGATGATTTATGATGCGCGCGGCGCATCCTGGGGACCTGGACCTGTTAGTCTGTAGCAGACCCTGGAAACCTGGTGTTTTCTGGACATGGACGACAGGATACACTTCCGCCAGGCGTGTTAGTTTCGGTTGTCGAAGGAGGCGGCTGTTATGCAAATTATGCTTTTTCTTGCCACTAACGTGGCGGTGTTGCTCGTTGTAAGCATTGTCTTCAAGGTCTTAGGGTTAGACGGCGTTCTGCAGCAGAACGGCGTGGATCTAGATCTGACGGCTTTGTTGATCATGTCGGCGGTAATCGGTGTCAGCGGGTCCCTCATCTCGCTGGTTATCTCCAAATGGTCGGCGAAACGCTCCATGGGGGTTCAGGTTATCGAACAACCGGCAAACCCCATCGAGCGCTGGCTGGTCGATACCGTGGCCCGCCAGGCCCAGCAGGCGGGCATCGGGATGCCGGAGGTGGGGATTTTTGATACCTCGCAACCCAACGCCTTCGCCACCGGAATGAGCCGCAACAATGCCTTGGTGGCGGTGAGTACTGGACTATTGCAACGGATGAGCCAGGATGAGGTGGAGGCGGTTCTGGCCCATGAGATTAGCCATGTCAGAAACGGCGACATGGTTACCATGGGGCTGGTGCAGGGGGTGGTGAACACCTTCGTGATCTTCCTTTCCCGGGTGGTGGGGCACCTGGTCGACCGGACGGTATTCAAAACCGAGCGCGGACATGGTCCCGGATTTTTTATCACCTCTATGGTTGCCCAACTGGTTCTGGGGGTGCTTGCCTCCGCCATCGTGATGTGGTTTTCCCGCTGGCGGGAGTTTCGGGCGGATGCCGGTGCGGCCGAGCTTTCGGGACGCACAAAGATGATCGCTGCCCTGCGGCGTCTGCAGGCAGTTCACGAACCCCGGGATCTGCCTGATGAGTTTGCGGCCTTTGGTATCGCCGGTGGTTTTGGCGACGGCGTGAAGAAACTGTTTTTGAGTCATCCTCCGCTGGAAGAGCGAATCGCAGCCCTTGAATCCCTGCGCTGATTGATTGTGAGCGGCGCTCAACCTCAGCGGCGGATCCGCGAGATCCCCTACAACTACACCTCGTTCTCTGATCGGGAGATCGTGATCCGCTTCCTGGGAGAGGAGATGTGGCAGCTGATCGAACAGCTGCGGGGACGGCGCCGCACCGGGCGTTCCGCCCGCATGCTTTTCGAAGTGCTGGGTGATATGTGGGTGGTGGTCCGCAATCCATACCTGCAGGACGATCTGCAGGCCGATGTGGCGCGACGCAATGCCCTGATCAGCGCCTTGAGACATCGCCTGGATCAGTTTGAGGCCAGGGCCAACGAAAACGAAAAGGCGCTCCGGTTGCTGGCAGCGGCCCGCGAGTCAGTCGACCGGTTCGCGGTCTGTTTCGAAAACAACAACACCCTGCGCAAGCGCATCCGCAAGGCCCTGGCCCGGCTCACGCGCCGCGACAACGTGGATTTTGGCGGTCTGGCCAGGGTCTCCCACGCTACCGACGCGACCGACTGGCGCGTCGAAATCCCGTTCGTCATCATCAGCCCAGACTCGGAACAGGAGGTGGCGCTTATCGTCAGGGCCTGCATCGAGTGCGGCCTGACCCTGATTCCTCGAGGAGGCGGCACCGGCTATACCGGTTCCGCGGTGCCTCTGGAGGCCCACTGCGCGGTGATCAACACTGAGAAGCTCGAACAGCTCGACGAAGTCGAACATCGTGAACTGCCAGGCGTGGAAGGGCCGGTGCCGACGGTCCGGGCCGGTGCCGGGGTGGTAACCCAGCGGGTTTCGGATCTGGCCAGCAGGCAGGGCCTGGCGTTCGCGGTGGACCCCACCTCCCAGAACGCTTCCACCATCGGCGGTAACATCGCGATGAATGCCGGCGGCAAGAAGGCTGTACTGTGGGGCACCACCCTGGACAATCTGGCCTCCTGGCGCATGGTGATGCCGGATGCCCGTTGGCTGGAAGTAGAGCGGCTCGATCACAACCTGGGCAAGATCCACGAACAGGCGCAGGTCAGCTTCCGCATCCGCCGTTACCAGATCGACGGCAAGACCCCGGTTGGCGAGGAGGAAACCCTGGTGATCCCGGGCAGTGCCTTCCGTAAGCAGGGCCTGGGCAAGGATGTGACTGACAAATTCCTCTCCGGGCTGCCAGGGGTGCAGAAGGAGGGGTGCGATGGTTTGATCACCTCGGCCCGCTTCATCCTGCACCGCATGCCGGAGCATGTGCGCACTGTCTGCCTGGAGTTCTTCGGCGCCGATCTGGCCCGGGCGGTGCCGGCCATCGTAGAGATCAAGGAGTATGTGGAGGGGGTTCCGGAAGTAGAGATGGCCGGGCTGGAACACCTGGACGAACGCTACATCAAGGCGGTCAAGTACTCCACCAAGGCGGCCAGAACTCAGGGCAGGGAACAGCCGAAGATGGTGCTGATCGCCGACCTGGTCTCCGACGATGCAGATGCGGTGGCCCGGACCGCCTCCGAAGTGGTCCGCCTTGCCAATGACCGTCAGGCGGAGGGTTTTATCGCCGTCAGCCCCGAGGCGCGGCGTCGTTTCTGGCTCGACCGGGCCCGCACCGCGGCCATTTCCGCCCATACCAACGCCTTCAAAATCAACGAGGACGTGGTAATTCCGCTCGAGCGGCTGGCCGAATACAACCGGGGGATCGAGCGGATCAATATCGAGCAGTCCATCGGCAACAAGCTCAAGATCATGGAGGCGGTACTCGGCTATCTGATGGGCGATATGCCTGAGGCACGACAGGGGGATGAGTTCGAGGATTCAGCCGAGAATACCGCCATTCAGGAGGCCAAGCAGGAAGCGGCACGGGAGGTGGTAAGGACCGCCCATGACCGCTGGCGACGCATCCTAGCAAACCTGGATGCTGCGGCCACGGCCCACAGCCATCTGCTGCGACAGAAAGAGATCTCGAAGGTCCATTCGGACGACAGCCTGTTGGATCTGATGCTGCGCCGGGATCTGCGCCACTCCTACCGCAAGGAGGTGGCGGTTCGCCTCAATGAGATCTTCGCGGGTCGCGATATGGCCCCGGTGCGGGAGCGGTTGGAGCGGATCCATGCCGGGATCCGCGACGAACGGCTGTTCGTCGCCCTGCACATGCATGCCGGTGACGGCAACGTGCATACCAACATTCCGGTCCACTCTCACAACTACGACATGCTGCATGAGGCGGATCGTGTGGTGGATCGGATCATGGCGCTGGCCGATTCGCTGGACGGCGTGATTTCAGGCGAGCACGGTATCGGATTGACCAAAATTCAGTATCTGGACGAACAGAAACTGGAGGCCTTCGTCGAGTATAAAAAACGGGTGGATCCGGAGGGGTACTTCAATCGAGGCAAGTTGATGCCGGGTGCCGGACTGGAGCGTGCCTATACCCCGTCCCTGCGCCTGGTGCAGCAGGAGGCGATAATCCTGGAAGAGAGCGAGCTGGGTGAGCTCAATGATGATATTCGCCACTGCCTGCGCTGCGGCAAATGTAAGCCGGTGTGCCAGACTCATATCCCCCGCGCCAATCTCCTCTATTCCCCGCGCAACAAAATCCTGGGTACCGGCCTGGTCATCGAGGCCTTTCTCTACGAGGAGCAGACCCGGCGTGGTCTTTCACTGCGTCACTTCGAGGAGATGAACGACGTGGCGGATCACTGCACGGTCTGTCATAAGTGCCAGACGCCCTGTCCGGTGAATATCGATTTCGGTGAAGTCACGGTGCGCATGCGCAGGATCCTCAGTTCCCGGGGACAGAAGCGGAAAAATCCCGGCACCTGGGCGGCCATCACCTTTCTCAACGCCACCGACCCGAGGTTGGTGCGCGTCCTGCGTAAGGGGATGCTGGAGTGGGGCTTCCGGGGCCTGGCTTTAGGACACCAGCTGTTCAAGCGAATGGGGCTGCTGCGCTTGGGAGCGAAACCCCCTGCCGCCACCACCGGTCCGCCGCGGGTCAAGAAGCAGTTGGTGGAACTGGTGCGGCATCCGATTCGGGTCGAGTTGCCGAAACAGACCACCCGGGCACGCCTCGGACTGGAAGATGAAACCACCATCCCCATCCTGCGCGACCCGGCCAAAATCACCGACGACTCGGATGCCGTCTTTTACTTCCCCGGCTGCGGCTCCGAGCGCCTTTTCAGCGACCTGGCCTTGGCCAGTATCGCCATGCTATACGAACTGGGGAGTCAGGTGGTGCTGCCCCCGGGATATCTCTGTTGCGGCTATCCTCAAGCTGCGGCCGGCCTGCAGGAACAGGGACACCGTATTACGACCGAAAACCGGGTGCTTTTTCATCGGGTGGCCAATACCCTCAACTATATGGATATCAGAACGGTGATCGTCTCCTGTGGCACCTGCATGGATCAGCTGATGGAATACCAGTTCGAGCAGATTTTCCCCGGCTGCCGGCTGCTGGATATCCACGAGTATCTGCTGGAGAAGGGGGTGGTGCTGCAGGGAGGGGAGGGCACCGGTTACCTCTACCACGACCCCTGTCACTCCCCGATGAAACATTACAATCCGCTGGAGGTGGTGAGCAGATTGATGGCCAGCGAGGTGCTGCTCTCCGACCGCTGCTGTGGTGAGGCGGGTACCCTGGGTACCTCGCGGCCGGATATCGCCAACCAACTGCGATTTCGCAAAAAAGAGGAGTTGCAGCTCGGTCTTGACCGATTGACCGGCTCAGGCAAGGAAAAGATGAAGCTGCTTACCGCTTGCCCGGCATGCCAGCAGGGACTCAACCGCTACCGTGACAGCACCGGCCTGGAGGTGCGCTACATGGTCGAAGAATTGGTCCGGGGACAGTTGGGCTCGAACTGGCAGCAGGCCTTCACCGACAAGGTCCTGCGTGGCGGTATCGAGCGGGTGTTGCTGTGATCAGACCGGCCGGGATCTTTAGCCGCTGGACGTGTCTGCTCACTACTCAAAGCCTAATCCCTGAAAGATATCTATCCAGTGGATTGCGTCACGGTTCGGGTGAAAATGCATCCATACCCTGTGACAAGTCAGGGTTCGAGGTGTTCGCGCATCTGCTGCAGTCGATCCATTGCTGAGGGCTGAGGGTGATCCGCGACGTCGAGTAGTCGCTCGCTCTCAGCGCAGAGCAGCGTCAGTTGCTCCTGGTCAAACAGGATGAGCACGGCGTCCAGTTCTTCCCGGGATACAGACAACAGCGTGGCTGCCAGTTCGTTCTCCGCGATAACCGATACGGGATCCAGTAGATCGGCTACCAGGGAGTGTTGCAGCAGCTCGAAGTGGGTCGCCCGCGCCTGCTCCTCCTGCGTCAGTTCGAGCAGGGCGGTGGGATCATCTGCCGCCCCTTTGCGCACCGTGCTCATGATGATGGCGAGCAGTTTTTTGATTGCATCCCTGGTTTCGGTCTGGTCGTCTGCCAGCCCGGCCGCCTGTTCATAGGCCTGATCCAGCCGCTCCTTGAGTCGCAGAATGACTTCGCTGCCTTCGTTCGGTTTCAGGCCGAACGCCTCCTGCACCAGCTTGCGGAAATCGCTGATGAACGCCACCAGTTCATCGTGATCGAGTTTTTGGGCCGCCTCGAGGGTGGACTCGGAGATCTCTCGCTCCTGCTCGGGAAACAGGGGGTTGTCCTGTTTACGCCGCAGATGTCTCTCCCGGCGCCCCGGGTATTCGCTGAAGTGCAGGCTCATGCTTTTATCTCCGGGCCAAGGAGGATCGCCATCCAGCGTGTCTGTTCCCGGCTGTCGAGGGCGATCTTCAGGGTCATGGTGAGTGGTACCGAAAGGAACATGCCAATGGTTCCCAGTACCCAGCCCCAGAATACCAGGGAGAGGAAGACCACCAGGGTGGAAAGCCCCAGGTCACGGCCCATGAAGCGTGGCTCGATCAGGGTGCCTACCAGATTGTTGACCACCAGGTAGCCGACAATAGTCCAGATTGCCGCACCGCTTCCCAGCTGTACGAGTGCCAGCAGCACGGCAGGAACGGCGGCGATGATGGATCCGATATTGGGTACATAGTTGAGAAAAAAAGCCATAACGCCCCACAGTAGGGGGTAGTCCACGCCAATCATCGACAGCCAGACAATCACCAGCAGCCCGGTCAACAGGCTGGTCAGGGTCTTGATCGCCATGTAGCGTTTGATGGTGTAAACAAACTGCTCGAAAGTGGGGTAGGAGTGCGCGGGGTTTTTCAGTATCCGATGCAGTTTGGCGGGAAAGCTGGAGGCCTCCAGCAGGATAAAGATCACTGTCAGGAGGATCAGGAAGGTGTTGGTGAGCAGGCTGCCCAGGCTGCTCAGCCCCTGGGCTGCCATGGTCATGGCCTTGCGCGGGTCCACCAGCTTTGAAAGGGCCGCTTCCGGAACATCGACCCCAATTTTTTCCAGCCACTGCCGAAGTGCCTGTGTCTGTTGATGCAGCTTCTGCTGATACTCAGGCAGCTGGGCCGAAAAGTCGTCCACCGAGCTGCCAATCAGTACCCCCAGCAGCATACCGCCGCCAGCGATAGAGGCGATCACCAGTACCAATGCGATGCCGGTTGGGATGCGGTGGCTGGTCAGGTAAGAGAGTGCCGGAGCGGCGATGATGGCGATGAATATGGACAACAGAAAGGGGACCAACAGCCCTTGAGCCTCCCGCATGCCGGCCACCACGATGACAAAGGCAGCCGCGTAAACGAGGTAACCGCTTCCGGCCCTGGTTCCATCACCCACGATGGTCGCCCGCGGTTATTTGAACTCGGGAATGGGGTTGGATCGGTACCACTGCCTGCTCTCCTCGTCGGCCCGCTCCCACATCTGGTTGTCAACCAGGGAGTGTTGCACCTGACGGTCCTGAAAGATATAGGAGATGGAGACCGTTTGGGTTGCCTGAGTCTTGGTCACAAAGACAGGAGGGCCGATGATGTCGTATTCAGACACATGGATGTTATCCAGCCCGGTTGGGACAGGGTTCTGTTCGGCAACTTCCGGGCTCAGAAAGCCATAGGCCTGACCCGGCTGCCCCCAGCGCAGGGCCGATTCGTAGCCGTTCAGGTATTTCTTCAAATCCTTGGCCATCTGCGCATCCTTTACCTTCTCGACGGTTGACTCGACGGTTGAACAACCCGCCAGAAGCAAGAGGGAAAGCAGGAGAAAGGCGATGGGTTTGTTGGCGTCTCGCATGGTTCGATCCCGGTTTGGTACAAGATGGTGTCCAATGTTAAGCGAAGCGATGGACATGGGCCAGTTTGGCATCGGGATTGGCTCGGAAAATCTCCCATGACCCTGTTATGATGCCTGCCGGCGGCGGATCGGCAGCACCGACAGGAGAAAAAATGACGCAGCAATCAGACCAGGAACCTCGGGCCGATGTCCGGATCGGTGACAGCCGGATCACCCTGTTGGGTACCGCGCATGTGTCCCGGGCCAGCGCTGATCAGGTGGAAAAGTTGTTGCAGAGCGGGGAATATGATGCGGTGGCGGTGGAGTTGTGCCCTGGTCGCTACAATGCCCTGATCGATCCTGATGCGCTGTCTCGAATGGACCTGTTCAAGGTGTTCAGGCAGGGTAAGGCCAGTATGGTGGCGGCCAATCTGGCGCTGGGTGCCTATCAGCAGCGTCTCGCCGAGCAGTTCGATATCGAGCCCGGGGCGGAGCAGCGGGCAGCCGTCCACTACGCCCGAGACAATCATCGTCCGGTACTGCTGATCGACCGGGAGATCGGCGTTACCCTCAAGCGGGTACTGCGCAATGTCCCCTGGTGGAAGCGATTTGGTCTGTTCGCGGGTCTGCTGGCCAGCGTCATCTCCCGGGAGGAGGTGAGTGAGGAGGAGATAGAGGCGCTCAAGGAGGGTGATATGCTGGAAACTACCTTCGCTGAATTTGCTGCCGACAGGCAGGACCTGTTCCACCCTCTGATCAGCGAACGGGACGAATACATGGCGGCGCGTCTGCTGCAGGAGGTGGCAGCGAACAGCCACGAAAATATCCTGGCGGTGATCGGCGCTGGCCATCTCAAGGGCGTCAAAGGCTATCTGGAACAGGGCATTTCCGACCCGGCGGCTACCATTGCTGAGTTGGACCATCTGCCCAGGCCAAGCCGCTGGCCAAAGCTGGTTCCCTGGCTGGTGGTGGCCTTGGTATTGATTGGCTTTGCCGTGGGCTTCGCTCGCAGCCCCTCGCTGGGCTGGCAACTGGTAATGGACTGGGTGCTCATCAACGGCGTATTGTCAGCCCTGGGTGCCCTGGTTGCGGCGGCTCATCCCCTGACAGTGGTGACTGCATTTCTGGCCGCGCCCATCACTTCACTTAACCCTACCGTTGGTGCAGGCATGGTGACGGCAGCAGTGGAGATCTATCTGCGTAAACCGCGGGTGGGGGATTTCAGTCGGTTGCGACACGATACCAGTGAGTTGAAAGGATGGTGGCGTAACCGGGTTTCGCGCACCCTGCTGGTGTTTCTGTTCAGCACCCTGGGTTCTGCTGCCGGGACCTATGTGGCCGGGTTCAGGATCTTTGAACGGCTCTCGGGCTAGCCATTTTTATGACGATTTCTGTGTCTCTGTCATGGCTGTCCCTGGCGGATAGGGAAGCCGGATTCTTTTCGAATATCCCTTCGACCCGGCCGGCGGTTATTACCAGTTCAGCTTCAGTTTGAAAGAGAGGGCGCGGTCCTCGCTGGTCATCTCGTCGAGTTCCAGCAACATGGTCTTGCTCTCATTGAGATTCAGCTTTCCACCGCTGATGGCAAGTCCTACGACGGCGCCGGTAAGAGCGATTCCCTGTTTTGGGACGCCGAGCGAGGTTAATCCATTATCGAGAAACCGTTGGGCAGATTTCCGTAACAGTCGTTGGTTGTCGTGGGCGGCCGAAGTATATCGGTCAGGCGACATATGATGGTCGATCTGTTGCCAGCGCTGCCTGTCGTCCTGGAAAAGGTCGTCCATGACAAGCTGTTTCTGTTCGGCCTGGGAGCAGGCTGTGCTGACACTGAAAAGCGCAGCTGCACAAAATTGAACGGTCCGGTACATCCTCTCCCCATCTTTACTTCTTCAGAAACTCACCGATCGCTGAAGAATCTTAGTTGAATTGTGGAACCTGTTCTTGACCTGGGTCAATCAGCCTTACAATCGGCCTGGGAATATGCAATCTTTAGGGGAAATCAGACAGTTTTGTGCTTTTGTTGAACAGTTCTCACAACTGGCGTGTCTTCGGTCATCAGCGGTTTCATGGCATGGAGCAGGCTGGCGAACAGATGGGTGTTGTCCCGCTCCTCCCGGCTCAGTAGCTGTTTCATGTGTACCCGCTGGGTGGGGGCGCTGAAACAGGCGGGGCAGCTGTCGGCCACCACCGGCAGTTCGGCCTTGCGGGCAAAGGCACCGGTCTGGGTCTCCCGGCAGTAGACCAGGGGGCGGATGATGCGTATATCCCCGGCATCGTTCTGATAATGTGCCTTCATGGTCCGCAGCTGACCGCCGTGGAACATGGACATCAGCAGGCTTTCCGCCAGATCGTCCAGGTGCTGGGCCAGGGCCAGTACGTTGTACCCCCGCTCCCGGCAGGTGGTGTACATGATACCCCGTTTCATCCGGGAACAGTAGGCGCAGAAGGAGTCGCCATCCATACGGTTTTTGGCCTGCTCCATGATCGGTTGTTGCCGGTAGTGATAGGGTACTTCCAGTTGCTCGTAATAGGGTTTGAGCGAAGCCGGGTCAAAGCCATCTACCTCGGGATCCACGGTAATCACGCCGAGCTCGAAT
>Ga0316189_10004459_pt1 | contig 13463 bp, 10 predicted proteins | sample LowCovwburrow_MG_FD_204930 | JGI IMG/M metagenome (GOLD analysis project Ga0316189, IMG submission 204930) | Coastal sediment microbial communities from Maine, United States - Lowes Cove worm burrow | ecosystem: Environmental > Aquatic > Marine > Coastal > Sediment | place: USA: Maine...
TCTTGAACGAAAGGTTTGTTTCCAACAGATTTCCGTCCAGATCATGAATGCAGAGCAGATCCGAGCCATTTTCAAAAAGGTTGCGGTATTTTTTTTCACTTTCGGCAATTTTCTCTTCGGCCTTTTTACGTTCGGAGATATCCCGGGTAATGCCCATAATGGCCGTTGGTGCACCACTTCGATCGCGGACAAATGACACGATGGCTTCAGCCCAGGCGTAGCCACCTCCCTTAACTGACTGCTCGATCTCTATTCTTCTTGAGCGCTGCGGATCGGTGCCGGGTTTGTTTTCATTGGCCAGTTCCGTTTCAAGGATTTCCAATGCCTTTTCAAGTGAACCTGGGGACAGTGTCTGCCCAAGTGTCAGCGCTTTGGCCTCTTCCACGGTGTATCCCCGATTTTTCTCCACTGAGGGGCTGATGTAGACGAATTTCTGAGTCTTAAGATCCAAAATCCAAATGATGTCGGAAACGTTTTCTCCCAGAATGCGATAATTTTGTTCCGATTCAATCAATTTGGCTTTTTGGGATTCCAGCACCTGCTTTGCTTCGATAAGCTGCTGATTCGTCATCTCAAGCTCGGTAGCCAGACGTCTAACGTCATTGTATTTGGCCTGGATCAAAGAGTTGGCCTGCACCAAATCTTCGATGGCTTGTTGGTGGTTTTTCCGTCCGGTAAGAAACCGTTTTATGAACCGTATCTTGTTCGGCATCCAGCGAACATGGTAAAAACAGCTTTGGCACCCCTTAGGCGGACTGTCTGGCCAAATTCGGTCGCCATATTTTTCATGCAACACCTGGCACCTGATTTCTTCAACCTCAGCTAATGGCAAACCGAACATCGTCGGTATGCCTGCAAGAACTCCACGGGTGTAATCACAGTCAAACCTGGTTTTCTGGGCACTGTCATGGTAGCGGTCCTCCAAAAATACCCATGAATCGCCGATGTCGTGGATGAACACACTGCCGTTTAATTTGAGGAATCGATTGTATTTGGGGGCCTGCGAATAAATGAGTTTCGGACTGCCGATAAGCCGGACGATCCGATCCAAGATTCCCAAGGATCGAAAACGCTCTGATGCTAGCGTCATATGATAAACGGCATTATTATCTTCTAAGAGGTCAACCATTCGCTGATAAAGTACCTGCAGGAGCTGATGAGAGACCCAATTGTTGGTGTCAGACAGATAGTCTGCATCCAGCGGCAACCCATCCAGCAGGTTGCCCAGAGTGCCATTGTTGTTCTCCTGCACATACATGAGCAGCGTACGGGTGACCCGGCAGCTTATCTCTTTGATCATTTCAGGATGGGTGTTATTGTTCATTGGTCTTTTAGGGCAGCAGTCAACTAATTTAGGACAATTGATTGAACAAAGCTTCGATCACCATGACAACAGAGTAGCATATTTAAATATATCGGTAGTGGCGTCAAGTATTAAACAATCTTGTCAAGAATTCGAAACCATTAAATCGACCCTGGCATCCGGAGGGGACGTCCTCGTCAGCGGGTTCGGTAAATTCTGTGTGAATGAAAAACGGGAGCGAAGGGGCAGGAGTGCGGCGACCGGCGAGGACATGATGCTGAGACCGAAAAGAGCTGCAAACGCTGTCAATTGACGTGGCGAAGAGGGTGTTGGAAAAGATTGAGACACTTGACGTCAATGCCCGGCCGGCTGGCATCAAGAAGCTTAGCGGTGCAAAGGACCTATGGCGGTTTCGAGTCGGTGATTACCGTGTTGACTATAAGATCGACGACAAAGACCGTATAGTCGATATCGCAATTATCCGACACCGTAAGGATGCTTTATTATTATCAGTAAGTTTTAGATAATATTCAATGTCTTCAATGTCTGTTACCTCAATGATTACACCTACCTCAAGAGCATCAATCAGTGATAAACCACCTTTTGCCATCAGTTCTTCATAAAGCCCCTGAAGGTCTTCATTATAAAATTCACCGGGCCCGAGCGCTGGGTCTTCAATGCCATATTTCTCCAGAAGGTCTAAAACAGCATCCATGTGCTGTTGTTCGCTTTCAGCAATATTCCAGAATACCCCCAAATCCCATGCCGTCGCCAGCTCTGAATAAACATCCCGCGCCAATTTTTCCTCTTCACGCATAAACAACAGAGCTTCTTTCTCCTTTTCAATTAAACTTGCTGTTGCTCCGGACTGGTTCTTTTTTCCCGTCATATCTTCCTGAACACTAAGAAGCTGAGCGCTCTCTCCCACTGGAGTTCCGCGGCTTGCTTGCCCATCTCTATCTCCTGTTTCACCTGCCGGACCAGCAGTCTTGTCGCTTCGCACCTTATCCCCAACTGCCCATACCGGAGATGCCGCTACAGTTACGATGAGAGCCATAGAAACCATCATTGCGAACATTTTTTTCATAATTCCTCCTGTTTTGGTTAATGGTGTTCGCCTTGAAAAGGCGACTATCGAAGAATCAATGTAGTCAGGAGAAAAAGGTTACAAAATTTTACAATTTTATCGATTTTGGAGGTTTTTAATGCGATTGAGTTAGGGTTGTGATTCCGGGGATAAACAAATTGTATTGTACATTAAACAGATCTTTGGTAACCATTTTATGGAATTCCCGATTATATTAGAGGGGTTTTCATGCCAACCGTCCTCACGCATCCGGCAATCCCACTTGCCATTGGTCTCGGGCTGGGAAGGGATGTGATTCCAACTCCCTTGCTTATTGCCGGTGTTGCGGTGTCGGTGATGCCGGATCTTGACGTCCTCGCCTTCCGGTATGGTATTTCCTACGCGTCAAATTTCGGTCATCGCGGTTTCAGCCACTCGTTGTTATTTGCGGTGGTTCTGGCGCTATTAGGCGCGGGCGCCTTCCGATATTCCCGGACCAGCTTTGGCCGCGTCTTTGCGTTTTTGTTTCTTGCCGCAGTTTCCCACGGGATCCTAGATGCATTCACGAACGGTGGCCTCGGTATAGCCTTTCTGTGGCCATTTACACCTGAGCGATATTTTGCACCGGTTCAGGTGATTCAAGTTGCACCAATTGGGATCTCAAGATTCTTGTCTCCGCGTGGTGTATCGGTTTTGATTTCTGAGATTCTCTGGGTGTGGATTCCGTGTATATTAATTGGGATTGGACTATATGCAACCAAGGAGGCGATTGCCGTGTCGTTTGGATGGCTCAGTCACGGCAAGCGTTATAATGGGTGAGTCGCATACAGCTTATTAGCGATTTCCTGCCTGTAATTACCGTTTGATGTGATTGATCTTAGACATTTGTAAAGGACGGACCATGCCCAAATTCAGTGCGAATCTGACAATGATGTTCAACGAAGTCGATTTTTTGGACCGCTTCGAGAGCGCATCGAAGGCCGGGTTCAAAGCGGTCGAGTATATGTTTCCCTATGACTGGCCCAAGAGTCAACTGGTCGATGCGCTGGAAGCCAATGGCCTCGGGCAGGTGTTGCACAACCTACCCGCTGGAGATTGGGCGGCCGGAGAAAGGGGTATCGCCTGTCTGCCTGGGCGAGAAGGAGAATTTCAGGAGGGTGTTAGAAGGGCCATCGAGTATGCTAAAGCGCTCAAGTGTCCGGCCCTAAATTGCCTGGTCGGACTCACCCCCCAGGAAAGCACCGCCGAAAAGGTCCACGATACACTGATAAGCAACCTCAAATTCGCAGCTGCAGCACTGGAAAAGGAGGGCATAAGGCTCCTGGTGGAGTCGCTCAATGACCAGGACATTCCAGGATTCCATCTGGTGCGTACCCGGGACACCTTGAGCCTCCTTGATGAAGTTCATCATCCGAACCTCTGGCTGCAGTACGATATTTATCACATGCAAAAAATGGAAGGAAATTTGATAACCACCATTGAAACCCATTTGACCAGGATTGGGCATATTCAACTCGCCGACAATCCGGGACGGCATGAGCCGGGCACCGGGGAAATCAATTTTCCCAATCTTTTCTGCGCCATCGACGCCGCCGGATATGACGGCTGGATAGGATGTGAATACATTCCTGCCGCAACAACGGAAGAAGGGCTTGGCTGGTTTACACCTTATAAGTGACAGAGGGGGGAGACGCTATGAAAATTGGTTTTATCGGCACCGGAATTATGGGAGCACCCATGGCCGGGCACCTGCTGGGCGGCGGCCACGAGCTGGCCGTGCACAACCGCAAGTCGATTCCTCAGGGCTTGGTAGAAAAAGGTGCGACAGTGGTGTCCTCTGCCAAGGAAGCTGCGGAAAAGGGGGATGTGGTCATCATCATGGTCCCTGATACACCGGATGTGGAAAGCGTTCTCTTTGGGGAAAATGGGGTGGCGGAAGGGTTGAGCAGCGGTAAAATCGTTGTGGACATGAGTTCGATATCTCCGGTAGAAACAAAGGAATTCGCGCAAAAGATCAACGCCATAGGCTGCAGCTATCTGGATGCACCGGTTTCCGGCGGCGAGGTGGGCGCCAAGGCGGGCACACTGACGATAATGGTCGGCGGCGATCAACCGACCTTCGACAGGGTGAAACCGCTTTTTGAACTGATGGGGCAGAATATCACTCTTGTGGGGGGAAATGGCGACGGACAGACCTGCAAGGTGGCCAACCAGATCATCGTGGCGCTGACCATCGAAGCGGTTGGTGAAGCACTTCTATTCGCATCCAAGGCTGGGGCGGACCCGGCGAAAGTCCGCAAGGCGTTGATGGGTGGATTCGCGTCATCCAAAATCCTCGAGATTCACGGCGAACGGATGATCAAGCAGACGTTCGATCCCGGTTTCCGGATCACACTTCATCAGAAGGATCTGAACCTGGCCCTGTCGAACGCGCGGAAACTCCAGATGGCGTTGCCTAATACGGCCACGGCACAGGAGCTCTTCAACAGTGTCGCCGCCCAGGGAGACATTAGCCTGGACCACTCGGCCATGGTCCTCGCCCTCGAGAAACTGGCCGAATACAAAGTCAGCGGATAGGCAGACGGAAAATTTGCGAAGAGGCTGCGGGGGCAGGGAAAGAAAACCTTGCGTCTCATGCGGAAAGCCTGATACTCAGGCATCGAGGACATCACTTAACGACCCGCCGTCGGTTGCAAAACTACCCTTGTAAATGATAAGGAGCCCGAAAAGGTGTCAGATATAAAGACAATCCAAACATTGGAAGCACCGGCAGCCTTTGGCCCTTTTTCCCAGGGGGTGAAGACAGATACGCTGGTTTTTGCCACGGGACAGCTTCCACTCGATCCGGCAACAGGAGAGATTGTCAGCGGCGATGTCCGGGAACAGACGCGCCAAGTGATGAACAATCTGAAGGCCATACTCGCGGAGGCCGGGTGTTCCATGGACCGGGTGCTCAAAGCGACGGTATTTATCACCAGCATGGACGATTTTGTGAAGGTCAACGAAGTGTATGCCGAATTTTTTTTCGGCAACTATCCGGCCCGCTCCTGCATAGAGGTATCTGGGTTGGCGAAGGGAGCGAAAGTGGAGATAGAAGCCATCGCCCTGCTCCCTAAGTCTTAGGGCTCACTCAATAATAACTTCACATTTTAGGCGCCGATGCATCCCGTCCGTCCGCGTTGCTAAAACTCTGAATTTTCAGATATTCCTGCGTTTTAGCGCCTCACCGGTCGGGCACCTCAGCGCCCAAAATTGTGAATTTACTTTTTCGTGAACCCTTAGGCTCCCATTCGAGGCATTACTAGCCTGCACAGTAACCATCGGTTAGGCCAGCCGCAACCGGTTGGGGCAGCATAATATCACTTGGCCCTCCCCTCGGCGCGTAATACCTCGAAGAACGCCCGTCCTCCGTACTAACGTTCCTACGGAGGGTGGAACGGCGAGTCCGAGGTCCACGGGTGAACACGACCACCCCCCTGTGTTCCCGCATTGGCTTAACAATTGGACTCCTTGAGCTCGTGCAACATCCAGGCTACCGGCGGCAAAGGCGATAGACCGGATGCGGAATTAAGGACAATGGAAAACGTTACCATACACGTTGCGACATACAGGGACCTGCCGGAGATTCTTGAGCTTTACCGTCAACTTGATCCAGAAGGCAGCCCAGTCTTTCCTTTAGCCGACGCAAAAAATATATTCGAGACGATAAACGAGTATCCCGACTATCAGGTCTATGTGGCGCGCCGTTACGGTAAAACGTTGGGCACCTTTGCCCTGTTGATCGTGGACAATCTAGCCCACCTGGGGGCGCGGTATGGGATCGTTGAAGATGTCGTCGTCACTGCTGATTGTCGGGGGATGGGGATTGGAGGGCAAATGATGCGGTTTGCCAAGCAGAAATGTCATACGGTCGGGTGCTACAAGTTGGTGTTGTCCAGCAATAAAAAACGGGCTGATGCGCATAGATTCTACAAAAAATTGGGTTTCAGACAGCACGGATACAGTTTTGTCGTGATGATGTGAATCATTCGATTTTATCTGATTGGTATTAGTATGGACTTTAAGATACAGTTTTTGAACTGAAAGTATCGAAACGGGAAGGAGTCGGAAGATAATGGAGAAAGCGTGTAAGGGCTGGGAGATACTGAATGCAAAGGATTTTCGTGACATAAACCCGGGGGATCGTATCCTGATGGGGCCCGGCCCCAGTGATGTTCCCGCGCGAACGCTGCAGGCCATAGCCGCACCCTGCATTGGACACTTGGACCCCTACTTTCTGGCGATCATGAACGAGGTCCAGCAACTGCTCCGTTTTGTGTTTCAAACGGAGAACGAACTGACGATCCCTGTTTCAGGGACCGGCAGCGCCGGCATGGAAACCTGTTTTGTCAACCTGGTCGAACCGGAAGACGAAGTGGTCGTCTGCGTCAACGGGGTTTTCGGAACGCGCATGGCGGATATCGTCAATCGCATCGGCGGCCAATTGATCCGCATCGATGCCGAATGGGGAACAGCCATTGACCCCCAGGCGTTAAAGGATGCGATTGAAGGCCGCAAACCCAAATTGGTGGCCGTGGTCCATGCCGAAACGTCGACCGGCGTGTGCCAGCCCCTCGATGATCTGGCCCGGATCAGCCACGAAGCCGGTGCGCTGTTTCTGGTGGACACCGTCACATCGCTGGGGGGTATGCCGGTTGCCATCGATGATATGAACATCGACGCGGTCTACAGCGGCACTCAGAAATGTATCTCCGGCCCTCCGGGCCTTTCGCCGGTTTCCTTCAGCCAGGCAGCCGTCAAGGCAATGGATCAGAGAAAAACCCCAGTTGTAAGCTGGTACCTCGACTTGAGCATGGTTCGCGATTATTGGGGAACCGAAAGGAAATATCATCACACGGCGCCCATTAATATGATCTACAGCCTTCGCGAGGCACTGCGTCTGATTACGGAAGAAGGTCTGGATGTACGATTCGAGCGGCACCGCCTGAACCACCGGGCCTTGGTTGCCGGTATTGAGGCTATGGGGCTTTCTATGCTCGTTCCGGAGCCCATCCGGCTGCCCATGCTCAACGCGGTGCGGATACCCGAGGGGGTCGAAGATATTACGGTTCGCAAAGTACTTCTCAATCAATACGGCATCGAGATCGGCGGCGGATTGGGACAATTTGCCGGCAAGGTCTGGCGAATCGGTCTGATGGGACATTCCTGCCGCCGCAAAAACGTGTTCCTCCTGCTGGCGGCCTTGGAAACAGTACTCAAATCAGAAGGGTATCCGGCGCGGCCGGGAGCGCTCGATGCGGCCGCAGCGGTATACGATCAGGCCTGCTGACTCGAACATGACGGGGAAAATAACCGATAGGTATCAAGGAGGAGGGTGATGCTGACCGATAGTTTTATTGGCGAACTGCGTAACATTGTCGGTGAATCCCAGGTATCGGTTAGCCGAGCGGGTACCGAACTCTATGCCTATGACGCCTCACTCGCCAGGGGACAGCCGGGGGTTGTTGTTTTCCCGTCCGACACCCGTGACGCATCGATGATCGTAAGTGCGGCCAATCGAGCCGGTATATCGTTCGTACCTCGCGGATTTGGAACCAATCTTTCGGGCGGCACGGTGCTGCCATCAGGCGGACTCGTGATCTGCTTGTCCCGGTTCAATCGCATCCTTGGTATATACCCCCAGAGCCGCCATGCGGTCGTTCAGCCGGGCGTTACCAATCTCGAACTTCAAAACGCCCTCGCCCCTCTTGGTTTTTTCTATGCCCCGGACCCCGCCAGTCAAAAAGTGGCGACGCTGGGGGGCAACGTCGGTGAAAATTCGGGGGGGCCTCGCTGCCTGAAATACGGCGTTACCACCAACCACGTCCTCGGCATGGAGATGATACTGCCGGATGGGGACATCATACGAACGGGGGGGGCGGCACTCGACCCGCCAGGCTATGATTTACGCGGGGCGATCATCGGCAGCGAGGGTACCCTGAGCATCGTAACCGAATTAACCGTTCGTATTCTTCCATTTCCGGCATCCATCATCACGATGCTCGCTATTTACAATGATATCGCAGATGCCGCCCACTCCGTGTCGGACATCATCACGGCCGGTATGGTGCCGACTACACTGGAAATGATGGATGCACCCATCATCAAGGCGGTGGAGGACAGCTACGCCTGTGGGTATCCTCGGGATGCCGCTGCTGTTTTGATCATTGAGGTGGAAGGCCCCCAAACCGGCCTCAGGGAACAGGCGCAGCAGATCAATGACATTTGCATGCGCAACGGCTGTCGCAGCGTCCGCGAAGCTAAGGACAGTGCCGAGCGAAACCGGCTCTGGGAGGGCAGGCGCGGTGCCTTTGGGGCCGTGGCCCGATTGGCCCCGAATTACCTGGTAAACGATTGTACCGTACCGCGAACCAAACTGCCGCAGGCGCTGGCCACGGTGGCCGAGATCACCAAAAAATACCGCTTTCCGCACGGCAATGTATTTCACGCCGGCGACGGCAACCTGCACCCCTTGATTTTCTTTGATTCCCGGGATGCCGATCAATTGACACGCGTTAAAAAGGCCGGTTGGGAAATCATGGAGGCCTGTGTTGCTTTCGGCGGGACCATCTCCGGAGAGCATGGTATCGGGATGGAAAAGATGGATGCCATGCGCCTGGTCTTTTCCGAAGAGGATTTCGAGGTGCAGCGATCGCTCAAGCGGGCGTTTGATCCCGACGATCGGCTCAATCCTGGCAAGGTGATACCCAAAGCGAGCACGACTGACAAAACCGACGACCTTCAAGGGGGGCGTCCGGATGTTCCGTCACCCGACGCGTATGCGGTGCATGCAGCCGAACAGGAACTCCTGGAAAAAATTCGGGCAACCATCTCCGCCAAGCAACCGATTTCACCCCTTGGTTGCGGGACATCTTCCACCTTCGGCAACCTGACGGATCCAGGGACATTGCCCTTGCACGCCGACGGCCTGGACGACGTCATCGAATTCGATCCGCCCAACCAGGTTGTGACGGTCGGTGCCGGCATGACCTTGCAGGCGTTGCAGGATCAATTGCGCACCAATGGTCAGTGGTTGCCGCTGCGTCCGACGATGTCTCTGCAAAAACATTCGATCGGCGGTGTGGTTGCGCTGGCCGCCTGCGGTCCGGAACGCCTGGTTTATGGCGCTCCCCGGGATTTGTTGCTCGGGCTTCGTTTTATCAGCGGCAAGGGACACGTCATTTCAACTGGCGGCCGGGTTGTGAAAAATGTGGCCGGTTACGACATGACGCGGCTGGTCGCCGGATCGGCCGGCACCCTCGGTTTTATTACCCGGGCCACCTTGCGCGTGTCGATGATCCCCGAGAGCTGTTTGGCGGTGTCGGCCGACGGCGATTTGACTGCTTGTGCAACCATGGCCACCACCCTCATTACCTCGAATCTGATACCGACCTTTGTCGTTGCGACGGCTTCCGGTAATGGCAATGGGCACCCAATGGGGGATCATGCGGATTGGCGGCTTCACGTTGGCTTCGAAGGCTTTGCCGCAACGGTTCGAGATCAAGCGAACCATTGCGGTGAACAGTGCGAAGCCGCAGGTTTGCAAAATATCAATCAACAAGATTACGATGTTTATGCCGGCAACTTCAGCCGACACATGGATGGCCTTGACCAGCAGACCTTTATTCTGCGAGCGGATTTGCCTCTGTCAAATGTTGCTGAGTTTATCAAATCCGCGGACAGTCATCTCTTGCAATCGAATGTGATGCTTGATTTGGGATGTGGCCGGGTGCTGGGCGGATTGGACCAAATCAGTGATGCGGACTGGTCGCAATTGGTTCGTCAGGTGGATCGCTACGGCGGTCACGTACTTCTGGAAAAAGCAACGCTTGAATTCAAACAGCGCCACGACATCTTCGGTCTGAAGCGGTCCTATTGGCAGGTCATGCACCGGGTGAAAACCGCTCTCGACCCGGATCTGATATTCGCCCCCGGCAGGCTGCCCGGTAAGGTATAAAGGATTCCAATGGATATTGCCGCGTATTACGACGAAATCGCCCATTGCAACAAATGCGGGTTTTGTCAGGTGGCCTGCCCGATCTTTCGCGCCACCGGGCACGAATCCGGCGTGGCGCGCGGTCGCCTGGCACTGCTGCGCGCTATAATCGAAGGACGTTTGGACTGGTCCGATGACATCGAAGCCCCACTCTTTGACTGTCTGCTTTGCGGGGCCTGCACATCCAATTGCTTCCCCGCCATTCCCACCTCCGATCTTCTCATCCGGGCACGGTCCGAATATCTGACCCAGGTCGGCCGAAAATCGATCCACCGCCTTCTGTTTGACCATTTGCTACCGTATCCCGATCGTCTCCACGTGGCAGCGCGGGCTGTGGCTCTAAGCAAAAAAGTCGGACTCTCAAACTTGGCGCGCGCCCTGGGATTGCTGCGCATCTTCGGACGTGATTTTGCCAATGCGGAAGACATCGTCGAAAAGCTGCCGGTGACAGCATTTCGCGACCGTAATCATCCCGGTGTTTACCAGGGTAGCGGTGAAGAGCTGATCATCGGTTACTTCATCGGGTGCGGCGTCGATATCATCCAGCAGCAAACCGGAACCGCCACCCTGCAATTGTTGCGACAAATCGCTCGGCAGGTTCACGTTCTCGACAACTGCTGCTGCGGTTTGCCGGCCTATACGTTTGGGGACCTGCAGATCGCGCAAAGGCTGGCGCAAAAAAACATGCAAGTGCTTGCATCCGGCCCCTATGACGTCATCGTCACCGATTGTTCCAGCTGCGCATCGTTTCTGAAAAAATATCCTGTGCTGTTTTCTGTAGAAGACAGTCGCCGTGAAGCGGCCAAGATGTTTTCCGCCAAAATCCGGGATCTGGCAGAATCGCTGAACAATGTTGCGTTGCCGGCGCCTGCGGCTGATGCCGCCATCAGAGTGACCTATCATGACCCCTGCCACGCCTCCCGGGGGCAGGGTCTTGTGAAAGAGCCCCGCGACATTCTGAAAAAAATTCCGGGAATCGAATACAGGGAACTGCCTGAGGCGGACTGGTGCTGCGGGGGGGCCGGCGCTTATGCCCTGTCACAATATGATCTTTATCGCCGGGTGTTGGACCGTAAAATCGCCAACCTGATAGCAACCGAAGCCGACATTATCGCCACTTCCTGTCCAGCGTGCATCATGCATCTTTCCTATGGTGTGCGAAAGCATGGTCTTAAAACCCGAGTCTGTCACATTTCTGAAATTATCCGCGGAATTTGATCTTGGTCTGTTTTTTTCATATCCGGTATCGGTCAACAAAGGTTTGACTGAACACTTATCCGGTGTTACCGAAAAGATTGAGCGCAAGGACTCGCCGGGATGCGGAACAAGCGATACCGTATGGTGATGTTAGCTTAGCACCCTCCCTTCGTAACCCTTGTGCTCATTTGTTTTATGTCATTTAAATTCCGCCTCCTTCCCGGCTCGAGGTCGTCACGAATTCGGCTGATTTTTTAAGGGATCAGGTGTCAAGAACCCTGCTGCAATGGACCCTAGGATGCCGATCGCTTCTTTTATCCTGCGGCTGAAGGGGGCGGAGCAGCCGATTTGGATGAAGTTGTCGAATTGTTTTGAATTTGAGCAGACCGCCCCTGGAATGATGGCGATGTTCCGCTCGAAGGCGGCTTGATAGACCGCTAGACCGTCGATGCCGGGGGGCAGTTCAACCCAGAGCAGAGAGCCCCCCCGGGGAACGGCCAGCCGGGTCTGTGCCGGAAAATGATTTTGAATCTCGATGGCGGTTCTGAACAGCTGCTTTTTCAATGTGCTTCGCAGTACCCGCAGATGACGCTCATAGGCGCCGCTGGCCAGGAAACGCGAGACCACGTATTGACCAAGGGTGGATGTGGAGATCGTGATGCCGGCCTTCAGACGCTGAATCCTTGAGCTGAAACGTCTGCCCGGGATAACCCATCCAAGGCGCAGCCCGGGCGCCAGGGTTTTTGAAAATGACGAGCAGGTCAGAATTAGATCTTCGCGGTCGTTGGCCTTGAGCGGCGCCGGGTGATGCTCCCCGAAATAGAGCTGGCTGCTGATGTTGTCCTCGATTATGGGGATCCCGTGGCTTGTCACCAGTTTCACCAAGGCCCGTTTTTTGTCCTCGGGCATCAGCGCTCCGAGCGGATTTTGAAAGTTCGGCATGAACAGGCAGGCCCGGATCGTGTTGGTGCGCAGACTCTTCTCGAGTTCCTCGAGATCGACCCCTTCCTGGGGATCGGTGGCTATCTCCCACACCAGCAAACCGAGCTCCTTCAGCAACTGCAGGAAGCTGAAGTTTGTCGGGGCCTCTATGGCGACGGTGTCTCCCGGCCGGGTGACGGCCAGAAGTGAGAGCGCGAGTGCCTCCATGCAGCCGTTGGTGATGATGATGTCTTCCGGTTCGATGTCTTCCAGCACCCCCAGAGTGCGCAACGCCAGCTGCCGTCTGAGCTCCGGAAAGCCTTCCGAGGGCGAATAAGAGAGCAGCGTCCTCATCTCGTTGTGGCTCAAGGACTTCAGGATACGCGTGAAAGCCTTGACGGGCAGCAATGCGGGGTCCATGGCGGTGTTGCCGAAGGGGACGAACCGGGGGTTGCTGATGGCCGCGATAACGGAGTTGATCACCGGGGCCAGACTGACCCGCTGCGGCGCGGATGTTTGTTTCTGCAAGGCCGGCGCCTCCAGTTTGTTGAAGGAAACCGGCCGGACATAATAGCCGGATTTGGGCCGCGCTTCGACAAATCCCGTGTTCTCCAACTCCACGTACGCCTGGTAAACCGTCGAGATGCTCAGGTTCGTCTGCTGGTGAAGCCTGCGGATGGAGGGAAGTTTCTCGCCGGCTTGATAGGTCCCCTCAAGGATTTTTTTCTCGATCTCGCCGGCCAGCTGCCGATAGCGGAAGGCCTGTCGGGTGGCCGCAACCGCCGATGGTTTGCTCTTTTTCCTGTTACCGCGCATGGGAATCCCCTCCCTGAAGACAGCCCAATCTGTTATGGTCTTTTTTTAAAAAAACTGTATCTGTTATTTGGTTAGCACACCCGGTAAAAAGGAACAAGGTGGATATCATGCATTACGGGGAGGAC
>Ga0316189_10004460_pt1 | contig 13462 bp, 15 predicted proteins | sample LowCovwburrow_MG_FD_204930 | JGI IMG/M metagenome (GOLD analysis project Ga0316189, IMG submission 204930) | Coastal sediment microbial communities from Maine, United States - Lowes Cove worm burrow | ecosystem: Environmental > Aquatic > Marine > Coastal > Sediment | place: USA: Maine...
CGATGCATTCGTGGCGGCTGGAGAAAATATCGCGGCCGACTTTGAAGGGAGGAATTACCAATCCGCCATCAGGCGGATCATGCGACTGGCCGATGAGGCAAATCGCTACATCGACGACGAAAAACCCTGGCAGCAAATCAAGGAGGAGGGCCGTGAATCTCATGTTCAGGCTGTCTGTACCCAGGGCATCAACCTGTTCAGCGTACTGATGAGTTACCTCTCTCCGGTTTTACCGTTCACAGCAGAACGGGCTGGTGCTTTCCTGGGCAGGGATATCAGCGCCTGGAGCAATATCAATGAACCCTTGCTGGGCGTACCAGTAAATGCGTTCCAGCCCCTGCTGACCCGCGTCGATCCGCTGAAAGTCAACGCAATGATCGAAGCTTCCAGGGACTCTTTGCGGCCCGCCTCACAGAATTCTGCCACCGACAACGGGGCGGCTATCGACGAACTGGCGCCGGAAATCAGCATTGATGATTTTTTGAAAGCAGACCTCAGGGTAGCGCGCATTGTCGCCGCCGAATCCATTCCCGAAGCGGACAAGTTACTCAAGCTGAGCCTGGATATCGGTAACGAAACCCGCACCGTATTCGCCGGAATCAAGTCAGCCTATGACCCGGCAAAGCTGGTGGGCAGGCTCACCGTCATGGTGGCCAACCTGGCGCCGCGAAAGATGCGCTTCGGAGTGTCCGAAGGCATGGTGCTGGCAGCAGGGCCGGGTGGAAAAGATCTTTATATCCTGGAGCCCGATGATGGAGCATACCCAGGTATGCGGGTTACATAGCCCAATAAATGGCTGATTACTTACTGATCCTGGTCAGCACGGTCCTGGCGAACAATTTCGTCCTGGTTCGTTTCCTGGGCCTGTGCCCGTTCATGGGCGTATCCAACAAGCTTGAGGGCGCCATCGGCATGTCGGTGGCGACCCTGTTCGTGCTGACGCTTTCATCGATAAGCAGCTACCTGCTGAGTGTTTACCTGTTAGAACCCCTGGGCCTGGAGTACCTGTCGACACTCGGTTTCATCCTGGTGATCGCAACTGTGGTCCAGTTAACCGAAATGGTGATGCGGAAATCCAGCCCGCTGCTTTATCGCATCCTGGGAATTTTCCTGCCGCTGATTACAACCAATTGCGCCGTGCTGGGTGTCGCTTTGCTGAATGTGCAGGAACAACATAACCTGTTGCAGTCGGCGCTGTACGGATTCGGCGCTGCTACGGGATTTGGGCTGGTGCTCGTGACGTTTACCGCTATGCGCGAACGAATCGCCCACGCCGATGTCCCGGTTCATTTCAGGGGTGCGCCGATTGGCCTTGTAACGGCAGGCCTGATGGCGCTGGCATTCATGGGCTTCACCGGCCTGGCCAGGCTCTGAGGCGACGCGACTGATGCTCCTTGCGATCCTTTCAATCACGCTACTGGGCTGCTTGTTCGGGCTTGGCCTGGGCTGGGCCGCCGGCAAGTTCAAGGTCGAATCCGATCCGGTTGTCGATCAAATCAATGATGTTCTTCCGCAAACCCAATGCGGACAATGCAATTTTCCGGGCTGCCGGCCTTACGCCGAGGCCATTGCCAGCGGCGAAGCACAAATCAACCAGTGTCCGCCGGGCGGGGAGAGCGGCATCCAGGCCCTGGCGGATCTGCTCGGAATTGAACCGCTGCCGCTCAACCCGGAAAACGGTGAGGAAAAACCGAAAACGGTTGCGGTCATTGATGAGGCCGTCTGCATCGGATGCACGCTGTGCATCCAGGCATGTCCGGTTGATGCCATCCTCGGCGCCACCAGGCAAATGCATACCGTTATTGAGGCCGAGTGCACCGGCTGCGACCTGTGCCTGCCGCCCTGCCCGGTGGATTGTATTGAAATGGTGGCTGAACACCGGACGCAAGGTCAATGGACCTGGCCGAATCCAGGCGGCGAACGGTCATCCGGCAGCCCAATTGAACAGCCGGCGGGTGCATCCTGATGCAGACCAGCCCCATGGATCAGGCACGAAGAGTCGGCGAACAACTGCACCATTTTCATGGCGGACTCAGGTTGCGCCACAACAAAAAAATCTCCTGTGAAATACCGGTCACAAAAACTCCGCTCGCCATACGCTATTACGTGCCCCTGCTGCAACTTAGGGGTCAGGAAGCCGAAGCAGCGGTCAGCGTGGGCCAGAAAGTGCTCAAGGGCGACCCGCTGGGCCGTTTCAGACATCATGGCAGCGATTATATGCATGCCCCCACCTCGGGCATCGTTTCCGCCATAGCCCTTCATCCAAACAGCCATCCTTCAGGCGAAGAAGGGCGTTGCGTGGTAATCAAGCCGGACGGGCTTGACCAGTGGACTAACCTGGAACCGATCGAGAGCTGGGAGCAGGCTGATCCGGCCCTGCTCCGTCAAAAAATCCAGTCCTCAGGCATCGTCGGGCTGGGAGGAGCTGTCTTTCCGACGGGTTACAAAGTCCGCGAAGCCAGTGAGCGCGGCATCCACACCCTGATACTCAACGGCTCGGAATGTGAGCCTTATATCAGCTGTGACGAAATGCTGATGCGCGAACAGCCCGCCTCCATCATCCTTGGGGCCCGGATTCTGCAAAAAGCCGTCGGCGCGACCCGGACGGTAATCGCGATCGAGGACCAGATGGGCGCGGTGAATACAGCGCTTTCAGAAGCGATTCGGCAGTCCGGCATTAATGACATCGATATTGTCAAGGTAACGACCATCTATCCGGAGGGCGGGGAGAAACAGCTGGTCAAAGTACTGACAGGTCTGGAAATCCCTTCCGGCAAGCGGCCCACCGATCTTGGCCTGCTGTGCCAGAACGTGGCTACCGCCACAGCCGTCGCGCGGGCCGTTACAGAAGGCAAACCGCTTGTCGAAAGGATCGTTACCGTCACCGGAAACGGTATTCGAAAACCACGCAACCTGCTGGCGCCGATTGGAACCCCCATATCCAACCTGGTCGATCAGTGCGGAGGCTATGCGCCCGGTGCAGCAAGACTCATCCTGGGCGGACCGATGATGGGTTATGCGCTTTCTTCGGACAGCAACCCGGTCATCAAGGCTGCCAACTGCATCCTGGTGCTGAGTGAAGAGGATATCCGCCCACCACAACCGGAGATGCCGTGTATCCGATGCGGGGAGTGCGCACGGGTGTGCCCCTCTGTGCTGTTGCCTCAACAGTTGAACTGGAGTATCAGGAACAGCATGTGGGATGAAACGGCGGAACTTGGCCTGTCCGACTGCATTGAATGCGGCTGCTGTGATTTTGTCTGTCCCAGCCATATACCCCTGGTCGAATGGTTCCGTTTCGGCAAGTCCGAATTGCAAATGCTTGCTGAAGAGCGGGGAAAGGCGGACTCAGCGAAAATGCGATTCGAGGCGCGGGAGGCCCGGCTTGTCCGGCTTAAACAGGAACGCAAGCAGCGCATCGCGGAAAAAAAGCAGGCCCTGGGCAATTCCAGCGACAAACAGAAAAACATTGCCGCGGCCATCGAACGGGTGCGTTCGCGCAAAGGGGGCGATGCGTGAGCAGAAAATTCGAAACAGCCGGCGCGCCTCACTTCCCGCCCCATACCACTGTATCGCGTGTGATGCTGCAGGTCATTTTTGCACTGGTCCCAGCCATCGCCGCTCACGCATGGTTCTTTGGACCGGGCATCCTGGTGCAAATCGCGCTGGCTGCCGCTTTTGCGACAGGGTTTGAGGCCCTCATGCTGAAAGCCCGGGCCAAGCCGTTACGCCTGTTCCTGGGAGATTTCAGCGCAATTCTTACCGCGATCCTTTTCGCGCTTTGCATACCGCCCCTCGCGCCATGGTGGATCAGTCTCATCGGAATGTTGTTCGCTATTGTCATAGCCAAGCATCTCTATGGCGGACTCGGTCATAACCTGTTCAATCCTGCCATGGTGGGCTATGTCGTTGTCCTGATCAGCTTCCCCCAGGCGATGACCGCCTGGCTGCCGCCCGTTTCCATCGCCCCGTTTCCGCTCGGGCTGAATGAAACCTTCATGGCCATATTCAGCGGACAATTGCCAACCGGTCTGACCTGGGATGCAATCACAGAAGCTACTCCGCTTGATGCGATCAGAACCAGCGTGGCGTCCGGGAATATGATCTCCGAAGCTCGCCAATCACCGGTTTTCGGCGATTTCGGCGGATTGGGCTGGGAATGGATAGCCAACTGGTATGCACTCGGCGGCGCATGGCTGCTGTGGCGCCGAATCATTAGCTGGCACGTTCCGATCGCCATGATCGCAAGCGTGTTTCTGCTGGGCCTGATGGCCTGGCTCACAGATCCGGGCAGCAACCCGTCACCTTTGCAGCATGTATTTTCCGGCGCACTGATGATCGGTGCTTTTTTTATCGCCACTGATCCGGTCAGCGGATGCACCAGTAACCGGGGCCGGCTGATCTTCGGCGCAGGCGTCGGTATCATCACGCTTGCCATCAGGCGCTGGGGCGGGTACCCCGACGGTGTGGCCTTCGCGATCCTGCTGATGAACATGGCAGCGCCATTGATAGACAAGTACACGCGCCCCAGGATATTCGGCCATTGAACGCCATGTTCCGCAGCGCCGCCGCCCTGGGACTGGTCGCCATCGTCGGCACGACGATGCTGACGGGAGTCGACTGGCTGACGGCAGACCGCATAGCGGCGCAGGAAAGACGGGTCATCCTGGAACAGCTGGGTGAGTTGATTCCGCAAGAGTATGACAATGCATTGCTGGAGGACCGCTTCACGTTCATGGATGAAACCCACTTTCCCGGCGGCCAGTTCGCAACCGCCTGGCGCGCGCGGCTGCAGGGTGAACCCGTTGCAGTCATTCTCAAGTTCAATGCGGTCAAGGGATATAACGGCAACATCACACTGCTGGCAGGCATCAACGTGGATGGCAGCCTGCGCGGTGTCCGGGTAGTGTCCCACAAGGAAACACCGGGTCTTGGCGATGCGATCGAGATTGAGAAGAGCAATTGGATTCTGGGCTTTACCGGCAAGTCGCTGGTTAATCCGGAGCGGGAGAAGTGGGCAGTCAAGCGCGAAGGTGGTGACTTCGACCAGTTTACCGGTGCGACGATCACACCGCGCGCCGTTATCGATGCAGTGCGCCTAGCGCTGCAATATTTCGACGCAAAAGAAGCGTTTCTGTTTAACGCGCCTGCGGAACCGGAAGGGGGTGCAGCACCATGAGCTACAGGAAAATTTTTGCAGATGGCCTGTGGCAGCAAAACACCGGCCTGGTGGTGCTGTTGGGCTTGTGCCCGCTGCTCGCTGTCACTGGAACCGTCGTCAATGCCATCGGTTTGGGCCTTGCCACTACCCTGACCCTGGTGTGCTCCAATCTGGTCGTTTCGCTGGCACGCCGAACGCTCAGGCCTGAAATCCGGATTCCGGCTTACGTGATTATCATTGCGTCAGTGGTGACGGTGATCCAGTTACTGATGCAGGCCTGGTTTTACGATTTGTACCGCGTACTTGGCATCTTCATTCCCCTGATTGTCACTAACTGCGCCATTATCGGCCGGGCAGAGGCCTTCGCTTCACGAAACGCTCCCCTGCCCTCGGCAATCGACGGTTTAGCGACCGGGCTGGGTTTTCTGCTGGCGCTGGTTGCGCTGGGCGCACTGAGAGAACTCATTGGCAAGGGGACTCTGATGAGCCAGGCGAGCTTGATGTTTGGAGAACTGGGTGAGTCGCTGCAGGTGACCTTGATCCCGGGCCACCCTGGTTTCCTGCTGGCGATTCTTCCGCCCGGTGCGTTTATCGGCCTCGGTATGTTGATCGCCGGCAGAAACTGGCTTGAATCGAAACGGTCGGGAAGGCGAAAAGCCGTTTTAGCCGCGGAGGCCAGGGGATGAGGCTTGCGGATCGCCAGGAATTCTTTCGCCGCCTGCAATCGGTAATGCCCGCCCCCAGGACCGAACTGGAGTATCAATCGCCTTTTGAACTGCTGATTGCGGTAGTCCTTTCTGCGCAGGCCACCGATGTCAGCGTCAACAAGGCGACCCGAAAACTTTACCCGGTGGCGAACACGCCGGAGGCTATTCTTGGTATGGGCGTCGAAGGGCTGAAGCCTTATATCAGGACCATTGGTCTGTTCAATTCGAAAGCGGAAAACATCATCAAGACGTGTCGCATGCTGATCGAGGAACACAATAGCGACGTACCCCGGACCCGCAAGGCGCTTGAAGCCCTGCCCGGAGTGGGTCGAAAAACGGCCAATGTCGTGCTGAATACTGCTTTCGGCGAACCCACGATCGCAGTGGACACCCATATTTTTCGGGTTGCCAACCGGACGGGCCTGGCGAAAGGAAAAACTCCACTGGAAGTCGAACTGAAATTACTCAAGGCAGTTCCCGCCGATTACCGGTTGAACGCGCACCACTGGCTCATTTTGCACGGCCGCTACACGTGTAAAGCCAGGAAACCCAACTGCCCCGAATGCATCGTGCGGGACCTCTGCAGTTTCAAATTTAAGACTCAGGTGTAATAATCCCCGATCGTTTCCGGTCATCTGCCCCAAGTGTGTAGGTTTCAGGAAACGACACACGACATCGTTTTCGTCCCCGGCCCCAGGCCGGCTTAATCAGAAACTTGGAGATCTTTATACAATGGCTGAACATTCAATGATTAAAAACCCTATTGCTGCTGCTGTTGGCGTAGCTTTCGTATCCTCTATTGCTGCGTCGACTGCTGCAGTTGCGGCTGACAACCCTTTTGAGGCAGCTGATCTTGACAACGGATACATGCTTGCCGGCGGCGAAAAGGCCGAAGAAGGCAAGTGCGGCGAAGGCAAATGCGGTGGTGAAAAAGCCGCTGAAGGCAGCTGCGGTGAAGAGAAAGCCGAAGAAGGCAAGTGCGGCGAAGGCAAATGCGGTGGTGAAAAAGCCGCTGAAGGCAGCTGCGGCGGCGAAAAAGCCGAAGAAGGCAAGTGCGGTGAAGGCAAATGCGGTGGTGAAAAAGCCGCTGAAGGCAGCTGCGGCGGCGAAAAAGCCGAAGAAGGCAAGTGCGGCGGTGACAAGGACTGACACCGGAATGTCGATATTGACCGACATTGGATATTTCCATTGAGAGCCCCCGGTTTCCCATTCATGGGTGCCGGGCTGGGCTTGCGGCGGGCCCTGCTGGGCCCGCTGCGTTCCAACGGCCTGGGACCAGTGGATTTCATGGAGGTTGCACCGGAAAACTGGATGAGCGTCGGCGGCAGGTTCGGCGCCGCATTCAGGGAATTCACACAACAGGTGCCGTTCGCCTGTCACGGCTTGTCATTGTCGATTGGCGGGCCTTCGCCGCTCGATGAAACCTTTCTTCAACGCTTGCGAAAATTCCTGGATGAACACGCTATTCGCTGTTACAGCGAACACCTGAGTTACTGCACGGATGATGGCCATCTGTATGACCTGATGCCCATTCCGTTCACATCGGAGGCAGTTGCATATGTAGCCGGCAGAATACGCAGGGTCCAGGATATCCTCGAGCGGAAGATCGCGATTGAAAATGTTTCCTACTACGCAGCGCCAGGCGCCGAATTAACTGAAATCGAGTTCATCACGGCCGTGCTCCAGGAGGCGGATTGTGATCTGCTGCTGGATGTGAACAACATTTATGTCAACAGCGTCAATCACCGTTATGACGCAATGGAATTTCTCCGCGGCCTGCCCGGGGAGCGGATTGCCTACGGCCACATAGCGGGGCACTACAACGAAGAAGATGATTTGATTGTGGATACGCACGGAGCAGATGTCATCCCCGGCGTATGGGATATCCTGGAAGAGGCTTACCGGGCTTTCGGCGTGTTTCCCACGCTGCTGGAGAGGGATTTCAACCTGCCCCCCATCGAAGAACTAATGGCCGAAGTCGGGCACATCAAAGACCTCCAGCAGAAATGGCAGGCCCAGGACAACCCCTATCAAGATGACCAGCCGGACAGAAAACAAGCCTGAGCGGCTTAAAAAGCTGCAAACTGCTTTTGCGGCCCATATCCGGAATCCGGAAAAAAATGCCGCGCCTGACGGTATCGAAGACCGCAGGATGAAGATCTATCGCGAACTGTTTTTCAACAACATTCAGTCTTTGCTGGCCAGTAACTTTCCGGTGCTTCGGGCACTTTATGATGACCGGGCGTGGGAAGCGCTGATCCGCGATTTTTATTCGGAACACCGGAGCCAGACGCCGCTGTTTCCCGAAGTGGCGAAAGAGTTCCTGCGTTACCTGCAGGATGGACGGGAGCCTCGTCCTGAAGACCCGGGATTCCTGTTGGAACTGGCGCACTATGAGTGGGTAGAACTGGCGTTGTCGATTGACGAGCGGGATGCCGAAAAACAACCTGCCGACAGGTCCGCTGATCTTCTTGAGGGAAGACCGCTTCTCTCACCCCTGGCCTGGCCTTTGAGTTACCGGTACCCGGTGCAAAGGATCCGGCCCGGCTTCCAGCCGGACGAACCGCCAGCAGAACCCACCCATGTGCTGGTTTATCGCAATCCGGACGGAGCGGTGAAATTCATGCAACTCAACGACGTCAGCCGGCTATTGCTGGAATTCATGCAACAGGATCCTGAAGCAACCGGCCGCCAATTGCTGTCGAGAGTCGCTTCCGCCATTGGCCATCCGGAACCTGAAAAAGTGCTCAGCTCGGGCGCTGAATTGCTGGATGATCTGAAACGGAAGGGTATTCTGCTTGGCACCAGGAGATAACCAGGATGTTTGATAGCTATGACAACGTGACAGCCAGGCTGCGCGCCTCGGGTGACTATCTTTGGCCGCTGGCATTGCGCCTCATCATGTTTTGGGAGTTCTGGGAAGCGGGAACCAGGAAACTGCATGGTGAAAACTGGTTTGCAGAAATCCCCTGGGCGGATTGGCAGATTGGATTTCCGTGGCCGTTCAGCAACCTGCCCGTAGAACTCAACTGGTTGTTCGCGACCTGGGGTGAGCTCATCTTTTCAGTACTCGTGCTTTTTGGCCTGTTTACCCGATTCGCTGCGCTGTCTCTTCTGGTCATCACGGTCGTCGCAACTACGGCGGTGCACTGGCCTGCAGAATGGGCTTCTCTGACCGAGCTTTGGAAAGGCTATGTGATCACAGCGAAAGACGCCGGCAACTTCAAACTGCCTCTGCTTTTCGTTGTCATACTCCTGCCGCTTATTTTTCATGGAGGCGGAAAAGTCAGCCTGGATCACCTGCTGCTGAAGCTGACAGGAAGGGAAAGCTGCATCAGCGACCGGATCGGAGACGGTATTGCAGCGGCCCTGATGTTTGCGGTCCTTGGGGTTACGACCTGGTTCCTCGAACCTGCCTGGGGCATCAGTTTCTTTGCGATTGCATTGGTTCTCGGGCTGACACCCGCTCTTCGGCGTTAAATGGCAGGGGTAGCGGATTCAATACGTACCCCCTGTCCCGCAACAACTGCAACAGGCCGTTTTTCCCGGGCAAATGCATTGCGCCCACTGCCACGAATACCCGGCCCTCATTGAGCAACGGGTCCAGGGATTCCATCATTCTCTGGTTGCGCAGATCAATCCCGCGATGCATAAAATAACGTCTTGCTTCCGGGTCCAGCTGACTGAGTTGCTCTTCAGCCTGGACTTTCAAAGCAAGCAGATCCCCCCCCAGGTAGCTTTCCACCATCTGGTCGTGCACTTCCTGCGCTCTTGGATATTCGGCCAGTGCCTGGTCCAGCAATTCCACTTGCTGCTCCATCGGCATTTCCTCCAGGAAAGCAAGCTGCTCTTCCAGGGTTTCAAGCCCTGCGACCCTCAGCCCGGCCCCTGCTGCACGGAGAGACAATGAAAAATCCATGAAAAATCCGGTTTCCGGAGGCGGGATACTCAGCGTCATCATCGCTGCCCAGACCTTCATCCCCGCGATCCAGTCCGCAGGAACCTGGTACCGGACAAGCGCCAACTGAAGCCTGGCGTAGCGATCGGGCCCAACCCGACTTTCAAGCGTCGTGCCATCCTGGTACTGCATGAATTCAGTCAGGCGTTGCAGCGTCGGCAAGTCAGGGACCATTTCCATCGCAAACACATGGTTGGAGGAAAGCATTTCGATAAATGCTTCGGAAAAATCCAGAACCCTGGGATCCTCACTGTGAATCGTACCCAGCACGTAGCCGGCCCGCTCATCATTCCTGTCAATGGACCAAAACAGGGCTGAGTCATCCCCGGCGCAAGCAGGCGCGGCCGCAGACAAAGCCATCAAAACGAAAACGGCAAAAAATGCGACGGCGAACGGATGCGAGTGACTGGATCGGTTGTTGTTTGTCTTCATGGCAATTTTCGGTGCAATCCCTTATCCTCCCATGCTTAACGAATGGGGTCCATCTATGCCGCGTATTGCCGATCGATTCAGGGGCTTTCTTCCTGTTGTAGTTGATGTCGAAACCGGCGGCTTCGATTCAAAAAAGGATGCATTGCTGGAAATGGCAGCCTGCATCATCCGCATGGACGATTTCGGGCGCCTGTTCGTAGCCGACACCGTTTCGGTGAATGTAGAGCCTTTCGACGGCGCCCACATCAGCCCTAAATCCCTGGAGATCACCGGAATCAAGCTGGACAGTCCTTTTCGAAATGCCTTACCGGAAAAGGAAGCATTGCGGCAGATTTTCCAGCCGGTACGAAATGAAGTCCGTTCCACGGGCTGCCAACGCGCCATCCTGGTAGGGCACAATTCATTTTTTGACCTGTCTTTTCTGAACGCAGCCATTGACCGAACCGAATTCAAGCGCAGTCCTTTTCACCCCTTCAGCTCGTTTGACACAGCCACGCTGGCGGGACTGGCATTCGGCCAGACGGTGCTGTCGCGGTCCGTCCAGGCTGCGGGCCTGGACTGGAACGAGTCCAACGCACATTCCGCCATTTACGACACCGAAAGAACGGCCGCGCTGTTTTGCTCAATCGTCAATCGCTGGAAAATTCTTACCGGCTTTTAACCTGGAGGGAATATGAGCACCCACCTGATGAACACTTATGCACCGCTGCCCGTGTCATTCGTGCGCGGAGAAGGCGCCTGGCTTTGGGACGACCAGGGCAACAGGTACCTGGACGCGATCAGCGGCCTGGGCGTTTGTGCACTTGGCCACGGCCACCCGGAACTGGCCCGCGTGATTGCCGAGCAGGCGGCTATGCTGATCCATACGGGTAACCTGGTGCGCATTCCGTGGCAGGAGCAACTGGCGGACCGGGTCGCCGAAGTTACCGGAATGGACCGGGTGTTTTTTGGCAACTCCGGCGCTGAAGCGATTGAGTGCGCCCTGAAAATCTCGCGGATCATTGGGCATGAGCGTGGTTTCGCCAATCCTGGCGTGATCGTCATGGAGCACAGTTTTCATGGCCGCACGATGGCTGCGCTATCAGCAACAGGCAGCCGTAAAGTACAGGCCGGTTTTGAGCCCCTGGTCAGTGGATTCGTGCGCGCACCTTTCGGCGATGCCGGCATGGTCCGTAAAATTGCCGAACATGGAAATGAAATTACGGCAGTGCTGGTGGAGCCCATCCAGGGGGAAGCCGGCATCCGGATGCCGCCCCCCGGCTTCCTGGCCGAACTCCGTGAAATCTGTGACGACAATGGATGGCTGCTGATGTTCGACGAAATTCAGTCAGGCCTGTGCCGCACAGGCATGTGGTATGCACACCAGCACGAACAGGTCGTTCCCGATGTGCTGACTACCGCTAAAGCCCTGGCCAACGGCTTGCCTATCGGCGCCTGCGCGGCCCGCGGTGCGGCTGCGCTGGCCATGACTCCCGGACGTCACGGCTCCACTTTTGGAGGTAATCCGCTGGTTTCACGCGCGGCCTGCACCGTGCTGGATATCATGCGGTCCGAAAACCTGTGCGGACGGGCCGCATTGACGGGCGATTACATTCTGAACGCGTTTCGCGAACGGCTGGGCAACAACGGGCAAGTCAACGATGTGCGCGGCAGAGGGCTGATGATAGGCGTTGAACTGAACCAGGATGCAAACCACCTCCGGCAACTGGCTCTTGATCAGGGTGTCCTGTTGAACGTAACCCGGGACAGCGTGATTCGGCTGCTGCCGCCACTCATCATCGATGAAGATCAGGCCGGCCAGATTGTCGATGTGGTCTGTTCCTTAGTCGAAAATCGTCTTTAACAGGGCGGGAAACTCCCCGCCGGCAATCTCCGCCAGGCGGAACGCGCGGGTTTCAAGTTTTTCCATGGATGGGGCAGTGAGTGTGGCATGCCCTATTTTCCGTCCGGGCCGCGGCGATTTCCCGTAATCATGCCAATGTAATCCCTCTATCGCCATGGCCTGTTGCCGGTCCGGCATTTCACCGATCCAGTTAAACATCAGTGAATACTGCACCTGGTTGGTCTCGCCCAATGGCAGGCCGGTGATGGCGCGTACGTGGTTTTCAAACTGCGAACAGTCCGAACCATCAATCGTCCAGTGCCCGGAGTTATGCACCCGCGGCGCGAACTCATTCACCAGCAGTTCGCTTCCAACCAGGAAAAACTCAACCGTCAGCACGCCGGTATAGTCGAAATGCTCCAGCATCGCGCCTACCTTTTCAGCGGCTTTCATCTGCAAGGCTTCATCAAAAACACCCGGCAAACTCAGCTTCAGTATTCCGTTTGAATGCACATTGCGGGTCAACGGCCAGAACCGCGTATCGCCATCCAGTCCCCGTACGGCAACCAGCGAACATTCAGCGTCGAACGGGACGAATGACTCCAGGATCAGCTCGGCATCACCCAGCTTTTGCCAGGCGCGCTCACGGTCTTCCGGGTCGCGCAGAACCGCCTGCCCCTTGCCGTCATAACCCAGCCGGCGGGTCTTCAGAACGGCCGGGTATCCCAGAATCTCCAACCCTTCCAGCAGATCAGTGCGCGTGGAAACCTTGTGGTAAGGAGGGACCTGGATTCCCAATCCCGTCAGCAATTCATTTTCTGGCACCCGGTCCTGGCCGGCGCCAAGCGCATCAGGCGCCGGGTACAGGGGACAAATTTCCTGCAAGGCCCTGGCCGTGGACTCCGGCACATTTTCGAAATCGAAAGTAGCCACATCCACGAGAGCTGCCAATTCCCTGGCGGCGGCTTCATCGGCAAACCCGGCCTGCAACACATCCCCGGCAGCGCCTGCACATGCATCGTCGGCCGGATCGAGAAAAACGAAGCTGCACCCAAGCGGAATCCCGGCCAGCCCGAGCATCCGGCCCAGCTGCCCGCCGCCAAGAACGCCTACCTTGCGCGCATGCGGTGCTTTCTGGCCTGCCTGATCATTCATGGATTCAGGCCTGGCTCGGATCAGGGTGAGCGAGTACGGCCTCTGTTCGGGATTCACGAAACGCTTCAAGGGCCTCGCGCACCGCTGGCTCTGTCGTACCGATAATGGCTGCAGCCAGCAAAGCGGCGTTGGTCGCTCCCGCCGCTCCAATGGCCAGGGTTCCAACGGGAATACCTGCCGGCATCTGGGCAATCGACAACAATGAATCCATGCCGTTCAGAGCCTTT
>Ga0316189_10004461_pt1 | contig 13461 bp, 11 predicted proteins | sample LowCovwburrow_MG_FD_204930 | JGI IMG/M metagenome (GOLD analysis project Ga0316189, IMG submission 204930) | Coastal sediment microbial communities from Maine, United States - Lowes Cove worm burrow | ecosystem: Environmental > Aquatic > Marine > Coastal > Sediment | place: USA: Maine...
CCGTTTGAGCAGGCCCTGGCCAATGAATTTAAACATGGTCTGCGGTCGCTGAAAAATGAGGCTGCAACAGGGGCCGCCCGGTTTGCACAAGGAGCTGGCCGCCATGGTCGTTTTGAAAAATAGTCATTATGATTGCCGACAGGGCCGTATGCATATCCATTTGAAGTCATTTCTTCCCTTCAAACGATTTAAAATGCAAGGTAATGAACCAATTCTTTGGTCATGCTGACGAGGTCTTCAACATGCACGAATTCATCGGCAGCATGGGCACGAATATCGCTGGCCCGGACGAGACCAAAACCGGCAACATCTAGTTTTTCAGGCTTTAAGGCATCCGCCACCAGACCCAAATCCGTCGAACCGCTCATACCACCAAAAACGAAATCCGTGTATCCTTTAACTGCTGTGGCAGCGGCTCTCATCTTTTTCGAAGCAGGTGATTGAGGGTCGATTTCTACCGGGCTGTAACTAGGGTTGAAATCAATTCTGAGATCTATTAGCTTGGATTTTTTGCGGCCCCGTTTTACAGCTTCCTGAATCTCGGCAACAACATCCTCATAACGTTCATCAATGATATAACGACGGTTGATGGTCAATTTACACTCACCGGGAACGATATTATCTTTGGTTCCCCCCCGCATTACCGTTATACTGAACATGGGTGTCATCTTTTCATAAGAGACACCCGGCATCGGTAAAGCCGGGATGCGCGACAACCGTTTTTGTACATCCTGCTTTAAAGTCAAGAGTTCCTGAAGTACGGGAACCATCTCCTCGATAGCGTTAACTCCAAGATAATTCATGCCCGAATGACAACTTTTCCCAACCCCTGTCAATACCACTTCTACGGCACCGGCCGCTCCAATAACCACAATAGGTTCCATGGCGCCCAGTTCCATCCACACCAGATGCTTGGAAAAATAGCCTTCCTCGGCCAGATAACGGGATCCGGGATATCCACCGATTTCCTCATCGGTGCAGAGTAAACAATCCAACTCATAATGGGGTTCGATTCCCATTTCATGGAGTACTTTAACCGCTCCAAGATAACAGGCAATCGACCCTTTCATATCCACAGTGCCACGTCCGTAGAGTTTACCGTCAATAATTTCACCGGCAAATGGGTCGACGGTCCAGGGCTCATCAATAGGAACTACATCCATATGCGCATAAGCTGAGGCCTTGGGTTTGCCGTTTCTTAAACTAGCAACCAGGTTACAGCGCTCACCTGAGAGTTCGAAGGGAAGCTGCAGGATTTTGTCTTCGGGTACCACCACACGTTGGGTTTCAAAACCGTATCTTTGGAACTCCGGTTCGACAACATCGATCAGTTTTGCATAATTTTCACCCGGCGGCACGGATGTATCAACCGCAATGATCTTTCTCAAAATATCAACGAGGTATTCTTCTTCCTGTTCGACCTTGGCAAATGCTTCTGAATATTCCATTTTCACCCCTTTTCAGTATTGTTAGGGTATGCCCCCCTGTGTGAATATGTCTACCTGATATGACACGCCACCCAATGCTCATTCCCCATTTCCGTGAACACGGGTGGTTGACGCATGCAGATATCTTCTTTTTTTAGACAGCGTGTGTGAAACGCGCAACCGGAGGGCGGATTTATCGGGCTGGGCACATCACCTTTCAGAAGAATTCTCTTTTTGCGAGCTCTGGGATCCGGAACTGGGACAGCTGAAAGCAAGGCTTGGGTATAAGGATGCTGGGCATGATGATAAATTTCTCGGTCGCTGGCCAGTTCCACGATTTTCCCCAGATACATCACTGCCACCCGATCGCTGATGTGTTCGACGACACTCAGATCATGGGCGATAAAAATATAGGAAAGCCCAAATTCTTTCTGCAGCGAAACTAAAAGATTGATAACCTGCGCCTGAATCGAAACATCCAGTGCCGATACCGGCTCATCACACACAACAATTTTTGGATTTAACGCCAGAGCACGGGCAATGCCGATGCGCTGCCTTTGCCCGCCACTGTACTGGTGCGGATAGCGGGAATTTTGCTCAGGCTTGAGCCCGACTTTATCCATCAAAAATGCAACACGATCTCTAAGTTGCCTGCGGGTCAGATTCTCAAAATTTTTCAATGGCTCTGCGATTATTTGTCCAACAGAGAGACGTGGATTGAGCGAAGCATAGGGGTCTTGGAATATGACCTGAATATGGGCCCGAATCTTCTGAAGCTCCCTCTTCGATAGCTGTAAGATATCCAATCCCTCTAATTTTACCTGGCCGTCAGTGGGTTCAATCAATCGCAGCAAACAGCGACTTACAGTTGTCTTCCCACAGCCGCTCTCACCCACCAAGCCCAGAGTCTCTCCCTTTTTCAGGTTGAAGCTCACCCCGTCGACCGCTTTTACAAAGCTCTTGGTTTTAGAAACCCACCCTTTTTTGATGGGAAAATGCATTCTCAGGTTGTTTATTTCAAGCAGATCCATTCTTTATTCCGCACCCCCCGCCAACCAACACCGAACCTGTCGTTGACTGCTAATGCGCACCATTCCAGGTGTCTGTTCTATGCATTTGCGCATAACCAGTGGGCAGCGGGGGTTAAAACGGCATCCCGGAGGCATGTTTTGCAGGCTCGGGACGATGCCTTTGATTTCATCTAACTGCTTGCGGCCGGCAATAAATTTTTGCCCAAGTTTCGGTACGGATCCTATCAGCCCGCGTGTGTAAGGATGAAGCGGTTCATCAAAGAGCTCTAATACCAGGGCTTCCTCGACAACCTGGCCGGCATACATAACGATAACGCGGCTAACCATCTCTGCAATCAAACCCAAATCATGGGTGATCAATAAGATGCCCGTATTCAATTTATCTTGGAGGCGCAACATGAGATCCATGATCTGCGCCTGTATGGTGACGTCCAGAGCTGTTGTGGGTTCATCGGCTAAAAGCAGCTTAGGCTGACACGATAATGCCATGGCGATCATGACACGCTGTCGCATTCCACCGCTCAAGTTGTGCGGGTAATCCCTTGATCTGGATTTTGGAGATGGTATCTGAACCTGATCCAGCATCTCAACAGCCCTTTTGCGGGCTTCGTTCCAGGTGAGATTTTGGTGCAGCACGAAAGCTTCTGCGATTTGGTTGCCGATCGTCATGACGGGATTTAAGGAGGTCATGGGTTCCTGAAAAATCATAGAAACTGAATTTCCTCTGATATTGAGCAATTCCTCCTCGTTGGCTTCCAGCAGATCTTTACCAGCAAAGGTAATGCTGCCTTCGACTCGGGCGGATCTTTTGGGAAGCAACCGCAATATCGACAATGCCGTAACGCTTTTCCCGCAGCCGCTCTCCCCCACCAGCCCGACCGTTTCTCCCGGGGCCATATTCAAGTCGACGCCGTCTACCGCCAACACGACCCCCTCAAAGGATTTAAAACGGATCTTTAGATTCTGTATGGAGAGAAGATGGTTGTTATTCATAGCCCAGCCTCGGATCCAGAGCATCACGCAAGCCATCACCCAGAAGATTAAATCCAAGAACGACCAGGAAAATGGCAATTCCAGGGAAGGTGGCCACATAGGGCGCGGCGAAGAGTAAGCTTCGCCCGGCGCCCAGCATGGTGCCCCATTCAGGATCCGGGGGCTGGACACCTACGCCTAAAAATCCCAGCCCTGCAGCAAAGATAATGGCCATGCCCAAAAAGAGGGTCGCGTTGACGATAATGGGTACCATCACATTGGGCAGGATGTGCCGAAACAGGATAATACGATCCGGAGTCCCGGCAGCCCTGGCGGCCTCCACATAAACCTGTTCGCGGATGGAAAGAACACAGCCCCTGGTGATCCGGATGGTGTGGGGAATACCGGCTATACCAACGGAAATGATTGTGTTTTTGAGGCCAACTCCCAGGACCGAAACCAGAGCCAGGGCCAGTAAAAAAGGCGGAAATGAAAGCATCACATCTGTAATGCGCTGGATAATAAAATCAATTTTACCCCCGAAATAGCCTGATACCAGTCCGAAGGGTACGCCTATCAAAAGCGCCAGAACTACAGCACTTATAGAGATGGCCAGAGAAATGCGACCACCATATATAATGCGCACTAAAATATTGCGACCCAGTTCATCCGTGCCCAAAGGTCGCTCGAGCGAAGGTGGTTCCAGGGCATGCCGAATGTCCTGTGCATTCGGGTTTTTGGAATATAAAACGGGTGTCAAAAAAGATGTCACAATGAACATAAAGATAATAATTCCACCAAAGCAGGCCGCCTTGTTGCGAAGAAGTTTGGCGATGCCGTTTCTCCAGTGGCCGTATTCTTGTATATTATTTTCAGGGACTGAAGCGGTTATTTCTTGATGATTATTCATACCGTACCCGTGGGTCGAAATAAGCGTATAGCATGTCAACGATAAGGTTTGTTAAAACAAACAGAAGCGCAAAAATCAGAATAGATCCTTGAATCACAGGGTAATCGCGTGCCAACATGGAGCTTATCAAAAGACGGCCAAGCCCCGGCCATGCGAAAACCGTCTCCGTCAGCACGGTGCCGCCTAAAAGAGACCCGAATTGAAGCCCGATCACAGTGATAACTGGTATGAACGAATTTTTAAGCGCGTGGCGGATAATGACCTTTTTTTCCGGCACACCCTTGGCACGGGCGGTGGTAATATAGTCCTGGGCGATAACCTCCATCATGGCAGAACGGGTGTTGCGGGCGATTGATGCAAGCAGATAGGCCGCCAGGGTAATGGACGGCAGAATTAAATACACGATGCCCCCGCTGCCGCCGACCGGAAGTAATTTGAGTTTGACCGAAAAAATAATGATCAACATCAACCCCAACCAAAAGGCCGGCATGGACATGCCGAATAATGCCAGGGCGGTGACGACCATATCCATGATGGTATAAGGTTTGACGGCCGAAACAATCCCGGCGGGTATTCCCAGCAGGCAAGCGAGGATCGTGGCGGCCACAGCCAGGATGACAGTGTTGAGCAGGCGAGGTGCAATTTCTTGGGTCACCGGGTATTGCGTCCGGGTGGAGGTGCCCAGATCGAATCGTACAATGCGGGATAAAAACATAGCGTATTGCACATAGACCGGTTCATCCAAACCTAGCTGTTGCCGGATCAATTCGACTTCTTTTTGAGTGGCTAACTCCCCGGCGATCACCTGGGCCGGGTCTCCCGGTAAAGCGCGCAACAGGAAAAACAACATTAAGGATATTCCAAACAGAACCGGAATGGTCGATATCAAACGTCTGACGATATACTGAAGCATCCTTAGTCTGACCTCCAGATTCATCTACACCCCCCCCTCTCTTGAAGAGAAGGGGGTGAGATTTCAGAAGTGTTTTTTATTTCATGGTTGCATACGTCGGATAAATTCGCTCGTTGGGCCTGATATCCAACCCCTGGTATTTACTCTGGAAGGCAATCGCAAAGGGCTCAACATACAACCAGATAGCAGCCGCATCATCCCACAGCATCGCTCCCGCTTGCTTGTATAAGGCCTTGCGTTTTGCCGGATCCATGATCTGGCGGGCGGCACCCACTGCCTGGTCGTATTTTGGATTGAGATAAAAGGTAGTATTCAGCCCTTTGGGCGGGTGCACAAATGAGCTGAAGTAAACCAATAAATAAGGGTCAGCGTCATAATAGGGAAACCCCCATCCGATCAAATACATCTCCACTTCAGTTTGATCCAGGGGTTTGGATGTAATGCCCATATATGTGGGCCAATCATAGGTGCGCAGTTCCGCTTTAATGCCTATATCCTGCAGATACGCCTGGACCGCTTCCGCCACCTGTTTGTCGTACAGGTAGCGCCCGTTGGGGGTAATCATCTTGACCACAGTGTCCTTGGAGAAATTGGCCTGTTTCAGGAGGGCTTTGGCCTTTTCCGGGTTGTAATCGTATTGTTTCTCCATACGGGTGTACCCGAAAATACTTGGCGGCAAGGGCCCGTCCAGGGGCTTGGCGACTTTAAAGAGGATTTTATCTGTAATCGCCTCTTTGTCCACAGCATAGTTGAATGCCTGGCGGACCAGTTTGTCTTTGGTGGGACCCTTTTGGGTATTCATACCCATAAATATCATGCGCGTACTCAGCGGTCTGGCAACGGTAATATTGGGATCGGCCTCCAGGCTGGGTACATCTGCCGGTGTGGGCGAATAGGCCAGATCCAGTTGTCCGGCCCGCAGCATGGCCACCCTTGTGGCGGTTTCGGGAATGATTTGAAAAACGATTTTCTCTACCGTTGGCTTTTTTCCCCAGTAATCATCATTGCGCACCAGGACCATGCGCTCGCCCCGTATCCACTCCTGAAGTTTATAGGGGCCGGCGCCCACCGGATTTTGATTCAACTTGGCGCTGTCATAAGGTGTGAGCGCCTTCTGAGACGGTACAGCGAACACAGACAATATATCTACAAAGGGAGCAAAGGGTGCGTGCAGGTGATATTGAATCGTGTAATCGTCCACGACGGTAAGACTTTTAATGCTGGAAAACAGGAATCGAAACGGCATCCTTACCTTGGGATCCTGGATCAGTTCAAGTTGCCTTACGAGCGTCTGGGCATTAAAAGAGGCGCCGTCGATGAATTTAATACCTTTTTGCAGCTTGATCGTCCAGATTAGACCGTCCTCAGACACCGACCATTCGCTAGCCATGTTGGGAATAACTTTTCCTTCGGCATTGGTCTTAAAAAGCGTGCCATAAAGCAATTCGGTGATGTTAGCCGGTATGGCCGTAGTAATTTCGATGGGGTTGATGGTATCAGGGTCGATGCCGATGCCGATTCTGAGCACTTTTATGTCTTTGGCTAGGGCATGGGCCGGCATAAAGCCGAGACTGAAAGCCAATATCACTGCTATAAAAACGATCATACATTTTCCCCTGTTTTTTAATTTCAACATCGAATACCTCCTTTTTTCTGCTGTTTAGGTTTGCTTCGTGATTGGATTTTCAACAAAGGGCCAAAAACGTTTGGTGTCAACATGTTTGTAGGGAATGCTCGTAATATCGCTTTGCAATGCGCCCATGCCGCCGGCATAGAGTATTTCTGCAGATATCGGTTCAAACGCGGCGTAAAAATGTTGATTGGATTTGACGACCAGAATTTTTTTTCGGGTGGGGTCAACACCCAGCTCCAAGAAAATATTGGGTGCCACGGTCTGGGTTCGATGCTGGCTCAAAATCACGTCGATGCCGTTTTCAGGCAACACATTCGGGATGCCGTCCAGACTCAGGTGAATTTTAATTGCAGCACAGCGCCCCATGGACATCTGGGACCCGCCAAGTTCCTGCAATACATTATCAGCGAGGCCGATTACCGTAGCTGTGACATCCACCGGATTTCCCGAGGCAAGCCCTAATTTTCCCCCAATGCGCAATGGCAGGCAGGCCCCAATACCTGCATCTTCGCAGATGGAAACCGCTACCGGATCCCATATGGTTGCAATGCCGGCATTGCCGATTTTGCGGGCAATCATTTCAGATAGGAAAAATGTAGAATCCGAAGGTGCTCCGCCGCCGGCGTTGTCGGAAGTGTCTGCGATGGTAACGGGACCTTTTTTTGCAGCCACCGCTTTATTGAGACAGTTATTCATGGTGTCCGGCAATGATAGTGCCTCGTTGCGCATTTCGTAGAACTTGTGCGCCATTTTTTCGGCGATGCCGTCGGCCAGAGCCAGGCTGTTATCTGTCACCACCACCATCCGAACACCGATAAAAGGAACATCTCCATACTCAAAGCCGTGTGCCAGCCAGACGTTGAGCACAGCATCTTGTTTTTCCAGATCCTCCATTTGCCTGACAAAGCTTTTCATGGGCTCACGGGTCGTATGGTACGATCCGCCGATCATGGGAAGTTTAATGCTAGTCATGACCGGCTGAACTTTTCTTTCAGCCGTGTCTGCAATAATATGAAAAAGATCTTCCAAACGCTGGTAGATATCGATGTGCGGATATTCCTTGTAGCCCACCAGTACTGATGCCTGCTGCAGCATTTGATCGGATACATTGGCGTGTAGATCGAGAACTGCTCCAACCGGGATATCCGGTCCCACGACCTGACGGACATGCTCCAAAATATCTCCCTCGCAATCATCATAACCACCGGCCGCCATTGCCCCATGCATCAGCAACGTTACACCATTTACCGGCATGGCGGCCTTGAGGTCTGCAATCAGCTCGTCTCTGAGGGATTCATAAACTAGTTTTGGAGTCAGTCCGGCCGGCATGGCATAGGCCAGTAGTCCTCGCGAAATTTCCCATTCTCGTTGCTCGGCAACCGAACTAAGTTGGGCTAACGGGTTCATTGGTCCCTGAATCGGCTCGTTGCTGTGAATCAGAAGGAGGCTATTCCACACATTCCAACCGGTAGGTATCGGGGAAAATGTATTTGATTCCGTACCTAGGGTCGCAAAAAAAATCTTCATCACAAACATTCCCTCCCCCGCCAAAAAAGATGTCCTCTTTTTAAGCTAAATTTTATGAATCAATAGCATTCAGGTCGTTTAAAAAGATCGTTCATATAATCTACAAAGCAGCATTGGGCACTGTCCGTCACTACTGTTGCCGGCCGTCAATGTCGGTACGAATAAAGGTCCATTTATGACGAGTTTTACTTAGCATAAAAGATTCAGCATGACTGACACCATCTATTTTTCAAATTTCGTTCACCTGGAAGTCAAATAGGCTTTCAATGCCCTCTGTGGTAATGATTTCGGCAAAGAAATAGCAAAAATATTCAATCTAAATTTGATTAAATACAATTTTTTGTCAAGATATATTTATAAATATACTAGCCGCAATCTCTTCATCGGGCAGTTTACAAACATTTTCTTCTGCGGATACTCCAAGGGTATGCACCGATTCCAGCGCTTGATTGAAGGCATTTTCAAGTTCCGCGAATTTCAACTTCAACTCCTTGGCTGGAGGGGGTTTCCTTTTCAACTCCCTTGACGAGTTTCTCCAGATTAACAGCAGCGGCCTGCAGCTCCGTGGCCGCAAGATTACCGGCTAACCCTTTAAGATTGTGGACGAGGCTGTGGGCTTGATCAAACTTTTATCCTCATCTCCAGCCATCGCATGGGCAGTCATCGCAATAATTGGAATTGGATTATTACCTTCATTCCCCATTCCGCATTCCCACTTCCGAATTGTTTTTGTGGCCGTATATCCGTCCATCACTGGCATCTGTACGTCCATGAGCACCACATCATAATTGCTTTCCTTAACAGCGTTGACTCCCTCCTTGCCATCGGCGGCCACTGTGACATTCAGACCGGCACTCTCAAGAATTTCCTTGGCCACCTGCTGATTAATCTCATTATCTTGCACTAATAGTACATTTGCCCCTCGAATATGGCACAGATGTATCGGTCTTAATAAGTAGTTCCAGTCCTTTTTCCTGAGTTTTGATGCCCACCAGCGTAGAGATGCTATCCAGAGTATCCTCCAATTGAAAATCCACGGACTCCATATCCAGTTTGCCGGCTTCGATCTTTGAAAAATCCAGGATGTCATTGATAATCCCTAACAGAGATTTGGCGGAGATATCTACTTTTTTGAGGTAGTCGAATTGTTTGGCGGTAAGATCGGTTTTCAGGGCCAAATGCGCCATTCCGATAATGGCATTCATGGGCGTGCGAATTTCATGGCTCATGTTCGCCAGAAAGTCACTCTTGGCCTTTGTTGCTTCAACGGCAGTTTCTTTGGCAATTATCAGTTCATCTTCTGCTTTTTTTCGTTCCGTGATATCCATAAAGGTGACGACCGCACCGACGACCTGCTCATCTTTTTTTATCGGCATGCTGGTATATTCGACAGGAAACGACGAGCCGTCCTTTCGCCAGAGCACCTCGTCGGCAATGTGATGATCGGTGCCGGCAGCACGGGTTAAATACATGGGGCATTTACTTTTCGGATACACCGAGCCGTCTACCTGGGAATGGTGAATTTTCTTGTGGATATCATGCCCGATAAGCTCCTCGGAACTGTAGCCCAGCATCCGGTTGGCCGCCGGATTAATAAAAGCCACTTTCCCATCCAGGCCCACGCCGAAAATATTATGGTCGATTAGCACGCAGACCGAGTTGCTGGACTACCGGAAATACGAATCATGTCCGCCACAACCTGGTTTACCCAAATTGGGCTTTTTATATTTGCCAATCTCCTCTATCTCTTGAAGTTGCTTCTATTTTAATTATCACTAACGTAATATCATCTTCCTTTTTTAGGCCCTTAGAAAATGTATCTATCCCGTTGTAAACCGCATCGATAATCTTGTTTGATGCCATATGCGCATTTTTTCGAATAATTTCACGAAATCGCCCTTTACCGAACATCTCGCCATCCTTATTGAATGTTTCCCATATCCCATCGGTGCCAATAGCGATGATTTGCCCCTCGCTAGGTCCTGCTTTGATGTTTTCTTCAAATATATAGTTCTCATCCAACCCCAGCGCCAACCCAACACCTCCCAATTCTTCAAACTGGTCCGCTTTAGGATCATAGACAATCGCCGGATCGTGCCCAGCCCTTACCCACGAAAGATTTTTATTTTCCAAGTCAACACTCAGGTAGAACATCGTCATAAACCGACCCGTATTGAGAATATCCAGTGTTAAATGGCGGTTCATCTCTGTAACTATCTGGGAAATTCCGCCACACTGCGAGGCGCGCATGCGCAAAAAGGCCCGTGCAGAAGTCATGAGAAGTGCCGCGTCGACACCATGTCCGGCAACGTCCCCGACCACCGCATCAAAATGGTTGTCCTGGCATTCCAGGTCCCACAAAAAATCAAAATAATCACCTCCTATTTCATCGCACGTTATATTTTTCCCTGCGATATCAAGTCCTCGAATTTTCGGGCTCTTTTGTGGGAGAAGGCTTCTTTGGATTTCGCCGGCAAGTGCCAAAGATTTTTTATGCTCGGTCATATCGGTCAAAAAAGCCATTTTGCCAATAATCTCAGATTTGTCATCCCTTAGTATGTTGCTGTGGACCAGAACAGGAATCAACCGGCCGTCTCTATGAATCGGAAGGGAGATTTCTACCACTTTCCCACCCAACTTTGAAAATCAGTATATTTTTATCTATCCATGGCTTGCCGGCAGCGTGCCAGAATACTCAAGACCTCAAACGGTTCTTCAACCAGCGGGAATGTGGGCACTCCCCGGGGTTCCAGATACTCTTTGGCAGCGTCCATGTGATTTTTTTGTCCGGTGAAGGTGACATAAAGGGGCTTTTCCGGGTAGCGCTGGGCCAGTTCGACAATAAAATCCAGGGGCGGCACGCCGGTTTCATCGGTAATCATCAGAACCATCACGACGGCATCAATGTTGGCATCTTTCAGCACCGCTTCGGTACCCTCCCGATAGGCAAACTCCACACCACTCACCGTGGCAGCCGGCCAGATGTCCACCGGGTTTCGCATCCGAATGAAGGGGGGGCTGATGTCCTGAAGATAGCGACGGGTCTTCTCTTCTATGGCCGGCACCTGCAACCCCCAGCGTCGGTGGCAAAGGTCCGTCATACAGACCAGCATAGCTCCCGAGGGCGCTAAGAAACTCACCCGGTTACCCTGCGGTAAAGGCATGGCGGATATCGCCTTAGCGGCCAGAATCAGGTGGGAATAATCATAGATTCTGACCACTCCGGCCTGCCGCAAGGCCCCCTCGGTAATTCGGTCGTCCGACGCCAGAGCCGCAGTATGGGCCACAGCCGCCCGGGATCCTTCGGCCGTGGCCCCGCCCTTCAGAAGAACCACCGGCTTGAGACGCGTCACTTTGCGGGCGACTTCCAGAAACCGCCGGGGCCTTTTAAAGCTTTCCAGATAGATGAAGATCGCTTCGGTTTCCGGATCCTGACCGTAGTACTCCAGTACCTCGCTTTCTTCCACATCCAGTTTGTTGCCCATACCCAGCACCCGGGCAACGCCGAAGTGTTCCCCGGTCATGATATATCGCATGGTGTGGGTGGCGAAATTTCCGGTTTGGGCGATGTAGGAAATTTTGCCGCGCGGGACTTTCCCGAGCGGAAAGAAACTCGAGGTGAACTTGTGCGGGGTCGATGTGTGCCCGGATGTGTTGGGACCAATCGCGCGAACCCCTGAATCGCAGATGGCCTGAATCGTTTCTTGCTGGAGTTCCTCTCCCCGCTGATCTACCTCGGCAAATCCGCCGGCAGCCAGGACAACCGTTTTCGCCCCTTTGGCGGCACAGTCCCGGATGGCCTTTGGGGTTGCCGTCGCAGGCAGGATGATGATGGCCTGGTCGATTTCTTCCGGTAAATCCTGGATCGACGGATACACCCGATGCCCCAGAATTTCGCCGCCCTTGGGGTTTACCAGATACAGTCGACCTTCGAATTCATTGGCCAGGATGTTTTGAATGACGTCATTGCCGGCTTTGTGGGGGGTGCCGGAAGCGCCGATAACAGCAACGCTTTGCGGTTCGAACAAAGTTGTCAAATTCCCGGGGACGATTTTCTCATCCGGCCCCGACGGTTGCGATTCCTGCAATACGATCAGGGCGTCTACGGCCACCGGATGGCCATTACGGATAATCAGTGGATTGATGTCTATTTCGCGGATCGCCGGATGGTCCAGGCCGATTTGACCCAGCTGCTGCAGGCAGTGGCTGAGTTGATCGATCCGGACGGGCTCGAGCCCGCGAATGCCTTGCAAGATTTTGGATCCCTTAATTTCGGCTGTCATCTCTCGGGCATCCTGTTGATTTAAGGGGGCGACCCGAAAAGATACATCTCCCAGGGCTTCGGTGAAAATGCCGCCCAGCCCGAACATGACACAGGGACCGAACTGGGGATCCCGGTTCAGGCCCATCACCAGCTCGCGGGAGCCCCCCACCATTTCCTGGACCAGAAGCCCCCCGTCGAGATCCCCGGCTTTGGGGGCCAGGCGATCATAGGCTTTCTTTAATTCAACCCCATTGCCAATCCCCAACTCGATGAGATTCTGCTCGGTCTTATGCTGCGCCGCGGCTGCACAAACTTTTAAAACCACCGGATAGCCTATCTCCTCAGCGGCTTGCTCGGCGGCCGCAAGTTTATCGATCAGGAACTCCGGGGTCGTCGGGATCCCGTATTCAACGAGAATCCTTTTGCTGTCATATTCGGACAGCGTCGTTTGTCCTGATGCAAGGGCCTCCGCGATAAGGGTCTCAACTGATTCCATAGGGCCTCCATAGAATTTCGTAACCATTCACAATTTGCATTTATGCCGTATAGGGTTGTTTAAAAGATGAACATCCAACATCGAACGTCCAAACGTTGAACATCGAACAATGACCTTGATATACTTCTCCGTATATCAGACCAATATCCGCTGAATTTTATCGCATTAAAATTGCAACGTTTGACATGGCTAGCATACCGCATATTGAATGTCAAGGGACGAAAACTAACAGTTGACAGCGGCAAACATTCTGAGTAAATTTTGCTCAGAATACCTGCTTGCAAAGGA
>Ga0316189_10004462_pt1 | contig 13460 bp, 10 predicted proteins | sample LowCovwburrow_MG_FD_204930 | JGI IMG/M metagenome (GOLD analysis project Ga0316189, IMG submission 204930) | Coastal sediment microbial communities from Maine, United States - Lowes Cove worm burrow | ecosystem: Environmental > Aquatic > Marine > Coastal > Sediment | place: USA: Maine...
CCTGCTGGAATTTACGATGGGAGAGGTAAGCCTGATCGCCGAGCTGGAGGGCAGAGTTGCCGCCGCTCACGGTGAGATGATGAAGCTTGGCCTGAACTTGGAGAACCTGCTGCTGTTCGATCCCGAAACGGAGCAGGCAATCCGTTGAACACTCAAACCACGCGGTCCGGATCTGCAGGACCGCATCAACCAACAAAGAGGAGGAACCCATGAAAAAGACAATTGTCACCACGCTCGTCGCCCTGGCCGCAACGCTGATGTTCGCTGCCGGCCCGGCCCAATCCAAGGACCTCTCGGGGCAACTCGAGATCTTTTCCTGGTGGGCTGGCGATGAAGGACCAGCACTGCAGGCCCTGATTGATCTCTACAAAAAGGCAAATCCCAATGTCGAGGTAATCAATGCCACCGTGACCGGCGGCTCGGGCGTCAATGCCAAGGCCGTCCTGAAAACCAGAATGCTCGGTGGCGAGCCGCCGGACAGCTTCCAGGTGCATGCTGGACAGGAATTGATCGGCACCTGGGTAAAGGCCGACCGGATGGAAGACCTGACCTTTCTTTTCAAGGAGCAGGGCCTGATGGATGCCTTCCCTCCAGGGCTGGTCAAACTGATTGGCGCCGACGCCGGAATCTGGTCAATGCCGGTCAATATTCACCGCTCCAATGTACTCTGGTACGTGCCGGCCAATCTCGACAAGTGGGGAATTAAAGCCCCAATGAGCTGGGATGATTTTTTCGCGGTAGCCCCGAAAATCAAAGAAGCTGGTGTCGTGCCACTGGCTCTGGCCCAGAACTGGACCGCCAACCACCTGTGGGAATCGGTCGCTCTCGCCTCTCTCGGACCTGACAATTGGGATGCTCTATGGTCCGGTAAGCTGGCCTTCGACAGCCCTGAAGGTGTAAAGGCCTGGGAACTGTTCGGTAAGGTTCTCGAGTACACCAACGACGACGCTTCCTCACTCTCCTGGCAGCAGGCAACCGACATGGTCGTTGACGGCAGAGCCGCCTTCAACGTCATGGGCGACTGGGCGGCAGGCTATCTGAGCACCACCAAGAAGCTGGCCCCCGGCAAGGGTTTCGGCTGGGCGGCTTCTCCTGGAACGGGTGGTGAGTTCATGTTTCTGGCCGACTCCTTTGGCCTGCCCAAGGGCGCTCCCAACCGCGACAACGTGCTTGCCTGGCTGTCGCTGCTCGGCAGTCAAGAAGGAAGCGACGCCTTCAATCCGCTCAAAGGCTCCATCTCGGCACGCACCGACAGCGACCTTTCGAAATACAATGATTATGCCAAATCAGCCTCCGCTGACTTCGGTAAAGATCGCATCGTCGGCTCACTTGCCCACGGGGTAACCGCAAACGAAGGTTTCATGAACGATTTCGCCTCGGTCATGGAAATGTTTCTGAAGTCCGGCAACGCCGAAACTGCGGCCAATGCCGCTCAGCAGATCGCTGCCAAAAACGGAATCGGTAAATAATTGCCCAAAACAGGTGAGACCCCGCCCGAGAGGGCGGGGGACTCACCCCCCTTATCATGCCCAATAGAGATCGCCTGAAAGCCTTTCTGACGCTACTGCCGTCGATGATCCTGATCGCCGTTTTCGTCTATGGATTCATCGGCAATACCTTCTGGATCTCATTGACGGATTGGGGCGGAGTTGCCGCCCTGGCGGTAAACCCGGTCCGCAATTACGCCGGCCTGGTCAACTACCAGGAGTTGTTCACCGGATTTCTGGGCGGCGGCTTTCGTCAGGACCTGGTCAATGCCGTTTATTACTCGGTCATGCTCCTGGCCGGAGCGATCGGCACTGGTCTGATCCTTGCTATTCTGCTGGATAACAAACCACGCGGGGAAGCTGTTTTCAGAACCATTTTTCTTTACCCGATGTCGCTCTCCTTTATTGTCACCGGTACCATCTGGCGCTGGCTGCTCGCCCCCCAGGGCGGCGTTAATATTCTGCCCACCTATGTGGGCCTCGAACCCCTCAAGTTCAAATGGCTGTCCAGCACCGGGGCAACCCTAGAGTTCAACTGGCAGAATCTGCTTCCCATAGGGCTCTATATCCTCGCCGCCGTACTTATTATCAGCGGCCTCATGATCGTCAGGCAGAATCCGTCCAGAGCTCTGAGGCGCTACCTGCTGCCGGGCATTGCCATCACCATTGTCACCTGGCTGGCCGGCGACCTCCTGCCCAAGGCACTGTTCATGGAGGAGACCCATGGCTTCAACCTGGCCACCATCGGCATCATAATGGCCACCGTCTGGCAGTATTCCGGTTACACGATGGCGCTCTACCTGGCTGGATTCACGGGTATATCTCAGGACCTGCGTGATGCAGCCATGCTCGATGGCGCCACCACCGCCCAGTATTATCGACACGTCGCCCTGCCGATGGTCAAACCAATCACCATCAGTGCGGTGATCATTCTGTCGCATATTTCGCTGAAGATGTTTGATCTGATCTTCTCGATGACCGGCCCTGACAATGCCGAGACCGGTCATCCCGCTCTGAACATGTATCTGACCACTTTCAGGGCCAATGATTTTGCCAAGGGCGCCGCCATCGCCATCATTCTCTTTCTGATCGCCGCCACCTTTATCATTCCCTACCTAATCAGCAGTTACCGGCAAAGGAGGGTACGCTGATGAAAGCCAGAGTATCACCGGCGACGATAGCGCTCTACGGTTCCCTGGTAATTCTGGCACTGGCCTACCTGATGCCGGTCTATCTGACCCTGATCACCTCGCTAAAATTCCCCGGCGACATCAGCCTGCCGCAATCCTGGCAGCTCCCTCCCGAGGTTAATTATGGCAGTTTTTCAGAAGCCTTTGCCTTGCTCAAGCCCAACATCGTCAACTCGTTTATCCTCACCATCAGTGCCACCCTGCTGTCGACCACGCTGGGCTCTTTGAACGGTTACGTGTTTTCCAAGTGGAAGTTTCCAGGCAGCGAGATCATCTTTACCCTGTTTCTGTTCGGTATGTTCATCCCCTACCAGGTCATCCTGATCCCTCTTTTTCAGACCCTGCGGGCGCTCAACCTCTATGGCGGAATACCTGGACTGGTCCTGGCTCACGTCGTCTATGGGCTGCCGATTACCTCGCTCATCTTCCGTAATTTCTACGCCCAGATTCCTGACTCGCTGATGGAATCGGCCAACCTGGACGGGGCCGGTTTTTTCCAAATTTATACGAAAATCATCTTCCCCCTGTCAATTCCGGGTTTCGTGGTTACCAGCCTCTGGCAATTCACCCAGATCTGGAATGAATTTCTCTGGGGTATCTGCCTCACCAGGCATACCTCCAACCCGATCACGGTCGGCCTCGCCCAGCTGGCCGGCGGCCAGGCGGTGAGCTGGAATCTGCCCATGGCCGGATCAATCCTGGCGGCTCTGCCGGTGCTGCTGATCTATATAGTCCTGGGCCGTTATTTCATTCGCGGATTGCTGGCCGGCTCAGTCAAAGAATAGCCGCAGAAGAATTTCATCCGGGGAGCGGAGGAGATCTGAAAGACGGCGGCCACCAGGGTACTGGTTCAGGTCAATCTGATTGACAGAAATCCCGCTACAGGATAGGTTCCACGATCATTTGCAGGATCACAATTAACCCGATATCGACAGCCATTCATGGAAAACAGTTCTCCCCTCTGCGTGATTGTCCTTGCCGCGGGCAAGGGAACCAGAATGAAATCTACCAGGGCCAAGGTGCTGCATGAGGTCTTCTACCGGCCGATGCTGCATCATGTGCTTGACAGTGTGGCGCCGCTCGAGCCGGCCAAAACGGTGGTCATCGTCGGCCACCAGAAAGATGCGGTCATAGATATACTCGACAGCTATGAGGTGATTTGCTGCGAGCAGAAGGAACAGCGGGGTACGGGACATGCGGTCCTCAGTGCCCGGCCGCTGTTAGCCGATTTTCATGGCCAGGTCATGATCGTCTGCGGCGATTCACCACTTCTGATGACCACGCACCTGCGGCAGATGATTGAAGCCCATGAAAACAGCGGTGCGCAACTCACCATCATGACCACAACCCTGGCTGATCCGACCAACTACGGCAGAATCATCAGCGACGGAGCCGGGGCGGTTCAGGCCGTCGTCGAAGAAAAAGACGCAGACGACCGACAGCGGGCAATCCGCGAGATCAATGCGGGCATCTATGTGGCAGAGGCTTCCTTTCTTTTCCAGGCTCTGGCCCGGGTAACCACCGACAACGCCCAGGGAGAGATGTATCTGACCGATATCGTAGGAATTGGCGTGGAGGACGGCCTCAAGGTCAATAAGTTCGAGCACCCCCATCCCGAGCATGTGCTGGGCGTCAACTCCAAAGTGGAACTGGCCCAGGCCCATCGGCAAATCAGCACTCGCAGAAACGATGATCTGATGGCCCGGGGAGTGACCATGCTCGATCCCCTGACCACCTCAGTCGGCCCCGAAGTTTCGATCGGCAGCAGCTGCTGTCTGGCGGCAGCGGTCACCATCGTCGGTCGGAGTACACTCGGTGATGACTGTGTCGTCGAACCGGGCGCCTATCTTGACAATGCGGAAATCGGCAGCGGTGTGAAGATCGGGGCCAACAGCGTCATCATCAATCAGCGGGTGGCGGGCGGTGCCACTCTCGAACCACTGACGCTGCTGGACGGCCGCACCGACGAGAGCAAACAGAACCAGGAGCAATCATGAGTGATATCAAGAAGATGTATTCAACAATCCTCGGTGATCATTTTCCACTGGAAATGACGATCAGTTTTGGCGACCAACGGCTTGTCTACCGGAAACGGACCTGGAAAATTGCCCAGCAGGACGGCTCAGTCGATGAGCGGGGAATACGCTATGGAGAGAATCCGGATCAGGAAGCGGCGCTCTACGAACTGGTCAACAACAATCTCAATCTGGGTGACTGCGCCTTCATCGAGCCCGGCAACGGCCTGGTCTCGGCCATCACCGCTGCAGACATGCTGCAGGTGGGCAAGCACCCCGGGAAAATAAATCTGACCGATATCGACAACGGCCTCAACATCCTCAAATATTTGATGGACAAGCCGGCCGCCGTCATCCTCAAGCACAACAACCCCTGCGGTGCCGCTTACGGTGGCAGTATCGCTGCTGCCTTCGACCGGGCCAACCGGGCCGACCGTATCGCTGCCTTCGGCGGTGCAGTTGTTCTGAACCGGCCCTGCGACATAAACACCGCCGAGCTTCTGGCTGAGAACTATCTCGAGGTGGTCTGCGCCCCCGAATTCGAAGAGGGCAGCCTGGAGATCATCAGCCAGAGGGCCAATCTCCGGGTCATAAAAATTGACCGAATCGACAGGCTGGCCGAGTTCGAGCGCTATCGTTTCATCGATTTCAAGAGTTTGATAGACGGCGGCATAATTGCCCAGCAGTCGGCGGTCAATTCGATCAGGTCGGCGGCGGATCTGAAGCCTGCCACCGCCACCTGGAAGGGCAAAGAATACCAATGCGAACGGGAGCCGACCCAGAGGGAGCTCGATGATATGATCTTCGGCTGGGCCATTGAACACGGTGTCACTTCCAATTCGGTTCTCTATGTCAGAGACGGCTGCACCATCGGCATCGGCACCGGCGAACAGGACCGGGTCGGAGTAGCGGAAATCGCCGTCCACAAAGCCTATATCAAATATGCGGACCAGCTCTGTTTCGACCGGCACAATATCGCCTATAGCGATCTCGAGCTGGCCATAGCAAGAGACGAGAAACCCCAATCGGCCAAGGAGGAGATCGACCTCCAGGTGGGCGACGACCGGGCCGGAATACCTGGCTCAGTGATGATTTCAGATGCCTTCTTCCCATTCAGGGATGGGGCCGATGTTGGTATAAAGCAGGGAGTCGGGGCGATACTGCAGGCCGGCGGGTCGATGCGGGACTTCGAGACCATCGAGGCCTGTAATGAAGCTGAGCCGAAAGTGGCCATGAAATTTACCGGTCAGCGCTCTTTCAAACATTAAGCCGACGCTCATGGAAAACAAAAAATAATAAGGTTACTTAACCAACACCAGATAAATTATATTATTTTAAATAGTTACATAAAAACTATCGTCTATGCCTAAAAGAATCAACGATGAGAAAACAGTGTTTCCACCCTTCGGGCGAGTCGGGTTCAATTGACGTTTAAAGCTGCAAAAATGGAAAAACCCAAGTCAAAAACGGGCCTGGCCAGGCTGTTCAGCGCTCTGCGCTATTCGACCCAGGGAATTGTGGCCTGCTTTCGCAACGAAGAGGCTTTCAGGCAGGAGGCAGTGCTGTTTATAGTTCTGTTACCGGTAATAGTCCTGATTCCGGTGTCCGGGCCAGTGAAGCTGGCCCTTTTCACCGTCAACTGCCTGGTACTGATTGTAGAACTGCTGAACTCGGCCGTGGAAGCCGTCGTCGACAAGGTTTCACCGGAATATGACGAACTTGGCGGCAGAGCCAAGGATATGGGCAGTGCGGCGGTATTGTTCAGCCTGGTCGCAGCGGCAGCCGTCTGGGCGTACTCGCTGTATCAGGCTTTCTTCGGATAAAAGAGGGACACAATACCCAAGGTGTCCCTTTCTCACGATCAGCCGGGTATAAAAGGTTAACCTGGGGACACAATAGCATGTGTCCGGCACACTGGGTACACAATACCTATCGTGTCCCTTTCTCACGATCAGCCGGGTTAACCTGGTTAACCTGGGGACACAATACCCAAGGTGTCCCTCTCTAAAATTCTTTTAGATAATTGGCATTTTAGAACTACAGGGACACCTTGGGTATTGTGTCCCCAAACTTTCCGGCTTGTCACACATTTACCCAGCGGCTGTCCTCCGAAGACTCCAGACTAGCCTCGCTCACCCTGATGGCGTAGAGCCCTTCCTCACCGGTCACCGGATTTTCCCCTTCTCCTTGCAGAAACGACAGCCAGTCAGTCAACAGGTGGGGGATGGTAGGCTCCGACCCGAACGAGCCGATCCTGGTCTCCCGGGCCGCTGCAATACAGTCAACATAGCCATGTATCTGGTCGCCGTGAAGCTGCGCTCTATCACAGATAAATTCGTAGCGGCCGCTGCGCGAGGAGCTGAGTTTGCTGACGTCGACGATACCGGCTACTCCCTGCTCCATTTCCACATGGATAAGGGCCATGTCTTCAAGATTCTTGGTCCTGCAGGTCCGACACATGGCCGACACCCGGATCACCTTTAAACCGGTAATATAATGAAGGGCGTCGAAGACATGGACGGCAATGTGAAAAGTAATGCCACCGCCTGCTTCGACCGGGTTCTCCAGCCACTGCAGATTGGAGGGTTCAAGGCGCTGATTGGCATAGACGGTAAAAAGTTTGCCCTGTTTCGGCAGCTCCTCACGCAGTTTCCGGATCACCGGATTATAGCGCAGCGTCTGCCCGACCGTCAGCGGCACAGAGGCCTCCTTCATCAGCTCTATGATCTTTTCCCCTTCCTTGGAGTTGGTGGCCAGCGGTTTTTCTACGAGCAGAGGCTTGCCCGAGCGGGCACAAAGTTTGGCGATTTCTGGATTAAGCACCGGTGGAACCGCCGCGATCACCGCCTCCACCTGATCTGATTCTATCAGTTCTTTATAACCCTGATGATATGAGGTCTGCCAACTCTTGGCCTGTTCGCGTCCCTGTTCCGAGCGCCGGGAGATAGCGCTGAGCTCTGCGCCCTCGCAGTCATTGATGAGATGGTTGGCGTATCTGGATCCATGGCGGCCGGTGCCAATTAAGCCGATCTTCATTTATCCCCTCCGTGTTGTATCTGTACGAGTTCATCGGCTCCTACGAGTTCGACACTCTCCAAAATATCGGGAGCGCAGTCCCGCAGGGCCTCGACCGTGACTTGATATGGGTGGCCTATGCCGATGGCGAACCCTCGGCGATGGGCCAGACCTGCGAGATCATTGAGCCGGTCGCAGACCGCCTGTTTCTGTTGAACGGTGTCGAGAAACAGATGGCCCCTCCCTGTCGGGACACCATATTCGGCTACCGTCGCCATTGCAATGCTGTCGGGGGTCGTATAGCTGTCAATGAAAAAGAGGTTATGATTGAGCAGCTGCTCAGCCAGTATCGACATGGCCCGTTCATCCCGGGTGAATTTCGATCCCATGTGATTGTTCACCCCGTCTGCCTGCGGCAGCTGGGCCAGATTCTCCTTGAAAAGGGCAGCGATGGAGCCGCTGTGTTCGTCAAGATAGATAGCACCGGGACCGGGATTCTTGGTCGGATCGATGGGCTCAAGCGGCAGGTGGAGCATGATCGTTCTACCCCGCTCCCTGACCTGCGATTTGAGCTCTTCGAGGTATGGACTATGGGGCAGAAAGGAATAGGACAGATTCAGATCGAGGGCGGCGAGGCGAGCGCCCAGTTCCCTCTCGTGACCCATATCATCGATGATGATCGCCACCTTGGGGCTGGCATGACCATGGGCCAGTTCAGCGGCAACCACGACCCGAAAGAAGATCACATAGCCGGCGGCTCCAATCGAGATAAAGAAAAAGACGATTAGAGCAAGAAATATAAGGATTTTGGAAAAAGACAGACCGACGGAAAAGCGGCCGGTGCTCTTTTTCTTTTTGGTCGGCCGCCGCCTCTTCGAGGCCGGCTTTCTGGTTCGTGGACTAGTCATCGGGCGGAGGCCTGAGCGCTCATTTATCGCGGTTCAGGACATAGGTGCAGAGCTGTTCAAGAACCGCGCGCTCGTTCAGACTGCCCTGGTTTTCAAGGGCAGGAAGTGCTGCCATCGCCTGATCGATCATCTCTTCCGCTTTTTTCCTTGCTTCCGAAAATCCCTGGTGCCGTTCGATGAGATCAGAAACCTGGGCCAGGCTTTGCCCCCTTTCCTGCGGGTCGGCCATGATCGACAGCAAGGTATGCCTGTCCTCTTCATTGGCTCGCTGGAGAGCATAGATCACCGGCAGCGTCATCTTGCCCTCGGCCAGGTCGTTGCCGGTGGCTTTCCCAGTTTTTTCTGAATCACCACGGTAATCGAGCAGATCATCGATGATCTGAAACCCGCAACCCAGATGGATGCCAAAATTGCGTAAGCCACTGCAGATGTCTTCATCACCACCTCCGTAGAGGCCGCCAATCTCGCAGGCGGCACCAATGAGAAGCGCCGTCTTGCCTTTTACCACGGTGAAATAATCGATTTCCGACTGATCAAGATTCTCGGCGTTGCGCAACTGCCGGTATTCACCGTCAACCATAGCCGCCGTTGCCTGGCAGAAGATAGCCAGGGCCTTGGGTCCGCCAAAGCGGCTGACCAGCTGCATCGAGTGGGCGTGAAGAAAATCTCCGGCAAGAATTGCCTCGGCCAGGCCGAAGCGCTCGACAACCGAGGCAGAACCCCGCCGTTCGGCCGCCTTGTCGATTACATCATCATGGATCAGGGTTGCCGCGTGTAGATATTCGAACGAGGTTGCCAGATGATAGAGGCCCTCGTCTTGGCAGCCGCTAAAACGGCCGGCAGAGGTGGTCAGGAACGGTCGAAGACGCTTTCCGCCAGTGAAAAGCCCATAGTTGAGGATATCGATCAGCAACGGATCAAAGGTAGAGGCCAGTCCATCGATGTCCTGGCGCATCACCTCATCTATCTTTGCCGCCTCTTGAATGACCAGCTTTTTGAGTTCCATCTTTTGACTTACACCGGCTCAGTTATCGTTTTCTTCCAACATACCAAAAAAGTTTTGAATCTCAACCATCTCCCTGACTACTGGCGAGGGCGGCAGACTGCGGAGGAACAGGCTGCCGTAGCGTTTGGAAAACAGCCTGGCATCGAGCACCGAAATCAAGCCTCCGTCGCTGGCCGAACGCATCAGGCGGCCGACCCCCTGGCGAAGGCTCAGCACCGCCCGGGGAATTTGAAAATCAAAGAATGGATTGCCGCCGTCATCTTTAATGGCCTGCATCCGGGCCTGAACGACAGGGTCTGTGGGCACTTCAAAGGGTAGTTTGTCGATGATCACGCCACTGAGAGATTCTCCAACGATATCGACACCTTCCCAGAAACTGGCAACGGCCAGCAGGACCGATTCGGTCTGGCCCCGAAAACGCTCCAACAGCCGGGTCCGGGAGGCGGTTCCCTGCACCAGCACCGGGTAATTCAATTTTCTGGTCAGATATTCCGCCACCAGATCCATGCCCCTGAAACTGGTAAACAGAACCAGGGCTCTCCCCCTGGTAATCTTCAGCAGGGCTTCGATCTGCTCGCACAGTGCTGCATCATACCCGGCTGCGGCAGGCTCGGGGAACCCGGAACCGGGAACGTACAATACCGTCCTCGACCGATAGTCAAAGGGTGACTTCAGCTGCAGGGCCTCAATATCATCACTCAGTCCCAGCCGCTGACGAATATAATTGAAGCTGCCCCCCGTTGACAGCGTTGCCGAAGTCATAATGATTTTGGGAACCGTCGAATAGAGGCTGCCTCTCAAATCTTCGGAGACATTTACCGGGGTTGCCGACAGGTTTACCGCTCGTTCCCTTTTCTCATACCAGTAAACATGTGAGCTGGAGTGCATTTCGGGATCCGGCAAACCGACAAAGAGCAGGTTCTGATGAAGGTCCCGGGCCCGTTCGGCAAGAATCTGCCAGCTCTCATGCTGACCACTGATATCTTCCAGATCGGCTGCCAGCCGTTTGAAAGCGTCGGCCACCAGCTGGATTTCAGCGGTCCAGCTGTCATTGGTCCGGACAAACTCCAGCAGGCTGAAGCGACCGCGCTGCTGAGGGAAGAGGGCAACAAAGCTCTCCACCCGCTGCCTGACTCCGGCAGCCGTACCGATGATGCGGTCTCCGGCTTCGACCTCGAGATCGACATCGGCCTGCTGATTTATATCGCTGATCAGATCAAAGACCTGATACTGGCCGAAGCTGGTGCCGAAAAATGAGGTTGCCACCCCTTCCAGATGATGAGCCTCGTCGAAGATCACCGCCTCGTGCCGGGGAAGTATTTCGCCAAAGCCTTTCTGCCTGAGGGCAAGATCGGAAAAATATAGATGATGGTTGACCACCAGGATCCGGGCCGAGGCCGCCCGTTTTCTCAGTCTGTTTACCAGGCAGTTCGACCACTCCGGACAATCGCTGCCGAGACATTGATAACTTTGAGCCGAGATCTTCGGCCACAGGGGTGCTCTGTCGGCCAGCCAGTCAAGTTCGGCGCGATCTCCGGTCTCGGTGTGCTCAAGCCAGTGCTCTATTTTATCGGACTCCTCGTCACCCACCAGCGAGGCCTGGGGAGAATAACGGTGCTGGTACCAGCGGTGGAGACAGAGATAATTCTGTCGTCCCTTCACACAGACGGCTGCCACCTCCTGTCCCAGGACTTTTTCCACCAGGGGAATTTCTTTTTCGATCAATTGATCCTGAAGGTTGATGGTCGCGGTGGAAATGACCACCCGCATTCCAGAACCGATGGCCGGTACCAGGTAGGCAAGACTCTTGCCGATTCCGGTCTCGGCTTCGATGACGAGAACATCACTGTACTCGGGCGTCCCGGCAACGCCAGCTTCAGGCCCTGCCAGAAAGGAGTGTATCCGCTGGGCCATCGACAGCTGGTCTGATCGGGACTCGTAATGAGACAGGTGTTGGGAAAGGGGGCCGCCGGTGGCGAAAAAACTGTTCACAAAATATCCTTCATCCCTGCAGAACGGGACGATAAAAGGTGGTGCAATAGTTGACTTGCAAAGAGGTTCAAGTCTCTCAGGTTATACGATTTTTATTTTTATTTTTCAACCAAACCGGTAAACTATTAGAAAAGTTATTGATATTCGGGCACTAGGTGAAATTCATGTGCCCTTTGTCATTTCCGGTCTGCACCTCTTCGTTGGGCACGATCGGCAACAGCCGGATAGCATTATGGTAAAGCCTTTCCCTGCTGTAGATCATTTATTTGAAAACACTGGGGAAACTCTCCTCAATGACGGTGAGCATATCGTCGTTGCCAGCAACTCCGCACAATCCTCTTCCGAACTCCAGGACTATCTTGGCAGAGCCAATCTGCCCAGCTCCACTGCCGAGAACATCGACGAGTTGTGTTCCGATTTAGACAGCCTGAATACTGCCCTGGCGGTGCTCGACCTGCAACTCATCCAAGCGAGTGATACAGACTTATTGAGCAGAATGGGTCACGACCATCCGGATCTGGGCATCATCGTGGTCGGCTCCAGCAGCGATCTCGAACCACCTGGAAATCTGCCGGACCTGCACATTGACCGCTATCTGTCGAGACCGCTGCAAGGTGATACCTTCTTACAGGCTGTTGTCGAAGTGTTGCAGAAGAGAACGCTTCGCCGTGACAGCCGGGCCCTGCGAAAAGAATTGCAGCTGGCCAATCTCCGGACCCTGTTTCTACACCATCTAATGCTGATCATGAACAGCGGCTACCTGAGTGAGGTAGAGCTGGAAGCTGTGCTGAAGACCATTCTGATAGGTATCACTTCCGAGGAGGGACTGACCTTCAACCGGGCCTTTCTCGCCCTGTTCAGCGAGGACGGCTCGACCCTCAAGGGGGAGCTGGCCATCGGCCCTGACGACAGGGCTGATGCGCTCAGCATCTGGAAGGAAATCAAAACCGAAAATCTCGACCTCCAAGCACTCTTTCAGAAAAGCTCGGAAGACTTTAAACAAACCAATGGCCTGGTAAACAAAATTGTCCAAACTCTGGAAATACCCGCCTCCCAGATTGATCACCCGCTGATCTTTTCCTGTGCATCCAGGCGTTCAATCCTGGTCGAGCGCGGCCGGGCCGATGTTCATATCCCGGATGATTTGATTGCCACCCTCAACCAAGACAGCTTCATCATCGTTCCCCTGTTTTCCCCTGACCGCTCTCTGGGAGTGATCATCGCCGACAATTTCATCACCCACAAACCCATCGACGACAGCGATGCCAGGGCGCTCGAGATGTTTGCTGCCCAGGCCAGCCTGGCCATCGAGCATTCACGTCTCTACCGTGATATGCAGGCCAAAATCGAGGAGCTGGAACTGATCACCGAGGAGCTCGAGAAAAACCGGGATCAGCTGCTTGAGTCGGAACGCTTCACTGTGCTGGGACAGATGTCGGCCCAGCTGGTCCACGCCCTGCGCAATCCGATTACCTCAATCGGAGGTACCGCCCGGCTTCTTGGCAAACGGGTTTCAGAGCAGAAAAACAGAAGATTTCTCAAGGTGCTGACCAAGGAATCCGCCAAGGTCGAATCGACCCTCAACGATCTGTTCAATTTCGTCAGCGACACGACTCTGAATAAAAGCGAGCAGTCACTGTTAGATATCGTCAAACGGGCGGTCATGGTGTTTTACGCTACCATGAAGAAACAGGACATTATCTATCGGATCGAGTCTCCGGCAGAGGATCCGCTGCTTAACATAGACGGTGGCAAGGTCCACCAGGCCTTTCTGCACCTGATCAGAAACAGCATCGAGTCAATGGACGCCGGAGGGGAGCTTGTGGTCAGCTCAGAAATTCTCGACG
>Ga0316189_10004463_pt1 | contig 13460 bp, 10 predicted proteins | sample LowCovwburrow_MG_FD_204930 | JGI IMG/M metagenome (GOLD analysis project Ga0316189, IMG submission 204930) | Coastal sediment microbial communities from Maine, United States - Lowes Cove worm burrow | ecosystem: Environmental > Aquatic > Marine > Coastal > Sediment | place: USA: Maine...
CTTTAATGCGGGTATGTTTTCCCCTGTTATCTTCCTCAAAACAGGGAATTCCTGAGACTGGTTCGAGAAAAAATGCCTGCACCACCAATCACCCACCCCACTTTCACGCACATTCCATGCCCTTGGTTTTATGCCGTAGTTTCCGCAAGTTATGCGCGATACATGGATAGAGAGAGGCGTTGTCAAGTTAACTCACTGGTCGTATCTACCAAAACGTTTTAGGATTGGCTGATGACAAAAATTTCTCACAAGCGCCATCGATTTCCTGCCGTGATCATTCAGAATACAGTCTGGCTATAATTCCGGTTCCCACTCAGTTACCGAAATGTTGAAGATTTGCTAGCCGACCGTGGCATTGACTTTTCCTACGAAACGGTGCGGTGTTGGGCACTGAAATTGGGTCAAGCCTATGCACGAAACTTGAGAAAGGTACGACCTAAACCAAATAACAGGTGGCATCTTGATGGAGTGTTTGTTTCGATTAACGGCAAGCGCATGTATCTTTGGCGGGCAGTTGATGATGAAGGTGAAGTTCTGGATATATTGGTTCAACTCCGTAGAAACATAAGTGCGACCCTTAAGTTAATGCGCAAACTATTGAAGAAACATGGGTTTGTGCCAGACACTGTTGTGACCGATAAATTTCCTTCGTATGGTGCAGCAATACGAGAACTAAATCTTTCCAAACACCATGATTCTGGTGGTCGAAAGAATAATCGAGCTGAAAACTCTCACCTACCGGTTCGGCAACGTGAACGATGAATGCAACGCTTTAAGTCGCCAGGATCAGCTCAGAGATTTCTATCTACCCACGCCACCGTCTACAACACCTTCAACGTCCAACGCCATTTGATTTCCCGAAAGACACTCCACCAGTTTCGCGACGAAGCGATGAGCGTTTGGCAAATTGCAACAGCTGCTGCGTGATCCGGATTTGATCCACAATTCAGCATGTCGCTGTTTCGTTAACCTGATAATGCCATGCCGACGATTGCTCTAAATCAATGGCTTACAACCAAATATGTTGTTAGTTTTATCTCAACGGGTTGCAATCTGACCAATAAAGCCGCGTGTAAGGTGAGAAATCACGACCGGTCATGTTGCCAAATGCGTAAACTCGGAGCGTAATTTACGACCAACTGGAGTTCCGGTAATGAGGAGATGGTTTGCTGCTTTTTGTCTTGCATTATTAGTGCCCACGCTGAGTGCCGATGCCCGTGTGACCTTGCCGTATTCGAATCCATTTGGCCGAGGCTACGCTGACATAGTCGACAAGACTTACTCGGCACCTTTCTCAATGGTCTTCCCTTGGGAAAGGGAAACAGAATGGAACAGCAAGGCATTAAGATATTTTTTCCCAGAACTCAAAATCTTCACCTTTGCCACCGTTCATTACAGCGAACAGTGTGAAAAGTTCCATTGGTTCGGAAACACTGAGGCATTCAAAAAGACACGGGGATTGGAAAAAAGCCACGCTCAAAATAAAGATAAAGCATACTTGGAATCGAAACGGTTTTCCGCAAAACTCAAGGATATTTCTAATCAATACTACAGTGACAGGCGCTGGATAAACGACTTAAATGAAAGGATATTTCAAAATAATCCGGATGATTCACGCATTTTATTAAATAGTGAAGCCTCACGGTTTACCGGTAGAATTGCTCTCAGCTTTGGCAAAAAGCATCTCAGGGCGCGATCAATCACCAATGACTTTCCCATCGCTTCAAACAAGTTTTCTATAACAGCCTGTCGCCAACCCTTGGATAACATTACACAGCGCTACAACGCATATTATGAAAACGAATATAGAATAATACTGTCAATGCCGGAATCCATTTTGAGTGCCGGCGGTTTTCGAAAGCGTAAAAAATCAAAACGTAGCCAGAATAGTCGAGACCGGCTATGTACCGGCACGCGTTCAGAACGGGGAACGATCGATGATGTCATGGCAGCAGCCGATGTCGTGGTGACGACAACGCCAGCGCAAACCCCCTTGATTTCGGGCCACCAATTGCGAGCCGGCCAGCACATCACCGCCATGGGAACCGATGCCGATTATAAAACCGAACTTGCTGTCGATGTTATCCCGGCGGCTGATCGTTATGTTTGTGATAATCTGGCACAATGTCTCAAACAGGGAGAATTGCGGCCCGCTGTTGCAGCTGGAACCATTGCTGCCGACACCATTTTTCCAGAGCTTGGTCAAATCATCGCTGGCCTTGCGCCCGGTCGTCAAAATGACAAAGAAATCACCATTTGCGACCTGACAGGCACCGGCGTTCAGGATACGGCAATTGCCACCTTTGCCTATGAGCGCGCAGTAGTAAATGGCACAGGAAGAGTCGTTTCGAATTAAAACTATTGCTTATTTAATGGGTTCTGGCCCTAGTTGGGGTACTTGATCAGGCTGGTCAAAAAGTCTCTATAAATCTTTTTCCAGAAGATTGCATCATCGTAACACATGGTTCTTGATGGACAGCTTGTAAACACCAGTGATAGTCTCAAGTCAGAGCACTTCCGGCTAAACAATGACAAGACTATTTAGGCATAATAATGGAAATCCTTGGCATAAAACTGGATGATCGCGATCTCAAAATTCTTGCCGTTCTGCAACGTGAGGGACGGATAACCAAAGCAGCTCTTGCTGAACGGGTCAATCTGTCGCCAACCCCGTGCTGGGCACGGCTCAAACGGCTTGAAAAAGCAGGGATAATCGAGGGCTATGGCGCACGGTTGTCACCGGCACTGGCAGGTGATCTCACCATGTTTTTTATGGCTGCAGAATTAGCCAGCCATCAGGCACATGAATTTGACCGGTTTGAAAAGGCTGTCCAGAACATGGAACCTGTACATGAATGTTGGGCTGTTGGTGGTGGGATCGATTATATTTTGAAAATTGCCGCCCGTGATGTTGATTCCTATCAGCGTTTTGTTGACCATATGCTCAATGCCGGGATCGGCTTGAAGCGATATTATACTTATGTGGTTACAAAACAGGTCAAGAGTGGCTCCGATCGGATATTGCCCATCAATGAAGCCGAATAATTCCAGAGCTGCAAAACGCTCATAGATACAAATATGAAAACCGGACTGAAATCCGTTCTCATTTAGAAAGAAACCGCAAGCCTGGCATCATATATCAGAAGAATTAGCTATCTGTGAGCCGCTAATGTGTTGTTCATCCAACATGTGAACAACTTGCCGAGCATTTTCTCATGACAACCGCAATTGAACGTCAAAAACGCCACCCGCAACTTGATAATCTTAATGACCCAACGCTGTTGCGTGAATTTGCCTATATAAATGGCGAGTGGCTGGCAGGACAAGACGGTCGCCAGATTGATGTCTTTGACCCGGCCAATGGTTCCTGGCTGGGTGCTGTGACAGCATTGACGGGTGAACAATCATCTGCTGCCATTGAGGTTGCCCAAAATGCCTTTGCAGACTGGTCCTTACGATTGCCGCAAGAGCGCGCAGCAATCCTCAGACGCTGGTTTGACTTGACGATCCAGCACAAGCAGGATCTGGCTGTAATCATGACGCTAGAACAGGGCAAGCCGCTGTCGGAATCACTTGGAGAAATTGACTATGCTGCATCATTTCTGGAGTTCTATGCAGAAGAGGCCAAACGTCCCAATATTGAGGGTGTTACTTCACATCTGACAGGAGCTGAAGTCGAGGTATGGCGCGAACCTGTTGGTGTTGTCGGCCTGATAACGCCATGGAACTTTCCAAGCGCGATGTTGACCCGCAAGGCCGGTGCTGCGTTGGCTGCCGGGTGCACCGTGCTGGCCCATCCATCAAAGGAAACACCTTTCTCGGCATTGGCGCTGGCCGAACTGGCCGAGCGGGCCGGTGTGCCCAAAGGTGTTTTCAACATTCTGACCGGTGATGCCCGTGAACTGGTAACACCATGGATGGAAAACCCGAAAGTGCGGGCAATTTCCTTTACCGGCTCAACCGAGGTTGGACGGTTGTTATATAGGCAAAGCGCTTCAACCATCAAACGTCTGGTCATGGAGTTAGGTGGCCATGCGCCATTTATAATGTTTGCCGATGCCGACTTGGAATTGGCGGTTGATGAGGCAATGAAGGCCAAATTTGCCACCTCCGGTCAGGATTGTCTTGCTGCCAACCGGTTTTTCATTGAACGCCCCGCATATGACGCGTTTTGCAAAAGGTTTTGCGAGCGAGCATCACAGTTGCGTATCGGAGCGGGCATGGGCGATCCGGATATCGGCCCACTGATGAACAAGAACACCATTTCCAAACAGATCGAGCATGTTGAAGATGCGCTCAAAAAAGGTGCCCGACTACTAACCGGTGGCAAGGTGCATAAATCTGGCCCGTTATTTTTTGAACCGACAGTTCTGGCAGATGTGCCCGAAAATGCTGCAATCATGTCGCAGGAAACATTCGGCCCGGTTGCCGCCATTGTTCCCTTCGACAGTGAACAGGAGGTGGTTGCCCGAGCCAATGATTCTGAGTTCGGGTTGGTTGCCTATGTTCATTCCTTGGACCCACGCCGCATCTATCGCCTGACCCGGGCATTGCAATATGGCATGGTCGCGGTCAACCGCACCAAAATTACCGGGGCACCTATCCCGTTTGGCGGCATGAAACAATCGGGCATTGGCCGCGAAGGTGCGCGTTTTGGCATGGAAGCTTTTACCGAAGTAAAATATGTTTGCCGCGATTATATATAACCACTAGACCACCATCCGCCAGCTTTTTCGGCCCAACCATCAAACAGGAGAATATTTGTGCTAAAGAACAATCAACTTGAAGCATGGGACCGTGAAAACTTCTTTCATCCCTCAACACACCTGGCCGAATTTGCCCGGGGCAATGTTCCCCAGCGCGTCGTAACCGGCGGGCAAGGTGTGTATATCTCCGATCAGGATGGAAACCGGCTGCTGGATGCCTTTGCCGGGCTATATTGCGTTAATGTCGGTTATGGCCGCCAGGAAATCAGCAATGCCATCGCCAAACAGGCAAAAGAGTTGGCCTATTATCACTCCTATGTCGGACACGGCACAGAGGCCTCAATCACGCTGGCCAAAATGATTATCGATCGCGCCCCTGATCATATGTCAAAGGTATATTTTGGCTTGTCCGGGTCAGACGCCAATGAAACCAATATCAAACTTGTCTGGTACTACAATAATGTGCTTGGCAGACCGCAAAAAAAGAAAATCATTTCACGCTGGCGCGGCTATCATGGTTCTGGTCTGATGACCGGTTCACTGACCGGGCTGGAGCTGTTTCACAACAAGTTCGATCTGCCGCTGGCCCAGGTCATTCACACCGAGGCACCCTATTATTATCGGCGTCAGGACGATGCGATGAGCCAGGAAGCATTTTCTGCTCATTGCGCCAGCGAACTTGAAAAACTGATAAAAGCCGAAGGGCCGGATACAATCGCCGCTTTTATTGGTGAGCCGGCACTGGGAACCGGTGGACTGGTGCCACCGCCAAAAGGTTATTGGGCGGCTATTCAGGCTGTGCTTGAAAAATATGATATTCTGCTGATCGCTGATGAAGTGGTTACAGGTTTTGGCCGTCTTGGTACCATGTTTGGCTCTGAACATTATGGCATGAAGCCCGATATCATCACCATCGCCAAGGGCTTGACGTCAGCTTATGCGCCCCTTTCAGGGTCAATTATTTCCAACAAAATGTGGCAAGTGCTGGAGCGTGGTACCGATGAACTCGGTCCGATCGGTCATGGCTGGACCTATTCAGCCCACCCGATCGGTGCTGCCGCCGGTGTTGCCAACCTGTTACTCATCGACGAACTGGATCTGGTGAACAATGCTGGCAAAACCGGTGCCTATCTTAATCAGGCAATGCGTGATGCTGTTGAAAGCCATCCCAATGTCGGCGAGGTACGTGGTGAGGGTATGTTGTGTGCCGTTGAATTTGTCGAAGAAAAACAGACACGCAAATTTTACCAACCGGCTGGCAAGGTAGGCCCGGCCATCGCTGCTGCATTGCTTAAACGCGACGTGATCGCACGGGCCATGCCACAAGGTGATATAATCGGTTTTGCTCCGCCACTGTGCCTGAGCACAGATGAGGCTGAGATTATTGTTGCTGCAATGAAAGAGGCCATTGATGAAGTCCTGCCCGTGAGTGGATGATTTGACCATATTTGCATGCTGCAAGGCTTTGTCAGGTTAACTCACTGGTCGGGATTGTCAGACTAAAATTCTCTGGTAGACAATAGCCGACAGTAACCTGTCTCAAGTCGCAAACAATTCCTGCCATTCGGCTAACGCTGACGAGCGGCCTTGTTTGAATGTCAGTCGATTGTTGAGGTGGCGTTGCTGATTGAAGTGGTTGTAAACTGATGCATGAACCAATGAGAATTTATGTAAACTTCACATCTGTCGAAAGCCCTGCATAGCCCGTTCTCTTCGTCGAAACGGCAGGTGAGAATTCTCGGCCCTGTTGTTCAGCCACCGACCTGTTTCCTGCCGGGTGGCATTGCCGATGACCTTCATCGTTGTGCCATAGGAACGGAGCTTATCCGTCACAACCTCAAGCGGTTGACCGTAGCGTTTCATTAATCTTCTGAGGAACCTACGAGGCGTGCAAACAGAGCTCAAGTTGTTTTCCTCTGACACTGCATGTCCGCAGCTTTTGGGGCAACGAACTGTTTGAATCGCCTCTAATATAGTAGACACCTTGTTCCCTGAATATGAGACAAGGTAGCTTTTATGGGACATGGACTTGTCACGGATTAGTTCCGCATCCATTCACAATCGTTTCAGATTGGAACGTCATATCTACGGCCGCCAAATCTTATTTGTTTGAAACGAACGTCTTGCAGGTATCTTTTTCTGACAATCCGGTAATTAAATTAGATTGCATCAAGTCAACGATGAATTCTTTTATTTTCTGATCTTTTAAGGCGTAGATAATTTCTTTTCCTAGTCTTCGCGCGCTCACTAAATTTGCCGCTTTTAAGACCATCAACTGGTTTGACAATTTTACCTGTTTAATACTAAGGGAGCTTGAAATCTGCGAAACGCTATTGTCTCCCTCAGCAAGAAAAAACAGGATCAAAAGCCGTTCGGGGTTAGCAATGGCTTTTAAGGTTTTCACTGTTTTTTCTGAATTCCCAAGCGCGAGAAGCCGAAGGCCGATTTTCGATTGTTGAGGCTGCAAACTGTAATTTGTTTTTTTCGATCCAAATCCCGGAGAAAAATGGCACTGATTTGTTTTCACATAGTTCATGAATTTTCCAATTCTGTCCGCTTGCGCAGGTGTAGCCGACATGCCTGTTGGCTCAGTTTTTTGATCGTTCCTGACGAGAAGCGGTCCTTGTCGTTCAGGTGATCGAATGACAACAAAGCAAACAATACGGACTTAATATTTTGGTGCAGGAGGCTGGCAAGTTCCGTAATATTCTGGATAATCAGAGCCAATAGAGGCGTTGGCTCTGATTGCAAGCACCCAGGGCGCATTGAGAAATTAAGGTTTTATGTATGTATAACCTTGTTGCTGAAGATGTGATAATTCCGCAACTCCACTTGGCACGATGTCTTCTTTGAAAACTTCGAAAAGATCATTTTCATAACTGATTTTTCTGCCTTTCAACGTGTTGGCGCAAACATGCACTGAAACATTTTGCGACTTAAGCGCTATGACCTGGCCTTTAAGCTTTTCATTTTTCTTGGCGCTCATCAGCAAGCCAAGCCCATTTCCGTGAAGCACGACCTTGATTTTCATGTTCTCAGCGCCAACAGCATTTATGTGGTTTTGTATGTTGCGCATCGCGCCACGGTATTTTTTGTCGTCTTTACCGCCATGATAGTTTACGTGGTAAACAACTTTTTGCTTACCATAGCGATCTTCGGCATGGGAACTCAAAACAAAAGCGGATATCATTCCCATTGCGGCAATTGCGACAGTCACAAATTTGAAAATTTTATTCATAGTTTCCTCCCAGTTGGTTTGTTGTGAGGTCAGTTGATTGACCACACAATGAGATTGTCTCATGAATAATTCGTCAGTGAAACGAGGCGAAACCCATGTTTTTGGCGCTATTAGCCTAGGGAAACCCCTTGGTCATAGCCTAAACGAGTTGCCAGCTGGACCAAGTGGGCAGTTGTTCCTGCTTCGGTTTTTTGAAGTAAGTTCGTGCGGTGGTATTCTACGGTTTTTGGACTAATGTGAAGTTCTTCGGCGATTTTTTTGGTTTGTTGACCGTTACAAACTAAAATCAGAATTTCACGTTCTCGGGGCGTGAGGGTCTCGAATTTATCTCGCACCTCTAAGAGTTCCGGATCTTGAATGACCGACTCTGTGGTTTCCGCAGGCTGGGAAATCGTGTTCTTGCGCCGGACGACCATGAAGGCAATTAAAAACCCTGCACTCACAAGTATGGCTAAAACCGCATAGAAAGCGTAGATGTAGTTGATATTTTCGCTGATCCTATCGTTCTGGCTCGTGCGGTGATTGTAAGATTTTATTAGTGAACGCACGGCATCGTAGGAAAGTGGCGCCGACCAGATATCGCGCAATTTGTATTTCCTGGAGACTTTTTCACTTTGTGTATTCAGCAGCGATTTGAGAACATCTTCCCGTAGTTTTTTGTTAGTTCCCGGCAACACGGCGAATGGCCACTCCGGGAATAGACGGCTGCTGATGCGGTATGGATAGTCAAACTGCGAATTTGCATTTAGAACGCGCAACTCTTCGAGTTTCAAGTGCCCTTCACTCGCTATCAATTCCAACAAACCGCTGCGCACAATACCTGCATCGACTTCATTTTTCAAAACGGCGGCAATTATTGCATCCTGAGGAAAACCCATATAGCGAATGGACTTTAGGTCAGTAAATGCATCTATCCCCTGTGCTTGTAACTCATTCCATGCAATCTGGAAGCCACCAAAAGCATCGGGACTAACAGCAGCGATAGTCCGGTCTTTCAGCTCATTTAGAGCAGAAATTTTGCTTTGTTTTTTGACAAAAATCACCGACCCATATTCGAGTAAATTCCTATCGGAATTTCTTGAAGGTCGTTCCCGGGTTGCCAGTGCACTCAATCCGAAGCGTTCAGCTAACGTCACATAGTGACCTGGATTTGTGATAAGAAAATCAATTCGTTCATTCTCAATCTCATGGGAGGCGGACCCAAGAGTTACCGGAACCAGCTTAAATTGCCAACCTGGTATCGAGTCTGAGAGGTATCTGGCCAGCGGTTGCCAATTTGAAAGTGTAACATCGACGCCACGGAAAGCAAGCACCCCAACTTTAGAGGTTTTCGTTTGGTTTTGGCTGGTCAAATTTGGTGCTTGGCTATATGCATGCTCAAACGGAAATGCTACCAGATGGCTTAGCCATATTAAGCAGGTCAATGCCAAGTAATAGCGCATCCTTTTCCACCAATCAAAATCCTATTTGTTTGAATTATAGACTAAATATGCGCCTCGTTGAAAAAAACAGGTGTCTGAACGAATAGAAATTATCATTGCAGTCGGCAAGTTGCCCATCTTGATAACTGAGAATTAAATAAATGACCTCGCTTTAATACAGTTTGAACTTCATCATTCTACAGTGAACCCGATGGTTTAAGTCCAACATCAAACGAAGGCACTGTCAGAGGAAAATGACTTGAGCGCTGCTTGCGTGCCTCGTAGATTCCGCGGATGAAAAACCCATTCTGATACTTCAAGACTGTAGCGATGACCAACAAGACAGCCCGGGTTGTGTAGGTCCTGCTCAGTCGTGGTGAGACGTTCAGAACTGGACCATGTGCTGCAATATAAACAAATACGTAGAAAGAACTTTATTGCGAGGGTGATGATGATGTGATGGCATAACAGGGTAACCGGGAGTGACCAAACCCGCGGCGTTGTCCGAGCAAAAAGCTCGATCATGCGATGATTATCTACAAAACCGGCTTGGCGAAATGCTGTGTTTATTCACGCCCAAGGAAAGCAAGTCGGCAGGTATGGTGCCACTGGTGATAAGACTGGACGTGACGCGAGCAAGTGCAGGGGCCATCATAATACCGTAACCTCCTTGTCCAGCCAGCCAGAAGAAATCTTCGATAAGTGGGTCAAAGCCAACAATGGGCGCATCATCGCTGGCAAAAGTGCGAAGACCTGCCCAACTGTGTTCAATTCGATGTACCTCTATAATTGTCCGTTGCTGCAGCCAGTCAGCGATGACCGCAATATCCCACTCTTCGGGCTGTACATCCTGTGGTTCAATAGGAGTTTCATCGCCGGGCGAGGCCATTAATTTTCCCGCTTCAGGTTTGAGGTAACTTTCGCTATCTGCAAAGTCGATTGCTGGCAATAGTTTGGGATCAACACCTTGAGGGGCATCAACGATGATAGCCGTACGGCGTTTGGCAACGAGACCGGTCGGGGCAGCTTTTGCCATTATTGCAACCTGGTCAGCCCAGGCGCCAGCAGCATTGACAAGCGTTTTTCCAGTCATGGTTTGCCCATTGGCAGAGACGTGCCAGGTGCCATTTTTTCGCTCTATTGCCTCAATGCGCATGGAATATGTTGGAATGCATTTTTTGGCTTTGACTGCCCGCAGATAGGCTTGGTGTAGTGAGGAGACCTCAATATCGCAAACACCTGCTTCATAAGTTGCAGCCTCAATAAATTCCGGGCGTAAGACGGGCGCCTTCTCACATGCCTGGCTGGTTGTCAGCATATCGATAGGTGCATCAGGCGTTGACTGCTGATGGATCAGTGCCAGTTTCTCAACGTCTTTAGGCCCTGCAACCGTTAATAGGCCGCGTGGTGTGAGCAATGGTATGTCACAAAATCCGGGTGGCGGATTTTGAAAGAATGCATAACTGGCGCTGTTGATTTGGCGCACAACAGGGCCGCCAAAATTTCTCGTATACAGCGCCGCTGATCTTCCAGTGCTGTGATAATCGGGCCCGGTTTCTGCTTCAATTATGGCAACAGTGCCAAGCGAGCAGAGTTCGTATGCGGCTGCCGAGCCTGATATGCCGGCACCGATAATCAAAAAATCATAAATCATGTTTAGGTGACGTTTCTGTGAACTTTTACCGGGACATCAGAGGATTCTGGTCATCCCGGGAGTAACACTTACAGTCAATCACGGATAGCCTTAAAATGAAATAAAAATAAAATTGATTGACAAAATGTAAGTTTTATTACGTTATTGAAGCTTAAAGTTTGGGAGGACTTGAGTGGACAGCAGCGTTAGCCAGAGATTGTCAAAGTGTATCGAGGACGGCTCGAAGGCCGACCGCGCCATTGCCAGTTTTATGCTCGGGCAGATCAACACCATTGCCTTTGAGACAGCCGCCAGCATCGCTGAAAAGGTTTCAGTAAGCGAACCCACCGTTGGACGGTTTTGTCGCTCGCTCGGCTATAAAAGCTTCAAAGATCTCAAGGTACACCTCAAACGAGATATTGGTGACAAGCCGTGGCTTATCAGTGACCGCCTGAAAGAGTTTCAACGCCGGGCAAAGGCTGGTGAAGACCAGCTTTCTCAAGGGCTGGAATTGGAAATGGCGGCACTCGTGCAGGTTTATGAACAGGCGCAAACACCCGAATGGGCGCGTGTGGTCAAACGGCTTGCCTCAGCCCCGGCCGTGTTTGCAACAGGTTTCCAGACCGAACGCGGCATGGCGCAGATATTCGTCAACCAGCTCGAATATCTGCGTGATCGTGTGCATTTGATCGATCTTGCGGGTGGCAATTTTTCACAAGTCCTAAATCCTGAGAATTCACAGGCTTGTCTGGTTATTTTTGAAGCACGGCGATACTCACGTATGGCGCGGCTTTTGGCCCAGGATGCAAAAGCGCTCGGTATTGCAACAACCCTGATCACCGACGGGTTTTGCGACTGGGGCCATGACCTCGTGGATGAGATGTTTGTCGTGCCAACCGAATTCAATCTGTTTTGGGAATCGACGGCCCAAATGGCAAGCCTTGCCAACCTTTTGGTCAACGGCGTGTTCATAGAACTTGGCCCCAAAGTCGAAGAGCGCATGAATGAAGTAACAAGGCTCTACAGTCGCTACACCGGATACGTCAACGATCCGACCGGGCCTGCCACATCAACTACAGGGAGGCACTCTTAACGCCATTGCCTATCCAATAACCACAACCATAAGGAAAGCCGTAATGCGAATATTCAGAAAACTATCTTTACTATCTTCAACTGCCATTTTTTCTGCCGGGCTCATCACCATGGGCCTTTCATCTGCTTCGATAGCTGGAACAGCAACCGTAGCTTTTTCAACCGGCTCACTTGGTACAACCTCCTATGATCCCATTCGCTCAAGCAAGCTGAATTCAGCGACAGCGCTGATTTATGATCGCCTGGTTGAACAAGATGCCGATCAATCCTTCCATCCTCATCTTGCCACCTCATGGGAAGAAAGCACCGATGGCATGTCCTGGACATTCAAATTGCGCAAAGGGGTGAAATTCCACGATGGTGAAGAGTTCAATGCAGAAACAATCGCCTCATGGATTCCCGATTTCAAGGATACACCCAATGCCTATTTGGTTGCGGCCATCAAGAGCGTTGAAGTTATTGATCCGCTGACGGTAAAATTTGTCATGGCGCGGCCTGAGCCGAACCTTCTTTACAACCTTGCCAGCACCTTCATGGGTATTCCTGGCCAAAAATCCTATGATAGCCTGGGTAAAAAATATGGTGTAACGACCGCAATCGGTACGGGGCCGTTCAAACTGAGTAAATTTGAGATCGGCGTTACAACAGTCGTCACACGAAATGATGATTACGCCTGGGGTTCCGGTCTTTCTAAAAACAAAGGCCCAGCCCATCTGGAAAGCATAACGTTTCGTGAAATCGCCGACCAGTCTACCGCGTTTCTTGAACTGAAAACCGGCGGCGTTGACCTGCTCATGGGTGTTCCAACCGACTTTCTGACAATTTTGAAGGCTGAAAAAAATGTCGGGATTATCAACATGCCCGGCACCGGTATCAGCTATATGCCAATCAACACGACATCGGCCCCCTTTGATGACATTAAAGTGCGTCAGGCGACAGTGCTTGCTGTCAATCAAAAAGCGATTCTGGACAGCATTTACAAGGGTGTTGGCAGTCAGGCTAAGCACTTCCTGATCGATACGTTGCCTGCAGGTGATGTAAAGCCGGAACTTCTGGTGAGTTTTGATAAAGCCAAAGCCAATGCACTGTTGAAAGAAGCAGGCTGGGCGATGGGTGATGGCGGTGTACGGATGAAAGATGGTGCGCCGTTAAAGGTCAAACTCTTTACGACCAATGATACCAATTTCAAACGTCTGACACAGGTGGTCCAGGCCCAACTTAAAGATGTCGGCATGGACGCTGTAATTACTGTCTTTGATGCCAGCACCATTCGTGATGAGTACAAAAAGAACAAACACCAACTGGCTGTGCGAAGTTATGACTGGAATAACGCTGACATCCTGGAATGGTTCTTTTCCGCTACACGGCTT
>Ga0316189_10004464_pt1 | contig 13458 bp, 9 predicted proteins | sample LowCovwburrow_MG_FD_204930 | JGI IMG/M metagenome (GOLD analysis project Ga0316189, IMG submission 204930) | Coastal sediment microbial communities from Maine, United States - Lowes Cove worm burrow | ecosystem: Environmental > Aquatic > Marine > Coastal > Sediment | place: USA: Maine...
ACATCTCCCAGTCCCCCTGTTTTGATAAACGGGAAAGCCTCGCTGGCTGCAAATAAAATATTCACTCGCTTTCCTTTTGTAAAAACAATCCTGCCAGTGGCGGTAGTGTAAGTTTCAGGCTGTATTCAAAACCGTGTTCCTGTTGCCTGATGGTTGTGACCTTACCCGCATTACCCAGATTAGCGCCGCCATACCATGACGCATCAGAGTTGAACACCTCGACATATGAACCCTGCTCAGGCACGCCAATGACATAGTTTTCACGTGGCACCGGGGTGAAGTTGAAAGCACAGATTATGGATTCATACTTTGAACGTCGCATGAACACGAGGATGGAATTTTCATGGTCATCGCATGTAATCCACTGAAAGCCCTCAGGCTGAAAGTCATGCGCATGCAATGCCGGATTTTCACGATAAAGGTTGTTCAGGTCCTGAATTAAATTTCTAAGCCCGGCGTGTTTATCCATACCGGCAACGATCCAGTCCAGCCCCTTCTTCTCGCTCCATTCATCCCATTGTCCGAATTCACTGCCCATGAACAGCAGTTTCTTTCCGGGATGTGCATACTGGTAGGTATACAGTGCCCGCAAGTTGGCAAATTTCTGCCAGACATCGCCCGGCATTTTATCCAGCATAGCCCGTTTCATATGTACCACTTCGTCGTGCGACAGCGGCAGAATAAAGTTTTCGCTATATGCATAGAGTTGACTGAATGTGAGCTGGTTCTGATGAAAACGCCTGTAGACAGAATCAGCCTGAAAATAATTCAGCGTGTCATGCATCCAGCCCATGTTCCACTTCATGGAAAAGCCAAGACCACCGGTATCCGTCGGGCGCGACACCTGTGGCCAGTCAGTACTTTCTTCGGCCAGTGTCAGTACGCCGGGAAACTCGGCATGAACAGTCTCGTTCAGGTGCTTTAGAAACTCTATGGCTTCAAGATGTTCGCGACCGCCATAAACATTCGGCGACCACTGACCGTGCTCGCGCGAATAATCGAGATACAGCATGGAAGCAACAGCATCGACACGCAGGCCGTCGATATGAAATTCCTGTATCCAGAAAACCGCGTTGGAGATTAAAAAATTGCGGACTTCGCTGCGGCCGTAATTGAATATTAATGTACCCCACTCCTGGTGCTGACCCTTGTTGGGATCGCCGTATTCATAACAGGCTTCACCGGTGAAACGCGCGAGTGCAAATTCATCCCGTGGAAAATGGGCGGGCACCCAGTCGAGTATGACACCGATGTTATTCTGGTGGCACACATCAATGAAATGCCTTAATTCATCGGGACTGCCATGGCGTGCTGTCGGCGCAAAATAGCCGCTAACCTGGTAACCCCAGGACTGATCCAGTGGATGTTCGGTGATCGGCAGCAACTCGATATGGGTATAACCCAGCTCAAGCACATAAGGCACCAGTTGCTCTGCCAGTTCTGAATAACTCAGAAAACCGCCATCATCGTGACGCCGCCATGAACCCGCATGAACTTCGTATATCGACATCGGCTCATGCAACCACTGCCAGTTGGTGCGATGCTGTATCCATTGCTCATCTTTCCAGTGATAAGCATCTTTTGCAGGTATCAGGCTTGTTGTTTCCGGACGCATGCCCATGACGCGCGCGTAGGGGTCGCTCTTGTGCAGGATCTCATCCGTGCTTGTTCGGATTTCGTACTTGTAGAAATCGTGCGCGTGCAAACCCGGTATAAACAGCTCCCATACACCGGATGCGCCCCGGCTGCGCATTGGATGGCGCAAACCATGCCAGCCATTGAAGTCACCGACCACGCTGACACGCTTGACGTTCGGCGCCCAGACTGCAAACAGGCAGCCTTCAATTCCATCAACGACGCAAAGCCTGGCTCCGAGAATCCGGTATATGTGCATATGGGCCCCGATCGCGAACAGGTCCAGATCATAATTGCTCAGTTGTGGCTCAAAGCTGTATGGCGACACCACGGTGTGCCTGTCGTTTGTGCCTTTTTCTATCCAGCTCAGGCTGTAGTGCTGCGGCAGCTTGTCTTTGTCCGCCTGCAAGATACTCAATTCAAAGGTATCGCTACCCTCAAGCCGCTCCATTGGACCGATGCCAACGACCTCGACGCTCTCCGCAGACGGCATGAATGCACGAATGATATAACCGGGGCGTGCCGGATGAATGCCGAGCCATTCAAACGGATCATGGTGCAACCCATGCTGTAATTTATTTAATGATTCAACCATGTTTATTAATCAACCGATTTGCCGTTTTGATTCGCAGCCTCATGTCAGCTGCAATATCATCATGTATCTGTTCCCATTCAAAGGACCATTGCCAGTTGCCATCTATCGTACCCGGCGTATTCATTCTCGCTCCCGAGCCCAGGTGAAGGCAGTCCTGCATCGGGATAATACACAGGCTTGCCTCCGAATTCATCGCGTTGTCAATCAGCCTGTCTACAACGAGATCCGCAGTACGTTCATTATCCTGTTCTGTATGCTGACCCTTATGCGGAATATTCAATGTTTGCAGAATGTAATTTTTACCATCTTTATCAAGGCCTTGATACCATCCTTTAGTAGTATCGTTATCGTGGGTGCCGGTATAGACGGCGCTGTCCTGCTTGATATTCTGCAGTTTGTGAGGATTGTCTGCATGCTCATCGAAACCGAATTGAAGTACTGACATACCCGGCAGCTTGTGCTTCTTGCGCAATGCCGTGACCTCGGGTGTAATAATGCCAAGATCTTCGGCTACTATCGGCAAATGTCCTGCATCTTGATGGATTCTGCTGAGCAATTCATCGCCAGGCATACGCTGCCAATGACCATCGATCGCTGTTTCACAGGCCGCGTCGATCACCCAGGAGGATTCGAGCCCCCTGAAATGGTCGATTCTGAGCAGATCAAACTCCTGCAAGTGATGGTCAATTCTCGAAAGCCACCATGCGTAATTTTCATGGCGCATGACATCCCAGTTATAGTGAGGATTACCCCATCGTTGTCCGGTCGCAGAGTAATAATCGGGGGGAACGCCGGCAACGACCGTCATCATGCCTTTTTCATCCAGTAAAAACTGTTCCGGGTGCGCCCATACATCGACGCTGTCATGTGCTACGAACAGGGGAATATCACCGAACAGACGAATGCCGTTTGCGTTTGCCTCTTGTTTTATTTGTCGCCAGCGGCTGTATAACTGGAATTGCTCCCAGCTCAGCTCGGCCACATAATCCTTGAACTCGTCAAATGCACGCTGCATCGCATGCGGTTGTCGGTACTTCCACTCGTCGGGCCACTCAAACCAGGGTGCATCATCGAACATCTGTTTCAGCACCTTGAACAGCGTATAGTCATACAACCATTCATGGTTCCTGGTACAGAATTCGATGTAGCCCGGCATGGTCTTGTCCAGCGCCGGAAAATCAGTTAACAGCGCGGGATTCATCGCAAATGCAGAAATGCATTGATACGGTGACAGGCCTCCCTGCGGTTCACCCAGTGGCAGTACCTGCCAGACACTGAAACCTGAACTGGCCAGCAGCTTCAGCCAGCGCTCTACGTCCCTGTCCAGAACCCCCGAGGGCAGCGAAGTCGGGTGCAGTAATACGCCGGCACGACGATCATAGAAGTCTTGTGAGTTCATCCAACATTTCTCACCATGGTACCGGCATTTTCGGCGCTGCCACCGCCGATTGATACAGGTTCGTCGAGCACGGCAGGAACATTTAACTGCAACAGCTCATACAGGTTTTTCAGCTGGGTACGAAACAACTGATCAAAATCACTGACGCTGGCTGATGGATTAACATCTCCAAACCACCAGAACCAGTCAGAGCCTTCACAAATTGCGAGCTGTTTAATTGCTCTCTGACTAGACTCGTCATCAAGCGTGCCTTGCTCCATCACCGTGTCGAAAGCGATTTTTGCTTCACACAGAAGGTCCCATGCCCTGTTTTTATCTGCATTGCCAATCCATGTTGAAAACGAACCGTAGACCCAACTGCCGGCACACAATGCCTCAAGGTCATGACACATCGGCATATCCACCAGTTCTGAAAAACAGGTCGTGCGAATACGCTTGTGATCAGAAAGTTGCTTGTAAAGGTGGTTGAGAAAGTGATAACCGTTATGCGGGTAATACTCCCAGGCATTCTCACCATCGAGTATGATGCTGACAACGTGCCGCCCTGCACTATCACCCAGAAAATCCGAGATGTTGACCAGGTTCTGCACCAGGTCATTGGCGGCTTCTACAGAATTGCGTTTGCTGTACTCGAAACCGACCAGATCAGAAAGACCGTCATCACGGAAAAATATTTTGGGTTTATAGTCATTCAGCTGGTACGAATGAAACAGTGCACGTTTGCTATGAACCATTTCCGGATCATGTTCGGACATATGGATACTGCTGCGCCAGACGCCTTCACCGGAAGCCGTCCACTTGAAATCAAACTCCTCGATCAATGCAATCGCGTCTTCTGAAATGGCCCCCTCGGACAACCAGATGCCCTGCGGGCGAATGCCGAAGTAATGTTCAAAACAATCGATGCCCTGCTGTATGTGCCAGCGTGAGCGATCGGCACCGCCTGGATACGATTTATGTTCCGGCATCGCATCTTTAGGCTGTGAACAGCGCATGTTCTTCATGTCATTCAACAGCGGAATAATCGGATGGCCGTAGGGCGTCATCGACAGTTCAATCTGACCGCGCTCGGCAAGTCGCCGGTAACGCGGTATCAGCTCAGCCATGCAATCGTAAATCAGCTTAACGAGTTCGCGCCGATCAAGATCATCAAACAGGTTCTCTTTTTCTATCAAACGCTGCGCAGTGGCCGACTGCTTCAGCGAATGACCCAGCCATGCCAGGTGATACCAGACCAGCACATCGACAAAGTACTGTGGATCCAGGTATTGCAGGAAGTCTGTATCCTTCTCGGCACATTCATGATGTGGAAACATGAACCTCACGGGTGACAACAGTGACTTGAACGCAGGATATGGATCGATCATTTTCGGCGCATGCGCGCGTTGACAATCACACAGCAAGCGATAACGTTCGTGCATGTTGTCTGGTATTTCTGTCGCGCCAGCCAGCAGGTTCAGCTGCGGATCCTGCATTTTCTGGCCATGATCGAGCCAGTTCTTCAGCTGGTGGGCATAGTCATCAAGCTGCTCAAGCAGTACCGGTGCAAAATTCACCACCACTTTCATCTTCGGATGCGCTTCGAGATGTGCAACCATATCCGCATAGTCTTTTATTGCATGCAGATAGACCCACGGCAGCTGGTACTCACCGTCTATACCCTGCTGATACCATGGCTGGTGCATATGCCAGCACAGTGCAAAATTTACCCGTGTCGTATTTTTCATGCCGTCAGCTGTTCCTTGTCAACGATGTAGAGGTGTTGTCCGAGCATTTCGGGCGTAACCAGCACGATGCCGTTCTCGGTAACATGGAAACGCTCACTGTCCTTGTCAACATCCTCACCGATCACCATGCCATCCGGGATCGCACATGCCTTATCGATGATGGCACGGGTAATACGGCAGTTCTTGCCGATATCAACCTTGGGCAAGACAACACTGTCCTTGATGACAGAGCCGCGTTCGATTTCAGTACCAAAGAATATAACCGAACGCTTGACCAGCGCACCGGAAATAATGCAGCCACCCGAAACCAGTGAGTCAATTGCCATGCCACGTGCGTCATCATCATCGAATATAAACTTGGCGGGAGGATGCTGTGTCTGGTAGGTCCACACCGGCCACTCGCGTGAATACAGGTTCAGCTCCGGCTCTACTTCGCACAGCTCGATGTTGGCTTTCCAGTATGAATCGACGGTGCCCACATCACGCCAATAGGCAGGCTCGCCGTCTTTGTCCACGAATGGAAACGCATTGGCAATACACTTGGAAATACTTTCCGGTACGATATCCTTGCCAAAGTCATGCGCTGAATCAGGATTCTCCGCATCGGCGATCAGGCTGGCGTAAAGATACGCGGTGGAAAATATGTAAATGCCCATGGAAGCCAGCGATTTATCGGGTTTTCCCGGCATGGGTTCCGGGTCTTCCGGCTTTTCGGTGAATTGGGTGATTCTGAAATTATCGTCAATCGACATAACACCAAATTCCCTGGCGTCTTCGCGTGGCACCTCGATGCAGCCGACGGTCAGATCAGCACCCGAAGTCACGTGCTCGTATAGCATCTTGGAGTAATCCATGGTGTAGATGTGATCACCGCCAAGCACGATCACATTTTCCGGACCATGGCGGCGAATAATGTCGATGTTCTGGTACAGGGCATCGGCCGTACCGCGATACCAGTCCAGCGCAACACGCTGTTGTGCGGGAATAACTTCGACAAACTCGCCAATTTCTGCACGCATGAAACCCCATGCACGCTGCATATGACGAATCAGCGAATGTGATTTGTACTGGGTCAGCACGCCGATGCGGCGTAGTCCCGAGTTGACACAGTTCGACAGCGCAAAATCAATGATGCGGTATTTTCCACCGAATGGCACCGCCGGTTTCGCGCGCCACTTGGTCAGCCCCTTGAGCCTGGAACCGGCACCGCCCGCCAGAACCAGCACCAGAGTTTTTCTCGTCAGCTCGGAACCGATATTTGAATCAATATAATAGCGATAGTTTTTCGCCTGCTTCTGGTGACTAATAGTCATTATTATCTACCTGCCTGTTTGACTGCTTCTGATATGGCGCCTATCACACCAATACGTTCATTGATAACCAGATTAACGGACGTCTGTTGTGCCAATGCCCGCATTCTCCCCTTGTTTAAATATGCAGTGATAAAGTCATCTGACTTCATCCACGATATGATTTTTGCGGCGATACCGCCGGTGATGTAAATCCCACCTTGTGGTTTGAATAATAACGCCATATTGCCGACGAAAGCACCATAAATTCGAACAAACAGCGACATTGCCCTGCTTGCAGCTTCATTATCAGTCTCAGCCTCTGCATGCACCCAGGCCGCATCGATTTCTGCACAGTCATTTCCGCCGCAAAACTCGTACAGGGCCACCAGCCCGTCACCGGAAAGCAGGCGCTCATAAGAGACATGGCCATGGCGCTTGATCAGGAACTTCAGCAGCTCTATCTGCTGTTCATCAACCGGGGCGAAATCAACGTGCCCACCCTCTGTCGACCAGGCCCTGGCGTTGGCGCCATCGTTCAGCATCCATGAAACGCCCAGACCGGTACCCGCACCAACTGCAACCTGTGTTGCATCATTTTTGTGCACACCTTGGTTCAAGCAGACCATGTCCTCCGGCTTGAGGTGCGCAATGCCCAGCGCCGATGCCTGAAAATCATTCATGAAATGAATCTGCTCAACACCAAATTCATCCTGCAATACTTTCTTGCTGATGGTCCAGGGCAAGTTCGTCAGCTTCGCCTCTGCGCCATTCACCACGCCCGGCAATGCCAGCGACAATACAGCTAACTGACTGTTATCAATGCCACTATCATCTATGAATGTTTGCAGCAGAGGCTCGAAACTGTCGAAATCGACGCTGCTGTATCGGGCTTCATAGAGCACTTCGTCCGGCGTATCTGCATCTGCAACTACAATCCGTGTTTTGGTGCCACCCACATCTGCCGCAATGATATTCATCTACATGCCATTTATATATAAGCAATGAACATGCCATCAGGCGAAAGATCATGCATCGCTATTTTTAGCCTGCTCGCGGCTCACCCGCAGGTAATAGCGGATAAGGTTGCTGGTGGATGAATCATGCTCGGCCGTGGTATCGGATGATTCAAACTCGCCGAGTATCTTTTTCGCCAGCTGCTTACCCAGCTCAACACCCCACTGGTCATAGGAATTGAGGTTCCAGACGACACCCTGCACAAAGATCTTGTGTTCATACAGGGCAATCAGCGAGCCCAGGTTATAAGGTGTCAGTTTTGTCACCAGGATGGTGTTACTCGGGTGATTGCCTTCGAACACCATGTGCGGCAGGCGGTCACGAACATCGTCGACATTGATACCGGATTGCTCGATGGCTGCGCAGGTTTCTTCCAGGGTGCGGCCGCGCATCAGCGCTTCGGTCTGCGCGAAAAAATTCGACATCATGATGTCATGCTGCTGCTTCAGGCGCGAGTGCGTCTGCACAGAAGCAATAAAGTCGGCCGGAATCAGTTTTGTACCCTGGTGGATCAACTGGTAAAACGCATGCTGGCCATTGATCCCGGTTGCACCCCATACGATCGGCCCGGTGTTGTAGTTAACGTGATGGCCATCGCGATCAACGGATTTACCGTTACTTTCCATGTCGGCCTGCTCAAGGTACATCGGCATACTGCGCAGGTAATGGTCATATGGCAGGATCGCATGGGTCTCGGCGCCGAAAAAATTGTTATACCAGACGCCCAGCATCGCCAGGATCACCGGCATGTTCTCCGCCAGTGGCGCAGATGCAAAATGACTGTCCATGGCATGCGCGCCTTCGAGCAGCTCAATGAAGTTGTCTTCGCCTACCAGCAGGATGATGGACAGGCCGATTGCCGACCACAACGAATAACGGCCGCCGACCCAGTCCCAGAATTCGAACATATTTTCCGGGTCGATGCCGAAGTTGATGACGTCTTCGCGGTTGGTCGATACTGCAACAAAATGTTTTGCGATATGCTGCTCGTCTTCAGCTGCAGCCAGGAACCAGCTTCTGGCGGTATTCGCATTGGTTATTGTTTCCTGCGTGGTGAAGGTCTTGGAAGATATAATAAACAAGGCCGTTTCGGGATCGAGCTGCCCCAGAATTTCCTCGGTATGCGCGCCATCGATATTGGATATGAAATGCGCTCTCATTTCCGGGTGTCGATAAGGCTTCAGCGCCTGGTACACCATTTTTGGTCCCAGGTCGGAACCACCGATGCCGACATTGACCACATCGGTGATGCGCTTGCCTGTGTATCCTGTCCATTCACCGCTTCTGACTCGCCTGGCAAAATCACTCATGTGATCGATGACACCGCGTACGGCCGGCATCACATCCTCGCCGTCAATGTTTATCGGATTATCTGAGCGATTACGCAACGCGATATGCAAAACGGCACGATGCTCGGTGTCATTGATTTTTTCACCGTGGAACATGCGGTCACGCCAGGATTCCACATCGGACGCTTTTGCCAGTTCCAGCAACAGCGACAGGGTCTCAGATGAAATCAGGTTCTTGGAATAATCGAGCAGGATGTCCTCAAACTGTAATGAGAATCGTTTAAAACGATCTTTATCCTGTTCGAAAAGCTTACGCATATTCAGTTGCCTGGCTTCACTGAAATGCTGCTGAAGATTGTTAAACGCTACTTCCCTTGGGTGCATCGATTTGGTTTATGTTTGTGAGTCAAAAGGCGCTATTATCCACTAACCAGCGTCAAACAGCATTACCAATCTGTTACAGATGGGCAAATAATTTTAGTTATTAAAAGGGAATGAGTCTAAGCAATTGACAGCTGATACAAGTTGACGTGCATCAACTATTCTGGAGATGCGCAGAATCCGGTATTTTGCGGCATCAAATCGATGCCAGCCTGCCTTTATTTTTTATATTCAGCTCACAGAAAAAATATTGCCAACCCGCAGCCGCGGACATATTATCGCGAATATCGTGACTCGTTAGTTAGTCTCATGCAACCGCCGCATACCTGCTGGCCAGGTGTGCGTGGACGGGCGGCACAACCGGATTTATACAACGTTCACGATCAGTTACAACATCAAACAATCCTCAGTAAAAAGCGGAGCAACATGCTATGGCTGATGATGATATCGAAGATATGGATTTTGATGATGACTGCGATGAGCAGGATGATATCGAATACGTAGATAGCCCCCCGGCTGAATCGCAGTCAAAAAACGCAAGACGTGAACTGGAAAAACGGCTGGAAATGAAACGTCTGAGGGAACAACTGGATGATGATTTTTAATCGTCATAAATATATTGTCATCTCGACCGAAGGGAGAGATCTCCTCAATTTTGGGAGATCACTCACACGACGGTAAAGGGGTCCGATGTACATCGAGGGATCGACCGCGCAAAGGGGTCAGCGCCGTAGTCAGCTATAAATCAGAAAGTGACGGGAACCCTCAAATAATAGAGCCTTACGGTTTTCTATTAACGAAGGAGGTGTTCCCGTCATGAACAAGCGTATCTATCGAGCCACACATGTCAAGCAGGTTAACTGGAGAAACGTCATCCAGAGCACGACTGGAAAAACACTCGTCCTGGCGATCGACGTTGCCAAAGAAGAGCAGTTTGCCATGCTGATGGATGCCGAGAGTCAGCCGCAGATAACGGTTAAATGGAGACATCCGGTCGAGACCCCCGAGCTGCTGAGGCATTTAGCCACCCTGACGAGTGAACAACTGGAGGTGGCGATGGAGCCGACGGGGATTTATGGTGACACGCTGAGGCAGCAGTTGGCCCTGGCGGGCTACCGCACGCACCAGGTCAGCGCCAAACGTGTGTCTGATGCCAAAGAAATCTATGACGGTGTTCCCAGCCTGCACGATGCCAAGGCCGCCTACCTGATCGGTCGCCTCTACTGGAGCGGTGTGGCCCAACCGTGGCGCGAGTCGAGCGCGCAGCAACGCGAACTCAAAGCGCTGTGCAATCGCTACGAGCTGCACAACGCCCATTATGGGCGCAACCGTAACCGCGTGGAGGCGATGCTGCAACGCCATTGGCCGGAAGCGCTGGTCTATCTGGCGCCCGATTCGGTGACGCTGGAATATCTGATGATCCGTTATGGCTGTCCCCAGGTACTGGCGCGTGACAGCGCGACTGCGGCCACACTGATGCGCAAGGTCAGCTGTGGCAAGCTGGCTGAGGCGAAGATACAGGGCCTGCTCGAGGGCAGCCGCAACAGCATCGGCATCGCGTGCGTCGAGGAAGAGCGGCGTTACTTGCAACAGCTGGGCGAAGAGCTGCGGCGTTCACGTCTGCACCAAAAAGCCGTGCGCAAGCAGCTGCAGGTGTTAATCGAAGCTGATGAACAACTCAAAGCCATGAGCGCGGTCGTTGGGCCGCTGACAACAGCGATGTTGTTGAGCAACCGTCTGGATCCTCGGCACTATAACAACGCCGGCGCATACCGCAAGGGGATGGGCTTGAACCTGAAGGAGAAAAGCAGTGGTAAGTTTAAGGGGCAACTCAAGCTCACCAAGCGTGGGTCCGGGCAGATTAGAAAGTATCTGTTTTTCAGCTGCTTGCGCCTGATCAACCACGACCCGATCGTCCAACGCTGGTATCAGGCCAAGGTGCGGTCGAACGGTGACCGGGACAAGCTCAAGTATGTCGTTGCGCTGATGCGGAAGCTGGCCTGTGCGCTCTGGTACGTTGGGCACGGTGAAGCCTTTGACGCCCACAAACTGTTCACGGTTAAACCTGCCGTGAGCGCCTGAAGCGACACCGCGGAGTCATCGCGATAGCCATGAGCGCGAACCACTGAACCGGAGAAAAACCATGTCACCTTAGAAACGACAATGATGTGAACCGAGTTTCCGTTGGAGTGACCTTCTCATCCGGGCACGATATCCAGATCAAGGAATATCCCACCGTAGTCTCGAGGCACTCCACGGATCAACCTGAGGGTCCAATGCTCAATAACGCTGAACTGATGCCACATGTGGACATTTTATTACTGACAGCTCAGGCTTACCCCACAGGTCCCTGTTCCCGGAAACATAAGGTATAACGCACCAACAGATCGATCGCGCAAAGAGCACAGCCACACTGTATGCAATGACTTAAACCATATATGCGTGTTGTGAGGTTTTTGCGCGGGAAGACACATGCAATTATTAATAAAAAGAGGCATTGACAATCTTATGACAGCCCGGATGTAACGAAGTGCAATCCGGGGCTGTTCAATGCTGCTGTAAATTCCCGGATTACGCTACGCTTCATCCAGGCTACGGGTATGCGAAGCACGAGCGCCCGGGACGCATTTTTTCGGTTACGTTTATTGTGCGAGCAAAAAAGGTAACTCGCCCCAGCAGGGGCGAAACTAATGCTTAATTACACGTGATAACTGAGATAAGTAGCAGCTAACTCCATCAAGGTAAAAATAGAATCAATCAGTTAACGAAACCGTCAAGTAAGTATTATCAACGATTACTCGGATTTAGCAGCTTCCTCGATCACGCTAACTTTCTGAATAAGAATTTCTTCCAGGGGTACATCCTGCTGGAAGGGGCCGTTGGCGCCGGTTTTTACTTTCGCAATGCGGTCCATAACATCCATGCCATCGACGACCGTTGCAAATACGCAATAGCCCCAGCCGCGGGTGGTTTTGCTGGTGTGATCAAGAAAGGTGTTATCAACCGTGTTGACGAAGAACTGGTTGGTGGCCGAGTGCGGATCACCGGTTCTGGCCATGGCAATGGTGCCTCGCTTGTTCTTCAGGCCGTTATCAGCTTCGTTCTTGATGGGCGCAAAGGTTTCAACTTTTTTGAAATCCGGTGTAAATCCGCCACCCTGGTTCATGAATCGTTTAATGACACGGTGAAATATAGTGCCGTCGTACTTGCCTTCGTTGACATAACGCAGGAAATTTTCCACGGTCTTTGGTGCCTTGTCGGGGTAGAGCTCGATAACAACGACGCCTTTGGTCGTTTCCATGCGCACCTTGGGATTGGATGCGGAAACACTGCTGTTAGCAGCAAGTAAGAGTGCGATGGCGCAGGCGGTAATCAGTTTTTTCATGTTGGCCTCGATAGGGGATTTGTGGGCAAATCTACTGTATTTTGATCAAAATGTCATGGGAAACCACAGGGGCGAGGGACGAGTGAAGAGGGGCAAGGAAGAGTTACAGGCGCGAGTCTAATCAAGAATAGGCTGATATTACTTACAATTGTCTGTAATGGAATTATCCGTTTATTACGGCCTTGCGAGACAGGCGGGATTTCTCAATACCAACAGCGCGCAGGAACAGGCGTACCATTTCATGGCTGAGTTCATGCATGCTCACGTCCTCGAGCCGGTCTTCGGGTTGCAGATGCTTCTGCAACAAGACCTCGCGCAGCATGCCCTGGAACATCAGGGCGGCGGTCAGGATGGTGACTTCTCTGTTGGGGGTATCATACGAAAGCCGTTCATTGAGGCTGAATTCAATGTAATCAGTAAAGCTTTTCCAGCGGTTTTTGAAGAAGTCGCTGGTTGCAGGATTCTTGTCGAGCAAACTCTGGAACTCGATACGTAAAAGATCCGGGTTTTCACTAATGCTTTTGATATACACCTGCGTCATACCGGTAAGCACGTCCTCAAAGCTGGTGCCGCTGTTGATTATGGTCTGGACGTAGCTTTCACGCTGGGCGGACATTGCCTGCAGCACGGCATCGTAAAGCACCTGCTTTGATTTGAAGTGACGGTATAGAATGGCGGGGCTGACATCGACTTTGCGCGCTATTTCATCAATAGAAACGCCGTGATAGCCTTTTTCAGCGA
>Ga0316189_10004465_pt1 | contig 13455 bp, 7 predicted proteins | sample LowCovwburrow_MG_FD_204930 | JGI IMG/M metagenome (GOLD analysis project Ga0316189, IMG submission 204930) | Coastal sediment microbial communities from Maine, United States - Lowes Cove worm burrow | ecosystem: Environmental > Aquatic > Marine > Coastal > Sediment | place: USA: Maine...
CCAAACCTGGTCGGCTCCGGCCCGTCGCGTCCGTCAATCTCGACGGGCAGCTGTGTTGAACCAGTTGCCGCGCGTCTCTCGGCGGCCTCGGCAAGCGCCCGCCTGGCGGCGTCACTGAGTGGAGGCTGGTCTGTTTGGTGATCAGGCATTGCAGGCCTTGCATTGAATTATTGTAGATCAGCAAACATATACTGCTCATTACAGACTTTTGGCAATGTGTCGACGTGTCCGCGCGCAACCGGCGGACGCGCTTTCAGGTGTAACAATGAACTATATGAAAACAGCCGTATTGCTCGCCGGCATGACTGCCCTGTTCCTCGCGATCGGGTTCATGCTGGGCGGACAGACCGGCATGGTGATCGCACTGCTGGTTGCAGCCGGCACCAATGTGTTTGCCTACTGGAATTCCGACAAGGCGGTTTTGTCGATGCACGGCGCTGAACCCGCCAGCGAAACCCAAAATCCCGAACTCTATGCCATGATTGCCAGGCTCGCTGACAATGCCGGCCTGCCCATGCCCAAGGTCTATGTCATGGACAACCCGCAGCCCAATGCTTTTGCCACTGGCCGCAACCCTGAAAATGCCGCGGTAGCGGCCACCACGGGCCTGATACAGCAACTCGATTATGATGAAGTTGAAGGTGTGATGGCGCATGAACTGGCCCATATCCAGAACCATGACACCTTGATCATGACGGTAACCGCGACAATTGCCGGCGCCATTTCGATGTTGGCGAATTTCGCCATGTTCTTCGGTGGGCGTGATCGGAACAATCCGCTGGGCATCGTCGGGACCATTGCCATGATGGTGCTGGCACCGCTGGCAGCAATGCTGGTGCAGATGGCAATCAGCAGAACCCGTGAATATGCGGCCGACCGGCGCGGTGCGGAAATTTGCGGCAAACCACTGGCGCTGGCCAATGCCTTGCGCAAGATCTCCTCAAGTGCCAAACAGATCGAGAATGTTACCGCCGAGGCAAATCCCGCCACGGCGCACATGTTCATCATAAACCCCCTGTCAGGCGCACGCATGGACAATTTGTTTTCAACCCACCCGAACACCGACAACCGCATACAGGCGCTGGAGCAAATGCCCCAACCAGGCGGCGCAGCGTTTTCCGGCACCCGGGCCGGTTCCGAACACGATTCAGCATCCGGTCCGTGGTCAAAAGCCGGCCGCAGCGCCGCCTCTCGCAAAAGGCCTGCCGGCCCGTGGGGATAAAAAAACGCCAGCGGGCCCGCAAGTTCACACCGTCCGCGGTTCTGGTCGAAGGCCTGGGCCTGCGTGCTGCCGCAATGAACGCCCTCTCGCTTGTCCTGCACGAGAAGCGGTTCCTCGAGGATGCGCTCGCCGACAGCCTTGCAGATATTGACGACCCGCGCGACCGGGCTTTTGCGCACGCGCTGGCCGCGACCGCGCTGCGCCGAAAGGGACAGATCGACGCTGTTCTGGAAAACTATATCGAACAGAAACTGCGCGTGCGTACCGGCAAGGCACCGGTTATCCTGCTGTGCGGCGTCACCCAGTTGCTGTTCATGGAAACCGAACCGCATGCGGCGATCTCGACCAGCGTTGCCCTTGCCGCAAGAGACGAAAAGGCCCAACGGCTCAAGGGACTGATCAATGCGGTGTTGCGTAATATCAGCCGCGACCGTGAAGCCATAATGGCTTCCCTGCCGGAAACCGCCGCCAATTTGCCGAAATGGCTGAACACCAGGTTGCGGGCAGATTATGGTGCAGAAACCACGGCACTTATGGCTGACGCACATGCTCAGCAGGCCGATATTGATCTGACCATCAAGAACGACACGCCTGACGACGAACTGCTGGCCCTGGGCGTAAAACTGCCGACCGGAACCGTGCGGCTGAACAACCCTCATCCAGCCATTCCGGACCTGCCCGGATTTGGCGATGGAAACTGGTGGGTTCAGGATGCAGCCGCTTCCCTGCCGGTACTGCTTCTGGGCGATATCAACGGCAAGACTGCGCTGGACATGTGCAGTGCGCCGGGTGGCAAGACACTGCAATTGTGCGCAGCAGGCGCAAACGTCACTGCCCTGGATGCATCCGAGTTTCGTCTTGGAAAGGTCACCGAAAATCTCGCCCGCACGAAGCTCGAAGCCACTTGCATTGCCGTGGATGCGCTCGAGTTCGAGCCGGAGCACCTTTATGACGTGATCCTGCTCGACGCACCGTGTTCAGCCACCGGTACGATTCGCCGTCATCCTGACATGCCCTATGTTCGAGGCAATGACGACGTAAAGCTGCTCCTGGCGCTGCAGCGAAAATTGTTGCGCAAGGCGGCTGTCCTGCTGAAGCCGGGCGGTACGCTGGTGTACGCCGTGTGTTCCCTGCTTGCAGACGAGGGACCCAAGCAGATTTCCGCATTCTTGACCGAACACACCGATTTCAGTCGAAATCCCATCGTTTCCGGTGAAAGCCACATACCCGCCGACCTCATAAGCAAGGCCGGGGACCTGAGGACCTTGCCTCACCACATGATCGGCAATGTCACTGGCATGGACGGGTTTTTTGCAACCCGGATGATCAAAATCACAAACTGATACAACTTGTTATCAATTCGTTAACGATCTCTGCGCTTCAATGTGCACCAAGATCCAGCAGGACAGTATCGCCTTTGCGGCAACCTGCCGGGAACATGCACACTCCGGAAACCGCGCGCGTAACCCATGACCTCCGCACCGACAGTCTTGACCGGCCTGGCCAGCCTGAGCAGCAAGCAGTTGCTCAACCGGCTGCTGCGTGCAACGTCCCCGCAAATCCCCAGCCTGTCGATGTCGCGGTGTACAGGTCTCGGATTGCCGCTTGCGTCCATCATCAAGGGTGACGCGTCTCGTGCGCCGGGATTGTATCGCGGCATATTCGAACTTGCCGGATGCCGGGCGGTTCTTGCGGGCACCTCGATCTTCGAATTGCCCGACGCCCGCCCGCCTGCATTCGATGATGCGCTGAACAGCTTTGGCTGGTTGCATGACCTGCACGCGGGAAACACCCAGCTCTATCGGATATTCGCCAGGGGCATCGTTGCAGAATGGCTCGAGCTGAAGATCTACCGCAGTCCCAGTGCGCGGCGGCCCCAGACACTGGCAGCCCGCCTGATCAACTGGATACAGTGCGCGCCTTTCCTGCTGCAAGGCGCCAGCCGGGGATTTGAAACCGCGTTCATGGACAGCCTGACCAGGCAGACCCGCCTGCTGGCTCGCTGTGGCGTCAATCACTTTATTCCGGCAAACCGGCTCACGTCTGCAATTGCCATGGTCTACGCCACTTTTGGAACGACCGGATTGGAGAGCCTGCAAAAAACCGCGCTGGGCCGGCTTTCACATGAACTGGATGTTCAGATTTTGTCTGACGGCGGCCACGTATCGCGCAATGGACAGACCCTGCTCGATCTTCTGGTGCTGCTGGTTCCCTTGCGCGAGGCGCTCAATGACGCCCTGATAGAAATCCCGGGTCCGGTGAATGCCGCGCTGGAGCGAATGCTGCCGATGCTGCGGTTTCTGTCTCACAATGATGGCGGGCTTGCGGTGTTCAATGGCGTTTCCAGAACCAGCGCCGGCAGAATCAAGGCCGTGCTGGACAGGGATCCGGTCCGCGGACGCCCCTTGAACATTGCGCCGCTGACCGGTTATAGCCGCATCGCTCACGGCAGAGCATCGATAATCATGGATACCGGTATGCCACCGGCTCCTGGCCGCAACCCCAACGCGACCTGCTCGCCGCTGGCTTTCGAGCTGTGTGACGGCCCTCATCGCGTGGTGGTAAACTGTGGCAGCCGGCAGAGTGCTGACGCAAACTGGCAGGCTGCATCACGCCGCACGTCGGCGCATTCAACCATGACATTGGGCGGGCTTGATACCAGTACCGTGATTGACAATTTCTTCACCCGCCGATTGTTTGACACACCGGCATTGATGACCGGTGGCCATGTCGAAGCCGAAGTGAGCAGCGAAGAACATGGCAGCGTCATTTCTGCCCGCCACACGGCCTATGCCAAAGCCTTTGGCCTGGTGCACGAAAGACAGCTGTTTCTGGACATAAACGGCATGGACCTGCGTGGCGAAGACCGTCTTGTTCCAGATGCTTCCCTCGACGATGCGGCACACGATCCGGCATTTGCCATCCGTTTCCATCTGCATCCGTCGGTCAAGGCAACCTTGTCACGTGATGGCGCCAGCGTAATGCTGCTATTGCCCAACAAGGCCGGCTGGCGCTTCTCGGCCCGCGGCGGCAGGCTATCCCTTGAAACCAGTGTCTACCTGCCGGACAGCAAATCCGCACGGCCTACACAGCAGATCGTGATTTCCGGCGTCGCCGGAAGACCTGATCGCGTATTATGGGCATTCAAGCGCATGCAGAGCCCGGCAAGAACCCGCACCACACCGGCCCAATGTGCACCCGAATTGCCATTGAATGCTGGATAACTGATCCTCTGCCTGTTCAGCATCCGATACCTTCATGATAACGCTTGGGTTCAAGACGTTTGGCTTTTTCAGCCGAATGTCACCCTGATCCTGCAATTGGCAATGGAGAAATTGGCCGATGAGCGTTATCCGTCGCGCCCTGCTGTCGGTTTCCGACAAAACCGGGCTTGTTGAGTTTGCTACCGATCTGGCAAGCCTTGGAGTTGACCTGATCTCGACCGGCGGCACCGCACGTGCGCTGCAGGCGGCAGGGTTGAAAGTCACCGACATATCCAGCTGGACAGGCTTTCCCGAGATCATGGACGGGCGGGTCAAAACCCTGCACCCGAAAGTTCACGGCGGATTGCTGGCTGTGCGATCGAACCCGGAGCACCAGACTGCAATGCTCGACAATGAGATCGGCGCCATCGATCTGCTGGCGGTCAATCTGTATCCGTTTGAACAGACCCTGGCCGGTGGTGGTTCCTATGATGACCTGGTCGAGAACATCGACATTGGCGGGCCTGCAATGACCAGGGCTGCCGCCAAGAACCACAACGACGTCACGACGATTGTTGATCCGGCCGACTATCCCTCGATCATCGAGGAAATGCGCGCCCATTCCGGATCCACCCTTCAGGCCACCCGCACCAGACTGGCGGCCAAGGCGTTTGCCCGCACTGCCGCCTATGATTCAATCGTCAGCAGCTGGCTGCTTGCCGAAGCCGGCGAGACACTGGGACCCAACCGGTCGCTTGGCGGATCGCTGATACAAAGCCTGCGCTATGGCGAAAACCCGCATCAGTCGGCAGGATTTTACCGCACCGGCGAAATCCGCGAGGGCGTCGCAACCGCGCAGCAATTGCAGGGAAAGGAACTCTCCTACAACAACATCAATGATACCGACGCAGCCTTTGAATGCGTCAGTGAGTTTGACCCTTCCGTTGCTGCAGCCTGCGTCATCGTCAAGCACGCCAATCCGTGCGGTGTCGCAACCGCTGAAACCGCGCTCGAGGCCTACAGGCTGGCACTGCGTTGCGATCCGGTCAGCGCGTTTGGCGGCATTGTTGCCTTCAACCGGCCGATCGACGAGCAGACCGCACAGGCCGTGTGTGAGGTTTTCACCGAGGTCATAATCGCACCGGGGATAAGCGAGGCTGCAGCCAGCGTTTTCGCCGCAAAGAAGAACCTGCGCATTCTCACCACTGCCGGCCTGGCTGATGCCGATCAGCCCGGCACCTCCTTCAAGACGGTTGCCGGCGGTTTTCTTGTCCAGTCGCGCGACAATGGCCGTGTTCACACTGACGATCTGAAGGTCGTCACCAAACGTCACCCGAGCGAGCAGGAAATGGCTGACATGCTGTTTGCGTTTCGGGTCGCCAAGCACGTCAAGTCCAATGCCATCATCTATGTAAAGGATGGCGCTACCGTGGGTATCGGGGCGGGCCAGATGTCGCGCATCGATTCCAGCCGTGTCGCTGCTCACAAGGCACGTGACGCCGCTGACGCCGCCAATATTGCGGAGACACTGACAGCCGGTAGCGTGGTCGCATCCGACGCGTTTTTCCCGTTTGCCGATGGCCTGCTGCAGGCAGCCTCTGCAGGCGCCACCGCCATCATTCAGCCCGGCGGTTCAATGCGCGATGATGAAGTCATTGCCGCTGCCGACGAAAAGGGACTGGCAATGGTGTTCACCGGAATGCGCCATTTCAGGCATTAAGGCATCATCCGCGTGGATGGATATCATTCTGGAGTATTTTTCCCAACCATGCCAATCGGAGGCAGCCAATGCTTGTAACCACCACCAACACCATCGAAGGCCGCCGCATCTCTGCCTATAAGGGTCTTGTTGCCGGTGAAGCCATACTCGGCGCAAACCTGTTTCGGGATTTGTTTGCCTCCATTCGCGACATCGTCGGCGGGCGCGCAGGCGCCTATGAGAAGGTTCTCAACGATGCCCGTGAAACCGCCATCGCGGAGATGACCGACAAGGCAACCGCACTGGGCGCAAATGCCGTGATCGGCGTCGACATTGACTATGAAACCGTGGGCCAGAACGGATCCATGCTGATGGTCACCGCCGCGGGTACAGCCGTGTTCGTTGAATAGGACATGTCCCGCAAAAGCCGGGTTGGCCTTGAGCCGATCAACGCCTGAAGGCAGCAATGATCATGCTTTGGCCAACGCCCCCAACTGGCTGGCAATCACGGCAAACTTTGCCAGCGAGAAATCCGGTTCTTTTGTAATTCGAACAAGTTCATCGCCGGTATGGACAGCCAGATCGCGTCTTGCATCTGACAGCCTGCCCTCGACACTGTCGGCAACAATACCGCGAACCGAGCGCTGTACCGTCTGCCGGATGCCTGCAATTGCCTGGCGATCATAGTCACTTTCGCTGGGCAGTTTACGCGCGCTGGCCAGAATATGATCGACTCCCAGCGTTCCGCCGAGACCGAAATATGTCTTTGCAATTTCCTTGATCGGCCGTTTTGCCGAGTGCGCGATCTGCACAACATCCAGTCCGCGAACCAGGTATCTCAGTCCGGCAATTCGCAAGGCTGTGTTGGCATCCAGACCAAGCTCGGAAATCTCCGCCACATCTGCCGTCAACTGCTCTTTCTGACTTTTCGGCAGCACTTCAAACAAGGCTCCCGAAATTGCGGTAACACCATCCTGGTACATCGGGATCAGATCCGACAAGGCTGAGCTGGGAGTCTCATTGGCGGCAAACCATGCAACCGCTTCTGCCAGTCCGTCCTGCAGGCGCGCATACAGGGACATCTGCTGGGCGCTGGATATCTGGTTGTCGAGCCGGTCAATTGCTTCATTCATGCCGACAAAGTTGAAACTGTCGCGGGTCAGCACATAAAATCTCGCCAGGTCTCCAGCCCGGATGCCCGTATCATTTACCAGATCAAACAGGAACAGCGGACCGCAGCGGTTGACGATACTGTTGGCGATCAAGGTGCTGATGATCTCCGCGCGCAATCGATGGCTGGAGATTTCAGAACTGTAGGTCTTCGACATGCGGTTGGGGAAGTATCGCATCAGTTCACGTTCGAGATACGGATCGGTGGCAAACTTTTGCGCCATCATATCATTGAACGTCACGATTTTCGCATAGGACACCAACACCGCCATCTCGGGCCGGGTCAGACTCTTGCCGGATTTCAGGCGCTCATCAAGCAGGTCACCGGACGGCAGAAACTCGATGCCGCGATCCAGGCCACCCCGGCTTTCCAGTTCCCTGAACAATCGCGACAATCCGGCCTTGTCCCAGGCCAGCGTTGCTTCCATCAGGGATACACACAGGGTTTGCAGATAATTGTTCCGCAATACCAGTTCTGCAACCTCGTTGGTCATGGCGGCCAGCAGCCTGTTGCGGGCAGGCCGCTTCAGCTTGCCGGCTGCTTCAGCTTCACCAAGCGCAATCTTGAGATTGACCTCGACGTCTGAAGAATTGACACCGGCCGAGTTGTCGATGGCATCAGTATTTATGCGCCCGCCTCCAAGCGCAAACTCGACCCGCGCAAGCTGCGTCATACCAAGGTTGGCACCCTCGCCAACCACTTTGACATGCAATTCCCTGCCGGTGATCCGGATGCTGTCATTAGCCTTGTCACCAGCATCTGCGTCGGTTTCCGTGGCGCCGCGAACATAGGTCCCGATGCCGCCAAACCACAGCAGGTCCGCCTGGCACTTGATGATTGCCTTCATCAAGTCATTGGGCGTCACCTTGGAATCGGTCAACCCGATCACCGCCATGATTTCGGGCGTCAGGCTGATCTGTTTTTCGGACCGCGAGTACACACCACCGCCCTTGCTGATCAGCTTGCGATCATAATCCTGCCAACTGGACCTTGGCAGTTCGAACAAACGCTTGCGTTCTGCAAAGCTCGTTGCGGCATCCGGATCTGGGTCGATAAATATGTCGCGGTGATCAAACGCGGCCAACAGCCTGGTTTGTTCCGACAGCAACATGCCATTGCCGAACACATCGCCCGACATGTCGCCAACGCCAACAGCCGTAAACGGCGTGGTCTGGATATCACGGTCCATTTCACGGAAGTGACGCTTGACCGCCTCCCATCCACCGCGTGCGGTGATGCCCATCTTCTTGTGGTCGTAACCTGCCGATCCGCCGGACGCAAAAGCATCATCGAGCCAGAACCCGGCTGCGGCAGAAATTGCATTGGCAACATCTGAAAATGCCGCGGTTCCCTTGTCGGCGGCGACCACGAGATACGGATCATCACCATCATGGCGCAGCATTGCCGGCGGCGGGATAATCTTGCCACCCCGGGTATTGTCGGTCAGGGACAACAGGCTTGACACAAATGACTGATAGGCCAGCGTTCCGGCCAGGTATACCTCATCACGACTGCCGCCTGCCGGCAGCTGCCTGGGGATGAACCCTCCCTTGGCTCCAACAGGAACAATCACCGCATTCTTGACATTCTGGGCCTTTGCCAGGCCGAGTACTTCGGTCCGGAAGTCTTCCGCCCTGTCAGACCAGCGCAATCCGCCGCGTGCGATTTTTCCGCCGCGCAGGTGCACGCCTTCAACAAGGGTTGAATGCACGAAGATTTCGGCAAACGGAACAGGAGCCGGAATGCCCGGTACATCCTTGCTGCGTATTTTCAGCGCAAGGGCAATGGGAATACCGCCCTGAAGGTTCTCGAGGTTGAAGAAGTTGGTGCGCATCGTGGCGGTGATCACACCTGTCATGTGACGGATGATCCGATCATCATCGAGATTGGGAACGCTCGCCAGATGATCTTCTATGGCTTGCAGCAACCTGCTTTGCAGCTTGTCACGGGCTGCCAGTGTGCCGGCTTTGGCATGATCAGGTTGAAATCTGCCCTTGAACAAATCCACCAGCAAGCGCGTGACTTCGCCGTACCGCACCAGCGTAGCGGCCATCGCTGAAAGCGTATACGGGAAGCCGGTTTGACGCAGATAGCGCGCACACGCCCGCAACACTGTCACTTCCTGCCATGTCAGGGATGCAGACAGCACCAGGCCGTTCAGCGGATCACTGTCGGCCTTGCCTGTCCAGACAGCCAGGAAACAGTCTTCCAGCTGTTGGTAGCTTTGCTTGTCGATCGCTGCATTGTCATCCCGGTCGAGGGCAACTTCATGGATGTAAATCGCACCAGCTGCCTGCTTTGATCCCGGTTTGCCGGCCCGCTGGACGACATATGTGTTTTCATCCAGCGCCCGCAGCCCCATATCTTCCAGCAGCGGAAGGCGGGCCGAAAGCGGTACTGCTGATGTCAGGTTGAACAGCTTCAGCCGGACCGCACCGTGATTTCCAACCGGCGCCACAAACTCTGCGGCTGTGCAGGCTTGGGCATCCAGTGGCTCCATGATCGCAATATCGTGCTGTGCATCCTCAATCCCGCTTGCTTCACGATATGCCGGCGGAAATGCGCCGGCATAGCGTTTTGACAGCAACCTGCCTGTCGTGCCGTCCCCGTCCGCGACCAATGCATCGGAAAGCTCGTCAGCCCAACTGCGCGTTGCCTCGACAATTTCCCGTTCGATCTGCTCCGGGTCCGGCAGGCTCTTCGCTGACACGCCCAATGAAATGATGAACCGCACGCGAACCAGCGTGCCTTCCCCGAAATCCGGCATGAACTCGAGCGTCTTGCCGTTATAATGCTTCTCCAGGATGGCGCCGGCTTTCTCCCGCAGATCAGACGAGAACCGGTCACGCGGAAAGAACACGAACGCGATTGCGTATCTTTCAAACCGGTCAAGCCGGACGAAGACGCGGGTCCGCGGCCGTTCATGCAGGCGCCACATCCCCATCGCCAGCGGGGCCAGCTGCTCGGATTCGATCTGGAACAGATCATCTCGCGACATGGTTTCAAGTATGTTGAGAAGCCCCTTGCCAGAATGGCCGCTTGGGGTAAATCCGCTGAGCGCCATCACGGCGTCTATGCGCCGCCGCAGAAGAGGAATGCCGCTGGCTGCCTCGGTATAGGCCGTTGATGCAAATAGCCCCACAACCCGAAGCTCACCGATAACATTGCCATCCTGATCAAAATCGTAAAGGCCCACATAGTCCATAACGGCTGGCCTGTGCACGCGCGATACAATGTCGGATTTCTCTACAACAATCGCATAGCCGGACTTGTATTTTGACAGGTCCCGCTGCGCGGCATTCTGGATCACGTGGACCTTCTGAAGCCGCAGCATCCCGAGTGCCGACTTCTCATCGGCAACCATCTGCTTCTTGCCGCCTTTTTTCACCAGGTTGTACTGGCACATACCGAGAAAAGTGAACTTGTTGTTCAGCAGCCAGCTCAGAAAATCGATGGTTTCGGTTACAATGGCAGTCGGCAGCGGCGAGGCTTTGGTCCTGAGTTTTTCTATTCTGTCCTGTATGGTGTGAAGCATCGGCTGCCAATCGACCACCGCTGCGCGAACTTCATCCAGAATGCCCTGCAGTTCAGCTGTCAGTTCGGCCTGTTCCCGATCCGAATTCAGGGCTTCGAGGTGAATATGCAGGTAGCTCTCGCGCAGGAAATCTCCCGACTGTTTGTTCGAATTGTCCAGCGACTTCAGCTTGCCTTTGCTGTCGCGCTCACTCGCAAACACCGGATGCAGGACCGTGTATACCGAGTGCCCCTTTTTCGACAGCGCATTGATGACCGAGTCGACCAGAAAAGGCATGTCATCATTGAGGATTTCCAGAATGCATCGCTGAGCCAGTACACCCACCTTGGTACCGGATGGCCCAATACGGATTTTGACGCGGCCGGCCGGCTTGACGTCCAGAAATTCCCTGGCCCTGTCAACCAGCAGGTTAGTGTCGGCAGCGGTCAGGCCGGCAAGGTCTTCCTCGGCTGCTTCGCGGAACAGCTGTTTGCGTAGCGTTTTTTCCAACAGGCTCTTGCCTGCCTTTTTGGTTGAACGTTTCTGCACAGAGCCTGACCCGGATTTTTCCGCCACGACATTCCACCCTTTGTTAAACTGCCCAATAATTCAGCATAGGACAGGTTTCCAATAATGGCCATGCATTCAAAACATCTATATTGTAGCTGTTCAATTTCCAGCGGAGACAATTGCATGACAACTTCCGGCAAGCCTGCCACTGCCCTGATTATCGAGCAAGCTGACGAACTGACCGACCGTCAGCAAGCCTACTTTGACAAGTGCAGCGAGAAACTCGGTTTCATTCCAAATGTGCTCGCGGCCTACGCGTTCTCGTCGGCCAAGCTGCAGGCGTTTGCAGACATGTACAATGACCTCATGCTGGCAGACTCAAACCTCTCCAAGCTCGAGCGGGAGATGATTGCCGTTGCTGTATCCAGTGTGAACCAGTGCTATTATTGCCTGACCGCTCATGGTGCGGCTGTCAGGCAACTCTCCGGTGACCCTGCGCTGGGTGAGCAGATGGTGATGAACTTCCGCGCCGCTGGGCTGGATTCACGCCAGACCGCCATGCTGGAATTTGCCGACAAACTCACCCGCACACCTCATGCAATGGTCGAGGCGGATCGCCAGGCATTGCGCGACGCCGGTTTTTCCGATCGCGACATTTGGGACATCTCGAGTGTCGCCAGCTTCTTCAACATGTCGAACCGGATGGCTTCTGCAGTGGACATGCGTCCCAATGATGAGTATCACGCGCAAGCCCGTTGACGGGTCAGGTCTGGCAATTCGGCAAATCATGTCTTCACCGATGGTGCCGGGTCAGCAGCCAGCCTGTTCAACAAAAACATCTGACAGGGCCTTATCCGCATGGCTTCCGACCACGCTTCACGGCGCACGTTCGCAATCATTTCACATCCCGACGCGGGCAAGACCACGCTGACGGAGAAGCTGCTTCTTGCAGGTGGAGCAATTCGGCTTGCCGGCGCTGTGCGCACACGTGGCGCCCAGCGCCGCGCTCGCTCAGACTGGATGAAGATCGAGCAGGATCGCGGAATTTCAGTGACCAGTTCCGTCATGACCTTCGACTATGACGGCCATACCTGCAATCTGCTCGACACGCCGGGCCATGAAGATTTCTCCGAAGACACCTACCGCACGCTGACCGCGGTTGATTCCGCGATCATGGTGATTGATGCCGCCAAGGGGATCGAAAGCCAGACCCGCAAACTTTTTGAGGTTTGCCGGCTTCGCGACATCCCCATTATCACTTTCATCAACAAGGTGGATCGCGAAGGCCGCGACGGTTTTGAGCTGCTCGACGAAATCCAGGAAATGCTGGCACTGGATGTGTCGCCGATGATCTGGCCGATCGGCATGGGATCGGATTTTTATGGTTGTTATGACCTGCGCGATGGGTCTTTCTCGCGCGCATCCAGGCGCGGCGGTCATTTTGATGAAACCCTGAATGTTCCATCTCCCGACAAACTTGGCGAAATCGCCGGCGTGCCGGACCACATTGTGAGGACTGCATCCGAAGCAATCGAACTCGCCCAGGCAGGTTATGCGCCATATGACCGAACCTCGTTTCTTGAAGGCAACCTGACGCCGGTTGTGTTTGGCAGTGCCCTGAATGAGTTTTCGGTCCAGCAATTGCTGGATCTGATCATCGAACAGGCACCGTCACCAAGACCGAGCCCTGCCGAGCCCCGGGAGGTCTCACCCGATGAGAGCAAGGTCACCGGGTTCATCTTCAAGGTCCAGGCAAATATGGACAAGAACCATCGCGACCGCGTGGCATTCATGAGGATATGTTCCGGGCACTTCAAACGCGGCATGAAACTGAAACAGGTGCGCACCAACAAGGACATCCTGGTGCATAGTCCGATCTTCTTCCTGGCACAGGATCGCGAGATCGCCGAAGACGCCCAGGCAGGCGATGTCATCGGAATTCCAAATCACGGCACAGTGCGTGTTGGAGACACCTTTACCGAAGGCGAAATACTACGCTTCACCGGCTTGCCTGCCTTTGCGCCCGAAGCGCTCCGGCGCGTGCGTCTGGGCGATATGACCAGGGTCAAGCAAATGCGCGCGGCCCTGGAAGACCTTGCCGAAGAAGGCTTGATCCAGGTGTTCCAGCCGGACGTG
>Ga0316189_10004466_pt1 | contig 13455 bp, 12 predicted proteins | sample LowCovwburrow_MG_FD_204930 | JGI IMG/M metagenome (GOLD analysis project Ga0316189, IMG submission 204930) | Coastal sediment microbial communities from Maine, United States - Lowes Cove worm burrow | ecosystem: Environmental > Aquatic > Marine > Coastal > Sediment | place: USA: Maine...
GATATACTTCCTTACCCGCTATAGAGCCAATATTAACAATATGACCTTTATTTCTAATGGTCATCCCAGCTACTATTGCTTTCGTGACATAAAGTAGGCCCTTCACATTGATATCAATCATGGCATCCCAGTCTTCGATGTCACCTGTCTGAATAGACGATAGGCCATGAGCATTACCAGCGTTATTCACCAAGACGTCAATTTCCTGCCAATCCTCAGGTAAGCTAGAAATACAATTACTTACTTCTTCCTTATTACGTACATCAAATTTGAGTGAAATAATTTCAGTTATTGATGATAATTCTTCTACCAATGTATCTAAGCGTTCTAGTCTTCTTCCGCAAATAATCAGTCGATAACCATTTTTAGACAATACTTTTGCTGTTGCACGCCCAATTCCAGAGCTTGCTCCAGTTACAAGTGCTATTGGTCTATTCATATTATTGAAATAAGAGGTATAACGTAATGGTATTCGTATTTAATGATTTGATTCCTCTTGTAAAATCATTCGATCCATCTCCCAACATATTCCTTAGGCCCTTAGAGAAGCGAAGCTCTGGAGAAAATTTGAATAAGGGATAATACAAATCGAATCCAACCCCGAAATCTAGTGATAAATTGGTCTTATGAATAGGTAATGCATCATCCTCATTCTCAGAGGCATTTTTGGCCGATGCTTCAATGCCTGGTTTGATACCTCCTACCATATACATTCTCAAATTCCCCCTTCTTACCGACTTGTACTTGGCTAATAATGGAAATTCTACCACAGTACTCTCTATCAATTGGCTGGTAACATTGCCGGTTGTGGAAGTGTAATCAATGGTGTGCTCATAAAAGGCTACCTTCGGCAAGAGCCGTATGTCAAGATAATCCGCAACATGCAGGTTTACGATAAAGCCTAACGAAAATCCAGGAGATAAATTTGGCCTAATGGAATGTAGGGTGTCAATATTCAAGAATTCTTCAGAATATTTCATCTGATAAGATGTAGTATGCAACCCTATTAAAAAACCGTAGGTCAAAAAACGGTCATCATAATTCGGATTGTTCATTCCTACTTGTCTCTGCCCAAATCCAGTACTTCCCACGAGTAGAAGCCCGAGGACTAGAGCAATTACTATTTTTGAGCGATGTATATTGAGCTTATGCCAAAAGTCAATGGTATGCATTCTGTATTTTTATATCCTACTTCAGTTAATATTTGCTCAAATCTCTTTCCGTCTGGGAAACTTTCTACCGACTCTGGAAGGTATGTATAAGCCGCATTATCTTTTGATACTAAACGACCAATTCTTGGTAAAATGTATTTGAAATAGAAATTATATAATTGCTTCATCGGAAATTTAGTTGGTTTGGAGAACTCTATAATCACGGTCTTCCCTCCTGGCTTCATCACCCTTCTCATATCAGCCAGTCCCTTCTTCAAGTTCTCATAATTTCTCACGCCAAACGCCACGATCACTGCATCAAATTTATCATCTTCAAATAGTAGTTTCTCAGAATCTCCTAATTGCATTTCAATTCGATCCGAAACACCTTTCTTGATCATTTTTGCCTTACCTACTTCCAACATTCCTTCCGAAATATCTACACCTATAATTTTATCAGGATTGAGCGCCAGTGCCTCTAGCGCAAAATCACCTGTTCCTGTGGCAATATCTAAGATCAATTTAGGTTGGTCCTTCCTGAGTAGCTTAATAGCTTTTTTTCGCCACAATATATCAATGCCCAAACTTAAGAAATGGTTCAAAAAGTCATATTTCTTGCTGATGTTATTAAACATCTCAGCGACCTGCTCCTTTTTTCCTGTTTGTTGCTCTTTGTATGGTAATACTTCCATTAATTATGTTTTATAGGGCTGACAAATATCCTACTTACTTAACAGTTAAAAAAATAAACTTGTTATTATATCCCTACATAATCATTCATAAAAAATCCCCAAATGAGCTTTTCAACTCATCTGGGGATCTGATTTATGAAATATTTGAATTCTTACTTTAGAATTTTAAATTCTACCCTTCTATTTAACTCACGTCCTTCACTTTCATCGTCATTACTAGCCAGAGGCTTCTCTTCTCCATACCCAACTGCTGTCAGTCTTCTCATGTCGATTCCTTTATTCACTAAATAATTGACCACTGCATTAGCTCTTCGTTGAGACAGATCCTTATTGTATGCGGCATTACCAATTGCATCCGTATGGCCAGCAATTTCGACCTGAGCGTTAGCATTACCAGCCAATAATTTCTCCAGTTTATTAAGTTCAGTATATGACGCTGTGGTGAATTCAGCTTTATCAAATTTGAAATAAATATTATGCAGTACTCTTGATACACCAGCTTGTACTTTCTGCAAACTGATATTACGAGTCATCTTCTTGGGTTCGACTCCAGCTACCGCCTCAATATCCATTTTAGAATTACTGAACACATATCCACCCTTCTCTACGGATAGCATATATTCTGTACTCGCTACATTCTTCACTTCAAAAGTATAGCTACCTGAACTTTGTCGCTTGGCAGGAATAATAACATTGTCACCAGAGCTTCTCAAGCCAACCTTTGCATCAATAGGAAGCTCGGTTGATTGATCCTCTACATTGACAGTCAATATTACTGGTTGCAAAGTGAGAGTAGGTGGTGTTTCCTCGACTTCCACTTCTGCAACATCGGTAGTGATCTCTGGCTCTACTGTGTCTACTGGATCAATATCTTTAGATGCCAATTGCTCTTGCGTATCATCATCTTGTAAGATTGTTACCATATAGATGTCTGTATAACCCATGCCATCCTCTCTTACAGATGCATAGTACCCTCTTTTCCCATCCTTAGTACTCACAAAGAATACATCGTTATCTGGAGTATTTACAGGGAACCCAATATTCTGTGGTTCACCCCATACACCTTCAGTACTATCATACACTGATCTGAAAATATCATAGCCACCCATCCCTTTTCTTCCATCAGAGCTGAAGTAAAGTGTCTTGCCATCATAGTCCAAAAAAGGTGCGTCTTCATTGTACTCAGAATTGACCACTTCACCGATTGTTTTAGGTCTACCCCATTTGCCATCCTTTTCTAATACCGAGTAATAAATATCTAGATTTTCATTGTCACCGACATGAGATGGTCGATTACTGGCAAAGAACAACATACTTCCATCCGGAGATAAGTTTACGGAGCTTTCTTTAAAGCTAGAATTGATATTTTCTCCGAGAGGCTCCGGGCTCGTCCAGGTATCATCACTTAATTTCTTTGAAGTATAAATATCTCCATTGTTCTCATCCGAGTATAGAAATAGCTGTGAGCCGTCTGCTGATAAAGATAAGTTAGAATCATGAAACTCAGTATTGATGATATCGCCCATATTCTGAGCCGCTTGCCATTCTCCATTCACCTTTTTAGAAATATAAATATCTTCATATGGAACATTATCATCTGCCACATCCGCATTAAGATTTCCATCTCTACGTCTACTGGTGAAAACGAGTTCCGTCTCATCTTCATTCAATACTGGCCCGTATTCTCTTTCTTCTGTATTGATGGCACTACCAACATTCACAATTGAATAATGAGAAGGATTGGTCATTAACTCTTTTCCAATTCTACTTTCGTAAATATTTCGGTCAACCACTGACAGCTGTACTTTGTCTCTTCCTCGATATCCTGGCTCCGCTACCAACTTATCTCTGTATCTGTTGTAAAAATCTAACGCTTGATCAAAATTCATAGCGTATTGATAACTTCGTGCAATTCTATACAGCATGTCAAACCTAAAATCAGGATCAGCCGCATACGCCTGTTCCAAATATTTGAAAGCCCGTTCCTTGCCTACTGATTGCAACATGGCATCACCAGCTTTATAATTTGCCTGAACATTGGTCGGGTCAACATCAGCCGCTTGGATGTATTGGTCTCTTGCCAAGTCAATCGCTTTTGTAGCAACCATTGTTTCATCTGCGAGTTCAACTAGTTGTCTCGCCAACTCCTTATTTTGATCAGAGACCTCTTGAGCAAGCATAACAGGTGAGCACAATACCACGCCTGTAAAAAATATAAATGGGATAATTTTTCGTATGATGACCATTTGTAGGTTGGTTATAATAATTATCTTCGAATAAGTTAAAAAAATGTGTCTTTGCAACCAATAAATATAAACCGCTTTTTAAAAATACAAAAGCCTTTTGGGCACAAAAACGAAGTTTTAGCCGATATTTGTTAAATAATCACAACACAGTTGAATTATTTCAACAAAAGTCCATCAGCCAACATACATCATTTGCTATTTATGAGCAATATAACCAAGTCTACTTAAAGCTTTACTTGCAATCTATTCATGAAAATCACATCAGCCAAATTCGTAATTAGCAATACTGACTACCTAAAGTGTCCTAGTGATAGCAAGCTTGAGTTTGCATTCATAGGCCGATCTAACGTAGGCAAGTCATCACTAATCAACGCACTCACTAACAGAAAGAGTCTTGCGAAAACCTCTTCCCGACCGGGGAAGACACAATTGATCAATCATTTCTTGATAAACGATATATGGTATCTTGTCGATCTTCCGGGATATGGATGGGCAAAGGTGAGTAAAGCGTCTAAAGAAAAGTGGGGGGTCATGACCAAAGAATACCTGATTAAGCGTCAAAACCTTACGTGTGTTTTCGTACTTGTGGATGTGAGATTGGAACCTCAAAAGATTGATTTAGAGTTTATCAACTGGCTAGGTGAGGCGGGGATTCCATTTGCCATTATTTTCACAAAGTCAGATAAGCTCTCTAAAAACAAAGTGGAATCTAACATAGCGACCTTTGAAAGAACACTCAAAGAAACTTGGCAAGAGTTGCCAAGCACATTTTGCACATCAGCAATTAGTAAAAAAGGTAATGATGAGGTACTGAATTATATTCAGGATATTATCACGAACACAGAGAAATAAATAGAATAATTATATTTTTGCATCCTAACAAGTAACCGTACATACACAAACGATATGGAATACAAAGACTTAGCATCAGTTTCGGGAAAAGGTGGACTATTCAAAATAATAAAACCTACCAAATCTGGGGTCATACTAGAATCACTAGATGCAAAAAAGAGTAAGCTTGTTGCGGGCATCAATCACCGTGTATCGATACTTGACGAGATCTCTATATACACTACAGACCAGGAAGAAAGCGTCCCTTTGACGAAAATTCTTCACAAAATGCATACTGAGTTTGATGGCGATTTAGGAGTAGATAGTGGGTCTTCCAATGAAGAATTGAGGTCTTTCTTCAAACATGTACTGCCTACTCATGATGAAGAGCGCGTATATCCTTCTGATATCAAAAAAGTAGTAAGTTGGTACAAAAATGTGCTTCAAAATGCAGCAGAATTGCTACAGACTGATGGCGTAGCTGCTGAGAAATCCGATGAAGAATAATGACATTGCTGAAGTTTCCTTATTGATCACAAAAGATCTGAGCTTAGATGATCAAGAACTGGTGCAATTGTCAACCACGGATCAGCTCAAGTCTAGGCTTACACAAGTCATTACATATCTATTAGACAAAGACTTCGAGCGACTGCTACGGGTGATGTATCGGATAGATATCAATGAAGAGAAACTCAAAGCCGCACTTGCCTCTAACCCACCAGAGGACATCGCTCCAAACATAGCTCAGTTGATCCTCGAACGAGAATTACAAAAAGTCCAGACAAGAAGAAAATATAGTAGCTAGTATCTATAGACTAGCTAAACTCTCTTCTAACACCTTAATCTTTGCCTCAGCATCAGCTTTCTTCTGGTACTCCATCGCAACCACTTTCTCAGGTGCACTGCTCACAAAACGCTCATTGCTGAGCTTCTTATTCACTCCAATTAGGAATCCTTTTGCGTGATCAAGTTCCTTCTGTAACTCTTCTTTCTCTTGAGCCGCATCAATCTGTCCTTCCATTGGGATAAAGTATTCATCCCCCTTCATCACAAAGCTCACCGCTTGCTCAACTTTGGTCTCAGTCTTTTCCAATTTATCTATATTTGCCAGTTTCTTGATCACTGAAGCAAATGCATCATAGTGCGTAAAATCTTCCGTTTTAATAGAAAGATTAAGCGCAGTCTTAGGAGAGATTCCTTTCGTATTTCTAATATTCCTGATGTTAGAAACTATTTCGAATGCTTGAGAAGCACTGTTTATCACTATTGGGTCAAAAGAAGTGGCTTTCTCCCATTCAGCAACAACAACACAATCCCTTTCTTCTCTCTCCTTAATGTTCTGCCAGATCTCCTCCGAAATAAATGGCATGAATGGATGAATCAATTTCATCAGACGCTCATAAAACACAATAGTAGCTTCGTAAGTCGCTCTATCTATTGGCTCCTGATAGTCAGGTTTGATCATCTCCAAGTACCATGAGCAGAAATCATCCCATATCAACTTATAAACTCCCATCAAGGCATCTGAAAGTCTGAATTTTTCGAAATTATCTTCTAGCTCTGTCAGTACTTGATTGTATCGAGCTTCGAACCAGTTGATTGCAGTTTGGTTAGATTCTCCAGACAATGATTCATCGATCTCCCAACCTTTCACTAGTCTGAATGCGTTCCAGATTTTGTTAGAGAAATTTCTTCCTTGCTCACAAAGCTTCTCATCAAACAGAAGATCATTACCAGCCGCAGAGCTCAATAGCATGCCTACTCTTACACCATCGGCACCATAGGTATCGATGAGTTTCAATGCATCAGGTGAGTTGCCCAGCGATTTGGACATTTTCCTCTTTTGCATATCTCTTACCATCCCGGTGAAATACACTTTTTTGAACGGCATTTCACCTGCAAACTCATAGCCTGCAATAATCATTCTAGCCACCCAAAAGAATATTATATCCCAACCCGTGACCAGTACTGATGATGGATAGTAATATTTCATTTCTTCATTTTCCGGATTCTCAAATCCATCAAAAACTGATATTGGTAATAACCAGCTACTAAACCACGTATCTACTACATCCTCATCTTGAGTTAGATCGGACAATGTCAATGAATCATTTCCAGAATCTTTTTTCGCTGCTGCTAATGCTTCTTCCTTGGTCGCTCCAACGGCTACTTGATCGTCACCATAGAAGAAGGCTGGGATTTGTTGTCCCCACCAAAGTTGTCTGGAGATCGGCCAATCTTTGATATTCTCCAACCAGTGTTTGTAGGTGTTTTTGAACTTAGAAGGATAAAATTGAATGTTCTCATTCATTACATTCTCCAACGCAGGCCCAACGATCTTTTGCATATCAACGAACCACTGCAATGATAATTTCGGCTCTACTACGGTATCAGGATTTCTTTCAGAATAACCCACTTTATGGCGCAGGTTCTCAGTCTTCACTAATACACCTTGCTCCTTCAACTCCTTTGAGATCAATTTTCTAGCAGCTTCTCTGTCTACCCCAACATAGTACTGAGCGGCTTCAGACAACGTGCCGTCATCATTGAGGATATCAATGGTTTCCAGATTATGTTTCTGCCCTAGATCATAGTCATTGGTGTCATGTGCTGGAGTTACTTTCAAGCATCCAGTACCAAATTCAATATCAACATAATCATCTTCGATGATTGGAATCTCACGGTTGACCATCGGTACGATTGCTTTCTTTCCTTTCAGGTGTTGGAATCGCTCATCTGTGGGGTTGATACAGATCGCTGTATCTCCCAGTATCGTTTCTGGACGAGTGGTGGCAATGGTTACATATTCATCGCTATCTACAATTTTATATTTGACATAATAAAGTGCAGCATCTACTTCTCTATAGATCACCTCTTCATTGGAAACTGTAGTCTGTGCCTTAGGATCCCAGTTGACCATCTTTAGGTCACGGTAGAGATATCCCTTATGGTACATATCAATGAATACCTTCACAACGGCCTCTGAATTTTTCTTCTCCATAGTGAAGAATGTCCTGTCCCAATCACATGATGCACCCAATTTCTTCAACTGATTGAGGATAATACCTCCGAACTCATCTTTCCATGCGTGTGCATGTTCCAAGAATTCTTCTCTGGTAATATCGGCTTTAGTGATACCCTGCTCTCTCAACCTCCCCACGACTTTAGCCTCCGTAGCGATTGAGGCATGGTCAGTCCCAGGTATCCAACATGCCTCTTTGCCTTCCATCCGTGCCTTGCGAATCAATACGTCTTGGATGGTATTATTCAGCATATGCCCCATGTGAAGAATCCCTGTCACATTTGGAGGCGGGATCAAAATAGTAAATGGTTCCTTATCAGGATTAGGAGTGGATTTGAAGAAACCATTATCCATCCATTGTTGGTATCTTTTCTCTTCTACTGAAGCGGCATTGTATTGTGCTGAAAGCGACATTGCTGTTATCGATTAGTTGTATAAATAAGTGCGCAAAATTAATAGAAATAAGAGATAATATACATACCCTAAAGCTTTATCACAGATAATTAGTTGTTCGATAGATCTTAAATCCGAAATATGCAATAGAAAATCTATTCCGACCCAAAACAACTGTGAATCAGCCACTTTGCTTGATTTATGTCCTTAACCAAGCGGTGCTATGCTTTTCGTCCATAAATCGCTGATTCTTTGTTCTTTTGAGTCTCATTACGAATCCTATTGAATAATCTGGGTTAAAATAACTTTTAGCAAACGTGTGGTAACGATCCACGAAGTCATCATGAATAACACAATAGCCAGTGCCAAAGCCACTTTCAAAGGAGAAAAGATGACATTCATTAGCAATCTTGAACTCATTCAAAATACTGAAGGCGATTGGAAAATCATCAGCGATACCCCATACGTGAACTAATATGTGATAAACTTCCTTGTCAGTAAAAAGACAGGGAAGTACCTTCTATTACATATATATTTGCAACATGAATAAACTGAAATCTATTTTCATCAGTACCTACTTAACATATGCAGCGATCATTGCCACAATACAAATCATACAATTTACCCAATCATGGGATGTAGCATGGTTGATGTCAGCCCTGGTTCATCTCCTACCCGTTGGATTTATTGCCAAATTATTTTTGACACACACCCCCCGAACTGACCAAAATCTAAATGCGGTCACTATCGCCATGTTTGGTCTGATGATCGCTGTGATGATCTTGATGTCATCGTTGCCTACAGCATACCCTAGGCTATTTACCTTTGCGTTGATCACACTGGCAGGCTGGATATTGTATCTCAAGTGGTACTCTGTCTTGCCAGCGCGAGGAGATATATTGGCAATCGGCATATCATTGCCTGAGCTAACACTAGAACACACAGATGGGTCACAGGTAAATACCTCAACATTCTTAGGTAAAAAGACACTCTATATGTTTTACAGAGGTAATTGGTGTCCACTCTGTATGGCACAGATCAAGGAAATTGCCCAACAATATAAGCAGTTGGATGAGCTAGGTGTCCAGATGGTTTTGGTAAGTTCACAACCTCATAGCCACAGTGCCAACCTGGCCAAAAAACATAATGTGCCATTTATTTTCCTTGCTGACCCTAAAGGTAAGGCGTCAAAAACCATTGGGGTAAATCATGATGGCGGTACAGCATTTGGCATGGAAGTATTTGGATATTCTTCCAATACATTACTTCCTACAGTGATTATCACAAACGAACTAGGTCAAATAATTTTTCTTGATCAAACTGACAATTATCGCGTACGACCTGAGCCTGAAACTTTTATAAAGGCACTTGGACAATAATCATGAAGAATGATCAGATTAGTTTTTCTCTAATTAATGAATTATTTTTATTCTGAAAGTAGACCAAAAAATGATGAAAAAATTATCGTTAACACTTCTTGTATCGCTAATAGCACTGATTGGATTCTCTCAAAGATCAACTATAGGGATGAATATCAAGGTTTATGACCCAATCTCAAAATTCAAACAAAATGTAGACAAGTCCATTCCTGTTGGGATATCATTCAACTATCTCAGGACTAAAGAAGAAAGTAGGTATTCTTTTGGTGGAGAAATCGGAGTTGCTATGTATTCTTCCAATGACTACCTCATCGAATATCGGGGCAGAGCCATTAAAGTCAATGAAGAGGATTGTTTTTGGACAATGCATGGTGTAGTGAGGTATGACTTAGTCCGAACTGATAAGTTCGTGAGCTATGCAGAAGCACGAGCAGGGCTCACAACATTTTTTAGTAGTACCACTCCTCTTGAAGAAAATACTGGGTTTAGAGGAGAATTCGAGTTTCATGGCTCAGCATTCAACACTGGCCTTGGCGGTGGTATAATGGTACGAGTAGGTAACAATATTTGGATCAATGGAGGAGCAAATCTTCATAGTGGAAGCCGTGTAGATTATCGATATATGCCCGAAAGTAATGAAGCTATTTCTTTGCAGGAAGGTCATTACAAATCACTGACGCACTACATGGGGTATCGATTGGGTGTCTCATTACAACTATAACTAAACCACCTCTCCCCCACAACTCGATCCTGCACCAGCGGTACAACCATAGCAGTGCTGATTGAGTACGACCTCTCTTTTATTGAGTGCACCAAGATCAAAATCGCTTATATGCTTTGGTGCCTGACCAGCCACTTTGAGCTCGAGCATTTGATTAAAATCACAATCATATAAGTATCCATCCCAGCCTATTGATATGGTATTGCGACACATCACCCCTTCAGCGGCCACTGGATTAAAGGCGTTGACCAACTTCTCCATGTACGCTTCATACTGATCGCTCACCACCAAGTATTCCAAAAATCTACTGACAGGAATATTAGTGATTGCAAATAGATTATGAAACTGCACATCAAATCCATCGCTAAGCTTTCTTTTGAATTCGGCTTCCAAAGAATCCTGTGATGAGGGTAAAAATGAACCTGTAGGATTGTACACCAAGTCCAACTTTAAGTCTGACCCTGGCATACCATAGCCTTCATCATTCAGTAATTTTAGTGCCTTGATAGATTGCTCAAACACTCCTTCTCCCCTTTGCGCATCAGTTCTTCTAGCTGCAAAGTATGGAAGTGATGAGACTACTTCAATCTTATGTTTTTTGAAAAATTGGGGAAGGTCATTGTACTTTGGGTTCGCTAAAATAATGGTCAAATTACATCGGACTATTATTTTCTTATCAAGTTTAGAAAGCTCCTCAACAAACCACCTAAAATGCGGATTCATCTCCGGAGCACCTCCAGTAAGGTCTACAGTGCTAATATCAGTTCCACTCAAAGCATCAAGGCATTCTTGCATAGTCTCTCTGGTCATGATCTCCTTGCGATCTGGGCCAGCATCTACATGACAATGCTTACAAACTTGGTTGCACATCTTGCCGACATTGATCTGAAAAACATCAATGCCTGTAGTAGTAAGCGGGAACATTCCAATATCAGAGAGTTTATCTTTGAATTTAGGAATCGACATGACTTCAGTCTCGGTAGTTCCTAGAATTTCTAACTGAGTGGATGTATTGGAGAGTTCATGTGCACGATACTGCAGTGACTTGGTTGCTATTTTCATATTTTATTCTCTGCAAGCGAGATTACATACTCACTTCTTTGGCCTTATTCATCATCTGTACACCATGTACTAGCGTTGCTCCTCCTTTGATTGCTGCTGCAACATGAATAGCTTCCATCATTTGCTCTTCATCTGCTCCTTTTTCAAGTGAGCCTGTAGTATAAGCATCTATACAATATGGACATTGTACTGCATGAGAGACCGCAAGTGCTATCAGCGACTTCTCTCTTTCAGTCAAAGCTCCCTCTTTGAAGACATCACCATAGTAATCGAAGAATTTCTTGCCCAATTCAGGTTGGAATTCTTTTATATCACCAAATTTGGCCAGGTCGGCTGGATCGTAATAGGTTTTACTCATAATCTTACAGTCATTTTATGTAGTGTCAAGAGTCTATCTCAACTCAAGAACAAATCTATCTTATTTTCTGAAACTACATGTCGAGTCAAAGACAAAGTTGCGTAGCACATTAGTTCCCCCACTAGTAAAAAAGAATAAACATAATCTTCAAAATTAGTCATGAACCACAAAGTAAATATTGTAATACAATACATATAGCATGCAATGGATGAACGGAAAAGAGCTCAATCATCAATATCGCTTAAGATTAATTCAATTTTATAAATATTTAGAAACATGGGTATATTTTAACCTTATCAAATTGATTTTATTGTTTTTTATCACAGTCATGGGTCAATTTTATACCAACTTTCATATTTTTTTATTCTTTTTTGAATTTATAGGGTAAAATATTACCCTTAATAAAAAAATACATCTAGATTTGAATTCTGTTAGCCAAAACAACAAGTCAGTTGGTATTGACCGAATGAATTGAACTAACAGTAAGTGATTATTAATAAAGAGATTGAAGACAACCTTAAACCTAAATCTATTAACAACTAAAATTGAAATTTTATGATGAACTCATTACTTATTTTAGCAGCTGACACAGTTGCTACATTGCCAGTTCCGGTGGACACTTTACTGGCTATAGCAAACAATTCGGCTGCTACCATAGTCGAGACACCTGTTGAAATTGCTGAAACTTCAGTTGACACTGGTGCTCAGGCACTATTCACAGCCAATAACATCTGGATGATGTTGGCTACTGCCTTGGTGTTTATTATGCACCTCGGATTTGCAGGCGTTGAAGCTGGATTCGGTCAGTCTAAGAACACTGTAAATATCTTATTCAAGAATACCATTACTCCAATCATTGGTCTAGTCTCGTACTGTTTTATTGGATTCAACCTTATGTATCCTGGTGATTTCAATTTCATTGATGGAATATTAGGGTTTGCTGGTTTCGGTATAGGATTCGATTCAGTAGCAGATGGTGCCTCTATTAATTATGCTGGTGGAGGATACACCTATTGGACGGACTTCTTGTTCCAGGCCATGTTTGCTGCTACTGCTGCGACCATCGTATCTGGAGCTGTAGCTGAACGTATCAAAGTATCTGGCTATATGATTTTCACTGTGATCTATGTAGGTCTCGTATATCCATTCTTAGGAAGTTGGAAATGGGGCGGTGGCTGGTTAGACGGTCTAGGATTTTATGACTTTGCTGGCTCTACACTAGTTCACTCAGTTGGTGGATGGGGAGCATTAGCAGGTATCATCATCATCGGGCCTCGATTGGGTAAATATGTCAATGGAAAAGTAGTAGACAAACCTGGCGCATCTGTTCCACTAGCGGTGATTGGTGTATTCTTACTATGGTTAGGTTGGTTCGGATTCAATGGAGGATCTGTGCTTTCAGCCGATCCAGATGTTGTTTCTTATGTATTGGTCACTACATCATTGGCTGCATGCATGGGTGGGTTATTCGCCTTCTTTACTGCCTATTTCACCTTCAAAAGACTGGATTTAGGAATGGTACTCAATGGTATCCTTGCTGGGTTAGTTGGTATTACTGCTGGTGCGGATATAGTTACTATTAACTCTGCATTGATAATTG
>Ga0316189_10004467_pt1 | contig 13454 bp, 14 predicted proteins | sample LowCovwburrow_MG_FD_204930 | JGI IMG/M metagenome (GOLD analysis project Ga0316189, IMG submission 204930) | Coastal sediment microbial communities from Maine, United States - Lowes Cove worm burrow | ecosystem: Environmental > Aquatic > Marine > Coastal > Sediment | place: USA: Maine...
GATCTATAACGGGCTATTCAGGTGGTCTGCATCGCAAAAAGTGGCTGTTGGAACATGAAAGTCCTGTAAAACAACAATCACTTTTCTGAATGTAGCAGACCGTTTGGTTTGTTCATTTCAAAAAGCTCTTCAAAAGCTCTATGAGAATGCATTTCACCGATGAAACCATGTATTTTCTTCGTATCCGATAAACCCCTTATTTAATTTTCCAAAAAAGAAACCGACGCGATGGTCGGTTTCCTATTGACTATTAACGACGCAATAAATATACTTAGTTACAAGTGATTTCGCTTAAACCGGCATCATCCGAAATCGCATCTTCCTGAGTTTTCGAGGTATTAAAAAGAACAAACCTATCGATTCCATGACCCGTTGATCGAACTGAAACTTCCATGGTATAGGTACCCGATTTTTCAAACACCACAAAAATGTTGTGTGCGTTATTATCGAAGGTTCTTGCCTGCCATTTGAAATCAAGGTCATTCCCGCTTCGATATACCTTGAACCAACCATCTTTTGAAGCCCCTTCTGGGTTTGGTGTTTTTCCAGTATCTTTTGGATAAACAATGCTGTCATCTTTCTTGCCATAAAAATCATCGGCATCGTTAAAGCGCAGCCAGGTGTCATTATGGTCTGTTCCGCTATTTCCAATCTTAACGGCCGATTTCCATAGAAATTGATACGTACCCGTATTTCCGATTTTTATTTTAAAGGTAGTTTTAGCGTTTCCAGGATTTCCTAGATATTGGGCACCTTCCCAGACCATATAGCCTTTCCCTGAAAAACTATTACCATCGGTCTTCAATCTCCAATCACTCGAAAACTCGGCATTTTCAAATTCAACATTGACTAAACCCTCCCTTTCGATAAAAAGATAATTGGCCATATTATCACAGGGCTGTTGTTCATCAATGGCCTCTTTTTTAGACACTGTAATCTCCTTTCCGTCTTCGGTACTGTCGATTTCATCAGAAACCATGGCGTCCGTACTACAGGACGTGTACAACGAGATTGAAAGTAATAATATGATGTAAAAAACCATACTGACCACAACTTGTGAAATATTCTTTTTCATGATGAAGATATAAAATTCAATGTGTTGGGAACCTCAAACGCTTCTAAGGTTTATAAAATTGGGCGTAATTCGCATATTTCGATGAACTGTCACTATCAAATCACCGACTTGAGAGGCAGGTGAACGATGTATTTGTATCAAATACGCCTAAAAATAAGATAAGTTTGTATTTTGGTAACCATTAAGCTACAGTATACCATGCTACATAAAATCAATCTAGAACATATTCTTTTTTTAGATATCGAGACCGTTCCCGAAAAGGAAAGTTTCGATCAACTCAACGACGAAAAGAAAATACTTTGGGAACAAAAGTCGCAATACCAAAGAAGAGATGAGTTTACAGCCGCCGAATTCTACGACCGCGCAGGTATCTGGGCTGAATTTGGCAAGATAATTTGTATTTCAGTGGGCTATTTTCATCTTAATGGAGATATTAGAACATTTCGAACTACTACTTTTCATGGGGCGGAGGCCAAACTACTAAAGGAATTCAAAAATTTGCTCAATAGTCATTTTAGTTCGCCCAAACATTTGCTATGCGGCCATAATGCAAAAGAATTCGACTTTCCCTATATAGCACGCCGGATGATTATTCACGGTATTGAACTGCCATATAAACTGAACCTTTTCGGAAAAAAGCCATGGGAAATTCCCCATTTAGACACCATGGAACTCTGGAAATTTGGTGATTATAAACATTTCACTTCCCTAAAATTATTAGCCAATATTTTGGGGATTCCCTCGCCCAAACAAGATATCGACGGAAGCATGGTACGACAGGTTTTTTATGAAGAAAATGACCTTGATCGGATTATTACATATTGCGAACTTGATGTGGTTACCACTGCTCAGGTTTTTTTACGGTTGAGAGGCGAGGAGCTGATTGCCGATCATGATATAAAAAATATATAGGTGAGTTATAGTACATTTCTTTATGCCAAATAAACTTTTACCCTAATTTATCTATATTTGCTGTCCAAAAAATTATGCTATGAGATTACTTTTGATGCCTATTTTGCTTTTTGCCCTTCTTTCCTGTGGAGATGACAACAAGCCTGAAAATTCCGAACCTGTTGATTATACGGTACAAAACGAGGAAGATATAAAAATTTATATCCAGGAAAATAATTTAGAGGCCCAAAAAAGCAATTCAGGACTGTACTATGTCATCAACGAACCAGGTACTGGAGCTCAGCCCAGTGCGTCGTCTGATGTCACAGTAGCCTACAAAGGCTATTATCTGAGCGAAACTGTTTTCGATGAAAGTGATTCGAATGGTATTTCTTTTAACCTTCAACAGGTTATCAAAGGGTGGACAGAAGGGATTACTTATTTTAAGGAAGGCGGTAGCGGACTGCTTTTGGTACCCTCACACCTAGGTTATGGTAGTTTTGATAACCGGGGCATACCAGGTGGTTCGGTGTTGGTTTTTGAGGTTAATCTGATTTCTGTAAACTAGACTCAAGTTGAAAGAAGTGACATTTATGATGTTATAAGACTTTTAGCCATTATTCTTCAACTGAATATACACTGGAAAATGATCGCTATAACCCCCAATATATTTACGCCCGGCGTAAGTTTGGTAGGGGGGGTCCTTCATATCTCCCCTTGAACTCGGTCAAAAAACGCTCATCGAAAATATTGGCATGGGCGAAACTATGTGTGCCTTTTTCAGAATTCAGAAGATTATGTGAAATCATAATCTGATCAAAGAGCATCCAAGCTCTTTTGTAATTGGCACTGCCACGTTCAATAGTAAGCAGTTTTTCCATAGGATTATGTAAATGTTCAGATCTTACTAGGGTCTTAACGCTTTTGGCGAAAGGACCATCGTTAAAATCTCCCATCACGATATAATTCGGGTCTTTAAACCGATTTTCTATTTTAGCCATAAAATCTAACACGGTTTCCGCAGCTTTTATTCTTTTGTAACTGGTTTCCGTATCACCATCTCTTCATGATGGCCAGTGGTTCACAAAAATATGTACTTCTTCATCGTTCAACTTTCCTTTAACATACAATATGCCATGGGTCGAATCTCTTCGCCCATCTTGTTCGAAAACCATGAGCTTTTTTGGTTCTGAGTGTATGACTTTAAAATAAGTCTTATGATTAATAAAACCGCAAGCAGTACCTCGCTCATCAGGAGAGTCCTAATGCACGTATCCGTAATCGATATTACGTAAGTGCTCTGAAGCCAAAAGGTCTTCAATGACCGTTTTATTCTCTACCTCAGCTATCCCAACGATTACTGGTGGACTTTTGGTTTCGGTATTTCCAACTTCGGATAAGGTCTTTGCCAGCTTGTAAAGTTTCTTTTTATACCACTTCTTCGACCATTTTTTTATTTCAGTTGGCGTGAAATCTTCGTCGAGGGTATCGGGATCATCGACAGTATCGAACAGGTTTTCGAGGTTGTAGAAAGCTATGGTATTTAAATGCCGTCCTTTTTTCTTTTTAAAAAATGAAAAAATCATATGATTTTATGATTGGGATATTGAAATTACGAAAATAGGTCGGTCAGTATTGCTTAAATTTACATTTTAGAGAGCTATGTTAGAAAAAAAGACCATTGAACACGAAAAAGCCGTTTTAATCGGGATTATTAACCGCGAACAGAACGAAGAAAAAGTGACCGAATACCTCGATGAACTTGAGTTCTTGACCTACACCGCTGGGGGTGAGGTGGTCGAACGTTTTGTACAGCGAATGGATGTTGCTAACCCCAAAACTTTAATCGGCAGCGGTAAGATGGAGGAAGTCGAGTCGTTCGTAAAGGAGCATGAGATCGGCTCTGTTATTTTCGACGATGAACTGACACCCGCACAACAACGCAACATCGAAAAACAACTTCGGTGTAAAATAGTAGATCGGACTAGCCTTATACTTGATATTTTTGCACAACGTGCGCAGACTAGCTACGCGCGTACCCAGGTCGAACTGGCACAATATGAGTACCTCTTGCCCAGACTGACTGGCCTCTGGACGCATTTGGAACGCCAGCGTGGTGGTATCGGAATGCGAGGGCCTGGTGAAACGGAAATCGAGACCGATAGACGAATCGTCCGTGACCGAATTTCGTTGCTTAAAAAGAAAATGGTCAAAATCGATAGGCAGATGGAAACCCAGCGCGGAAATCGTGGTGCTCTCGTGCGCGTAGCACTAGTTGGGTACACCAATGTTGGGAAATCGACTTTGATGAATGTAATCAGTAAAAGCGACGTTTTTGCAGAAAATAAGCTTTTTGCCACTTTAGATACTACGGTTCGCAAAGTAGTCATCGGTAACCTACCATTTCTATTGAGCGATACCGTTGGTTTTATTCGTAAACTGCCCACGCAGTTAGTAGAAAGTTTTAAAAGTACTTTAGATGAGGTTCGGGAGGCAGACCTGTTATTACATGTAGTTGATATCTCGCACCCACAATTCGAAGAACATATAGATTCGGTTAATAAAATCTTGGATGAAATCGATAGTGCCGATAAGAATACCATAATGGTCTTTAATAAAATCGACCTTTACAAGCATGCCACAATCGATGACGATGATCTTGTTACAGAAAAGACAGAGCGGCATTTTACCATCGATGAATGGAAAAACACATGGATGCAGCGAGTAGGAGATAAGGCCCTGTTCATCTCGGCACTTAACAAAGAGAATCTTGACGAGTTTCGAAAAAGGGTCTATGACGAAGTACGTGACATTCATGTTACCCGTTTTCCATATAATAACTTCTTATACCCTGAGCACCTTGACCAGTATTGATTTCGATTTATAATGCGATGCGTGCCGTTTATCGAAGAAACATAACCGCTTGTATTTTTCACAACATTCTCGGATACCTTCACAACAATAATTTAGAGAAATTCTGAAATTGACTTAGATTTAAAGTGTAATTAATTGATAGTGTTGACCCCAAATCGAACTTTGAACTTAACCGAACATCTAAGTGAAGATTTCCCCAAATCGGAACTTGACCTAAGAAAGCTTAACGAACACCAAACCAAATTGATCCAAACCTACTTTGATAAAATCACCCTCCTAAAAGGAGGGTTTTTTATTGCTCAATATCAAATCACTTTAGATATTGAATTGATGCATTTATCTAAAAATGATTGTTTTAACACAATATACCACAATTCTAGACCTCTTCACAACAAAAATTTATCGATTCAATAGCTGCCAATTACATTCGTCCTGTATTTGAAATTTAGTATTACACCCCAAATTCTAATTACTTAACCTAAAGTTTGATTTATTAGATTTTTAACCAAACTTAACGAACCCTACTTAACAAAAAACGCCCCGACATGTCTCGGGGCGTTTTCATTTTAGTGCTATTTAAAATAATCAGTTTACTTAGAACGAGTAATTGAGGCCGAAAAGATAGTAGCTCTGTAAATCGTTATCTATATTATCGAACGTGGGTGTTGGAACTGGAACCGGAGTCTGAGTTAAGGCATTGTCCAACGCTTCTTGCTTGTTATTCCTTAAGCCGAATTCAAAACCTATGCCGATACCTTTCCACAAGGTATAGCCAAACGAGTTGGTCCATGTCCAATTGGAGAGATCACCGCTTTCATAACTCTGAAAAGTTGAGAAGTTGGTCTTGAAGTTCGCGGCACCCCATTTTTTGGTATAATCGACCACGATTTTAGCACCAAGAGATGATTCGTAGGCCACATTGTCCTTGGCGAATACAAAGTTGTAGTTCAACGGATGTATTACAACGACCATATCGGCAATAGGTGTCCACGTGGCACCTACACCAATATCAAGATAGCCAGGGTCATTGAAATTACTGATTATAGAGGTACGATACTCTCCTAAGGTAGAAATAGCAAATTTCGGACTGAGTTTATATCCGTAAAGCGATACGATATTGAATACATCGGTGGTCCCGTCAAAACCTTCATTATCATTAGGGTTGTCTTTATCGTCCAATTTCACCCATTGAAGATTAATGTTTGCTGAATTCTTCCAAAAAAATTTCTCTCGGTCCAAATTAGCAAAAGCGTTTACAGTAACGCCAATGTTTCCTGAAGAGTTATTGGGCGTTCCTTGGGAATACCAATTGTTGGCTTTCGAAAGGTTGAATCCGATTGTGCCGAATGCACCTATTTTCCATCCTGGGAAGGCATCTATTTCACCTTGAAGCGCATCGACCCTGCCTTGAATGGCAGCGATAGAATCTTTTTTGGCGCTCTGTTTGGCCTTCAATTCGTCAATTGTTTGAGCAAAACCTGCCGAAAAGGCAAGCATCGCTAAGCATGTTAATATTAATTGTTTCATAATGTTCAGTGTTTGAATGTACTAATTATAGAGGCCAAAGTTAACAATGTTAACATGCAATAGACAAATTTATTAACGACTATTTTCTTTTGTAAAGAGGCACCGAAGAGCAGGCCTCACCGTACATAAGTGACTTAACAATTGGCCGTAGCCGTTCCGTTATCAACAAATAGGCGTTCGGCGGTACCGGCTTGTTGCTGCACCCTTTTATGATGACGGATTTATCTTGAAATTCAGAAAGGTCAAGACGCCCAAGAACAGATTGGTAAAGCGAAGTTTCTAGTTGCTCTAAGGTACCCTGAACCGTTTTCTTTGAAAATGGCTGAAGCTTAGTAGCTAGTAACATATAGGCCCAACCAGGCACAATTGCATCGGTAGAGCAATAAAGGGCAACATAGGTATCCTGATATTGTGACCAATCGTGTGCATCGGCATGGGCCCTGAATTCTTTCTCCCTTAGGATAATACTTTCGTAAAGCCAAGGGGAAATATCAAAAAGCACGCGGTTACCCGAGGTATAATAATCCTCAAGGTCGAAGGTGATGAGTTTGCTTTGGGCAACTCTATTAATGATTTCCTCTGGCATTTAGCTTTCGATTGAGTTCAACAGATTTAGGTCTTCGAGGCAATGAGAGTACATATTATTTATAAAAGTCCGAGTTCCAATTTGGCCTCTTCGCTCATCAAATCTTGTGTCCAAGGTGGGTCGAAAGTGATTTCTACTTCGGCGTCCTTGACAAGATTTAGGGATTTCACCTTTTCTTCTACCTCTACAGGGAGTGTTTCAGCCACAGGGCAATTAGGGGAAGTTAAGGTCATCAATATGCGCACTTCATTATCTTCATTGACCAGCACGTCATAAATCAACCCCAGTTCATAGATGTCTACAGGAATCTCGGGATCATAGATTGTTTTTAAAACCTTTACTATTTTTTCTCCCAATTCTTGGGTGTCTATTGTTGTTGTTTCTTCGCTCATTTTATAAATGTTTGGCGTTTGGCGTTTGGCGTTTGGCGTTCAACTTTGAAGAACCCCGAACTAAAAACCACAAACATTAGTTCAACTGTGTTTGGTATGCAACTGCATACAATTTTAATTGTTTAATCATGCTTACCAGCCCGTTCGCACGGGTAGGGCTCAAGTGCTCTTTCAATCCGATTTCATCAATGAAATCGGTATCGGCCTCAATAATATCTTGAGGTCTTTGGTTATTGAACACCCGTATCAATATCGCAATTATACCTTTCGTTATAATTGCGTCGCTATCAGCCGTAAAAACCAATTTTTCATCTTCGAGTTCGGCATGTACCCAGACTTTGCTCTGACAACCTTTTATGATATTATCTCCGGTCTTGTATTTCTCATCGATTAGCGGGAGTGATTTTCCTAGCTCGATCATATACTCGTACCGCTGCATCCAATCTTCGAACATTGAAAATTCATCGACGATTTCTTCCTGTATTTCCTTTATCTGCATTCTTGCAATTTTGTGTAAAAATACGATAAGTATCTATAGTTATCAATTCTTTAAGAGAATCATAACTTCATCAGCTTATTGAAGCATACCCTTAGCGCGCTTCACCCCATCGACCAAAACATCGACCTCTTCCTTGGTATTATAAAAACCAAAACTGGCCCGCACCGTTCCTGGAATTTTATAGAAATCCATAATCGGTTGTGCGCAATGGTGACCGGTTCGTACGGCAATACCCAATTTATCGAGAATCGTACCGATATCGTACGGGTGTATACCTTCGATATTGAAAGAAATCACTGATGTCTTGTTTTTTGCCGTGCCGTAAATCTTGAGTCCGTCGATTTCTAAAAGTTGTTGTGTCGCATATTCCAGAAGTTCGTGTTCGTATTCGGCGATGGCATCGAAACCAACGGCATTCATATAATCCAAAGCGGCACCGAAAGCGATACCACCGCAGATATTGGGAGTACCCGCCTCGAATTTATGGGGCAGGGCGGCATAGGTCGTCTTTTCGAAAGTGACCTCGTCAATCATTTCCCCACCACCTTGGTAGGGCGGTAGTTTATTGAGCCATTCTTCCTTGCCATATAGTATTCCTACTCCTGTAGGCCCACACATTTTGTGCGCGGAAGCAGTATAGAAATCGACATCCAATTTTTTCAAGTCAGCCTTGATATGAGGGGTAGCTTGTGCGCCATCTATCAAAACTGCCGCGCCGACGTGATGTGCTTTTTCAATAATTTCCTTAATGGGGTTAATGGTTCCCAACGCATTGGAAATATGATTGCAGAAAACCAATTTGGTTTTATTGGATAGGAGTTTGTCGTAATCTTCCATTAACAATTCACCTTCCAAACTCATCGGGATTACTTTCAGTATTGCCCCCGTTCGTTCTGCCAGCATTTGCCATGGCACGATATTCGAGTGGTGTTCCATTGCCGACACAAGAATCTCATCACCTCTGTTTAGGAGCGAGGTAAATCCACTTGCGACGATATTGATACTATGTGTAGTACCCGAGGTAAAGATAATTTCATAAGATTTCGCTACATTAAAATGTATTTGGAGTTTTTGACGTGCCTGCTCATATTTATCTGTTGCCTCTTGAGAAAGGGTGTGTACCCCTCTGTGAATATTGGCGTTATATTGGGAATAATAATCTACGATTACATCGATAACCTGTTTGGGAGTCTGGGAGGTAGCCGCATTATCAAGATAAACGAGAGGTTTACCATTGACCTTGCGGTCAAGAATCGGGAAATCTTTACGGATTTTCTGTACGTCGAACATAGTAATCAAATTGGACTACAAAGATACCGACTAAGCCCCAATTATTGGAGAAAATGGTTTTTATTCTGACTATAAAAACTGGCGAAAACAGCTCGCTAGGGAATGATATAATTTACCGATACTTGAATGGCCACATTATAATTCTGAAGATTGCCCTCAGTTCCGCTAAGACGATTACGAAGTCCAAGGTAAAACCTCGGAGATACCGAAAATTGTTCGTTCATACGAATACCTAGACCAACGGCGATACCATAGTCAGATTGAAAATTTCCCGAAATCGTGGACCGGCCATTCGAAGGGGAGTCATCAGGCTCATCTAAATTCTTGATTTTGGTCACTTGATTTATTAGGAAACCGAATTGTGGGCCGAAATCAAGCGAATAGCGCTCGCCTAGGCCAAATTTTGCCAACAACGGTATTGTTAAGTAATTCAGCTGAACATTGGTTCTAAATCGGTTGCTATCGGTAGTAGGATCATTACCATCAATAGCAAAAAGATCGGAGCTAAATCTAAAACCTTGAGAGGAGTAGAGCAGTTCTGGCTGCAAGGCAAATTTTTCAGAAAATTTAATTTCTAAAAACACACCTCCATGACCTGAAAACCTAAACTTAATGCCATTGGTTAGATCCCCTACTAGTGACGAATAGTTCAATCCCGCTTTTACGCCAAAACGCGTTTCCTGAGAACTTACCTTAGATGGAGAGAGCAGAAAAAAAAGTGCTAGCACAAAAATAATTCTAAAAAGCACGATTCCTTTCTTTGTAGATTTACAAATCAAATCCCAAATTGACTCCCAATTTTTTAGCAATCAATTTATTGATCCGTGTTTTGAGCTCGGGAATGCGTACGCTCGCCAAAACATTGTTCGCGAAAGCATACATTAACAAGGCTCGCGCCTCTTTTTTCGGGATACCTCGCGATTGCAAGTAGAAAAGTGCATCTTCGTCCAATTGGCCAATAGTACAGCCATGCGAACATTTTACGTCATCGGCAAAAATCTCAAGTTGAGGTTTGGTATTGATTGTTGCCTTGTCGCTAATCAAGATATTATTGTTTTGCTGAAACGCGTTCGTTTTTTGGGCAATCTTATCTACAATGATTTTTCCGTTAAACACGCCAGTTGAGTTTTCCCCATAAATACCCTTGTAGTCCTGATGACTCTCGCAGTTTGGCTCGATATGGTGCACCAGCGTATGGTGGTCCACATGCTGTTTTTCCCCTAAAATGGTAACTCCTTTCATGGTAGAGTCTATATACTCGCCATTTTGAAAGAAATTGAGATTGTTACGTGTCAATTTTCCCCCGAAAGAGAAGGTGTGTACCTTTACCAAACTTTTATCTTTTTGGTCGATATAGGTATTGTCAATCAACGAAGCGGAGGCAGCATCATTTTGAATCTTGTAATAATCTACGATGGCATTTTTTGCTGCAAATATTTCAGTGACCCCGTTAGTCAATATTTCGTTAGAGGTAAGGCTTTGGTGCCGCTCGATAATTTGAACCTCGGCATTTTCTTCCACAATAATCAGGTTCCTAGGCTGTAATAGTAAAGAAGCCTCATTACCCGTAGCGAAATGAATAATTTCTATCGGCTTTTTAGGCATTTTGTTTTTGGGAATATAAATATAGGCCCCTTCTCTACTGAATGCAGTATTTAATGTAGTGAGTGACTCGTCTTTCGAAGCTACCTTATTGAAATACACATCGATGACCGGCTTGTACATAGGTTTGGTCAAGGCGGAACTCATCAAGCAGATATCGACGCCGTCATGTGTAGTTTCGGAAAGGTAAGAACTGTAAATACCGTCGATAAAAACAATTTTGTACGAATCTATCTCGTGTAGAAAATAGCGCTTGACATCTTTATATTCCAGTGCATTTTCTTCTTTCGGAAAAATACTAAAATCTATTTTTTGAAGGCTGTTCAATGAAGTATATTTCCATGCCTCTTCTTTTTTAGAAGGAAAGCCCTTTAGCTCAAAATTCTTCATAGCTTCTATTCGTACATCGTGCACCGGGTGTTCAATGTCGACGTTACTTTCGAATGCCATAAAAGATGATATCAGTTTGTCTTGTAAATCCATAAATAATTCAATGTCATTTCCGCAAATACGGGAATCTTTAAAATGTATTTCTAAGGCTTATCGAACAAATTACCGTCTTCACGGGAATGATGAAAGCTCTAGACGACGGGCTCATTCTTCAACCAATCATATCCTTTTTCCTCAAGCTCAAGCGCAAGTTCTTTGCCTCCTGATTTTACGATTTTGCCATCGTGAATTACATGTACAAAATCAGGAATAATATACTCTAACAATCTTTGGTAATGGGTAATGACGATTACGGCGTTATTCTTACTTTTCAATTTGTTCACTCCGTTTGCAACGATGCGTAACGCGTCAATGTCCAACCCTGAGTCGGTTTCGTCCAAGATGGCCAATTTAGGTTCGAGCATGGCCATTTGAAAAATCTCGTTCCGTTTTTTTTCGCCACCCGAAAAACCTTCGTTCAGGGAGCGGGACAAAAATTTACGATCAATTTCCAACATTTCCGATTTTTCACGGATGAGTTTTAGCATTTTGTTGGCAGGCATATCTTCTAGACCGCGACCCTTTCGCGATTCGTTGATGGCCGTCTTCATAAAATTCGTTACGGAAACCCCAGGAATCTCAACAGGATATTGAAACGAAAGGAAAACCCCTTTATGAGCACGCTCTTCAGGTGAAGTTTCCTCCAAATTTTCGCCATCTAGTTCTACGGTACCCTCGGTAACTTCGAATTCCTCCTTACCGGCGATTACTGCTGCCAGGGTACTTTTACCTGAACCGTTTGGGCCCATAATGGCATGAACTTCACCGGCATTTACCTCTAAGTTGATGCCTTTTAAAATTTCTTTGTCGTCTACACTAGCGTGTAAATTTTTTATTTTAAGCATTTTGTGATTCTTGTTTATTATTCAATGTACTAATTGCATTGGAAAAACATTCCTAAAGTTCCCTAAAAAGGGAGAGTGCTCAATTTAACCTACTGAGCCCTCAAGGCTGATTTCTAATAATTTTTGGGCTTCCACGGCAAATTCCATGGGTAATTTGTTTAATACTTCCTTGCTGAAACCATTAACTATAAGGGCTATTGCCTTTTCGGTAGCGATACCACGTTGGTTGCAATAAAAAATCTGATCTTCCCCGATTTTACTTGTAGTCGCCTCGTGTTCTATCTGTGCGGTTTTGTTTTTTACTTCGATATACGGAAAAGTGTGAGCTCCACATTCGTTACCCATCAAAAGGGAATCACATTGCGAAAAGTTACGGGCATTGTCTGCTCTTGGGCCAATTCGAACCAGTCCCCTATAACTATTTTGGGATTTTCCTGCGGATATACCTTTTGAAATAATGGTGCTTTTGGTGTTTTTACCCAAATGAATCATTTTCGTACCAGTATCGGCCTGTTGAAAATTATTGGTTACTGCGATGGAATAGAACTCTCCTACTGAATTATTTCCTTTTAGAATACAAGAAGGATATTTCCAAGTCACGGCGGAGCCTGTTTCTACCTGGGTCCAAGAAATTTTTGAATTATGCTCACATAAACCTCTTTTGGTCACAAAGTTGTACACCCCTCCTTTACCTTCTTTATTGCCGGGGTACCAGTTTTGTACCGTTGAGTATTTTATCTCCGCGTCATCTAAGGCAATGAGCTCAACAACTGCTGCATGAAGCTGGTTTTCATCTCTTGATGGTGCGGTACAGCCTTCTAAATAACTTACGTAACTACTCTCATCGGCTATTACCAAAGTTCTTTCGAACTGGCCCGTACCTCCTTCATTAATTCTAAAATAGGTTGACAATTCCATAGGGCATCTTACCCCTTTTGGGATATAACAAAAAGAACCGTCAGTAAATACAGCGGAGTTTAAGGCCGCATAGAAGTTATCCGTTTTTGGAACGACCGTACCCATATATTTTTTAACCAATTCCGGGTGTTCTTGGATTGCTTCGGAAATAGGCATGAAGATAATTCCCTTTTCGCCTAAAGTCTTTTTGAATGTTGTTGCCACTGAAACAGAATCTACTACAATATCAACAGCTACATTTTGTAATTTCTTTTGCTCGTCAACCGAAATCCCCAATTTTCGATACATTTCCAACAAATCGGGATCTACATCGCCCAATGATTTATTAGGGTCTGCAGATTTAGGAGCAGAATAATAACTGATTGCCTGAAAATCTGGCTTTTCATAATGCACATTCGCCCATTCCGGTTCCTCCATTTTTTCCCAAATACGGAAAGCTTCCAAACGCCAATCGGTCATCCATTGA
>Ga0316189_10004468_pt1 | contig 13453 bp, 9 predicted proteins | sample LowCovwburrow_MG_FD_204930 | JGI IMG/M metagenome (GOLD analysis project Ga0316189, IMG submission 204930) | Coastal sediment microbial communities from Maine, United States - Lowes Cove worm burrow | ecosystem: Environmental > Aquatic > Marine > Coastal > Sediment | place: USA: Maine...
TTTTTCGATACTGTTTGAAGCGATCAATTTATCGACCCAAACCAGTTCCACATCACTGACGCGGCGATCGGCTTGGACAACGGATCTATCGATACTGCCCTTCATTAACATATCGATGTCATCAGAAGCCGGCACCCACACGGTGTGCGTCTGCCCAATCCAAGACGGATTCTTTTTGATCCTGTCTTGCACGTCGAAACCAGCACCCGAACTTACCAGTTTATAGAGCGCCTTTTTTTCACGCCGAGAGGTCACGTCTGGAAAAGTTTGCCTGAGCGAGGCCTTAACCAGGCCCTGCCAATCTTTGTCTAAGATGCGGTCTTCATCAAACGTCACAGATATTAAAATGTGTGTTTGTTGAAACGCACCAACGCCGCGCAGACCAATTGCCGACAACATCACGACCAAAAAGGAAAGGGCGACAACAATGGCGGCAATGCCATAAAGACGAAAACGCTTTTCAGAGCGATAACGTTTTTGCAACCCGGCTTGGATACATTCAGAATGGTTTGAGGGCTTAGTCATATTGTTCTCGGTATTTGTTGACGATACGCAGAGCAAAAACGTTCAAGATGAGCGTCGTCACAAACAGCATTAGCCCCAAAGCAAAGGCCGCTAAAGTCTTGGCACTGTCAAATTCCTGATCCCCCGTCAAAAGGGTCAAGATTTGAACCGTAATGGTCGTCACGGCTTCGAATGGATTTGCGGTCAGGTTTGCCGCTAGGCCTGCTGCCATAACGACGATCATGGTTTCGCCAATGGCCCGAGAAGCCGCCAATAAAAGACCGCCCATAATGCCGGGCAATGCTGCTGGCAACACAACGTTTTTAATGGTTTCAGATTTCGTTGCCCCCAATCCAAACGAGCCATCGCGCATGGTTTGCGGCACGGAATTAATGGCATCGTCAGCCAAGCTTGAAATCAAAGGCGTAATCATAATGCCCATAACAAGACCCGCCGCTAAGGCACTTTCAGATGAGACTTCAAACCCTGCGAACTCACCCGCGCCGCGCAACCAAGGGGCCACGACAAGAGCCGCAAAGAAACCGTAAACGACGGTTGGAATGCCCGCCAGAATCTCCATGGCAGGCTTGACCCAACTGCGCAGCCCGGCTTGGGCATATTCCGATAAATATATGGCGGCAAACAATCCAATCGGTGTTGCGACCACCATGGCAATCGCACTGATCAAGAGTGTGCCTGTAAAGAGGGGAACGACGCCAAAAGCACCTGACGCGCCGACTTGGTCTTCACGGATAGCCGTTTGCGGGCTCCATTCCAGACCAAATAGAAAATCAAAAATAGAAATTTCGCGAAAGAATTTAAGGGATTCAAACAACAAAGACGCAACGATGCCAACCGTAGTTAGAACGGCAATCAGAGAACTTGCGATCAAGAGACCCTTGATCGCAAGTTCCGTATTTTTTTGTGTGCGTCGACTTTGCATCTTCATTACATCGACAAATTCGCAAGTTTCTTGGCGTCATCGGCAAACTGGGCGCGCTCAACTTTTCCCATTGGGATCAAACCTTTATCCGCCAAATAACCTTCCTCACCCCAAGCTTTGTTGGACGTGAATTCGGACACGTATTCTTGGATGCCGGGGACTTTGCCCACGTGTGCACTTTTGACATAGAAGTAAAGCGCACGAGAAACCGGATAGTCGCCAGAAGCAACGTTATCAAACGTCACATCGGTGCCATTGATGGAAGAGCCTTGAACCTTGTCGGCGTTTTGATCCAAGAAACTAAAGCCAAAAATTCCCAATGCGTATGGATTAGCTTCGAGTTTTTGTACGATCAAGTTATCGTTTTCGCCCGCTTCGATGTATGCACCGTCTTCACGAACGCTGTGACACAATGTTTTGTAAGCGCTCTTGTTGGTCTTTTTCAAAGCTTTGATCCAAGGGAAGGTTTTGCAGCCGCCTTGCATCGCCAGTTCCGCAAAAGCATCACGTGTCCCCGACGTCGGAGGAGGTCCTAGGACTTCGATTTTGACGTTGGGAAGGTCTGCGCGAACGTCGTGCCATGTTTTATTTGGGTTGGCTTGCGTTTCGCCATCCACACCCGTTGGTACATTTTTAGCCAATGCGAGGAACAGGTCTTGAAGGGTCAAATCAAACTTTTGGGCCTTTTTTGAATTGGCCAACGCAATGCCGTCATAACCAATTTTAATTTCCGTAATCGATGTAATGCCATTGGATGCACACTTTTCAACTTCACTGCTTTTGATGCGACGAGATGCATTGGTGATGTCGGGGTGTTCATCACCGGTGCCGGCGCAAAACAATTTCAACCCACCGCCAGAGCCTGTGGACTCGACAACAGGGGTTTTAAAATCTGTGGTCTTGCCAAATTGTTCGGCAACCACGGTGGAAAAGGGAAACACGGTTGACGACCCAACAATGCGGATTTGGTCGCGGGCTTGGGCGGTGCCAGCCATGACAACACTCGCCAAGGCAATGGCCGCAAGGGTTTTCGTAAACATCGAGTTGAACTCCTACAGGTTTAAAAACAAGCGTGACATCATGTCACAGCCAAAACCTATGATTCTTCGAAGTCCGTTTTATGAAAAATATGTTACGGATATATGACAGCCAGCAACCCGCTGCTTTTAAAGGTTTATTTATTCGCCAACGGGCAGTTGCACCGTAAATGTACTGCCTTCGCCAAGCGTACTGTCGATGGACAAGCGACCTCGATGGTGATTCACGATGTGTTTAACAATCGCCAAGCCCAACCCGGTTCCGCCCATTGCGCGTGACCGACCTTTGTCGACGCGATAGAACCGCTCGGTCAGGCGCGACAAGTGCTCTGAAGATATTCCGTCGCCGAAATTACGAACCGAAATCTCCACACCCGGCGTTCCCGTTTCGATGTGAACATCTAAGGATTTTACACAAATCATAACCGAAGTGCCTTCGGCCCCATAAGTGACCGCATTGTCGATAAGGTTCTGCAAGACTTGGTGCAGCTCATCCGCATCGCCCGTGATATCGGCTAGTTTTTCAGGGACTCTGACCTCAAGCGACATGCTTTTTTTCTGTGCTCTCATCTCTACGGATTGCACCACCGTGGATATAATTTCATTCAAACAAACTTGCCCGGTTGGACGAATGTGTTCGTTGACTTCGATACGCGACAACGACAACAGGTCCTCGATCAAGCGTGTCATACGCCCAGCTTCTCCATCCATCACTTTGAGAAAGCGGTCCTGGGCTTGGGCATCGTCTTTTGCCGTGGTCTGTAAGGTTTCGATAAAGCCTGTCAGGGATGATAAAGGTGAGCGTAATTCATGACTAACATTCGCGACGAAATCCGCGCGCATATCTTCGGCATGTTTTAAGGCTGTAAGGTCATGCAAAGCCACCACAGCTCGCACAGAAACCGAGGCCTTTTTAGGCACCGACATAACCTGTAATTGATACACACGACGAACCGGGGAATCGAAAACGATTTCCGTATCATGGTCTGACGGTTCACCCTTTAAAGCCGCCTTTACGGCTTTTTGCGCATCCAAATGACGCAACGTGAGACACACATCACGACCATGTATACCTTCCCCCAAAAGCTCGTCTGCGGCCCGATTAGCCGCCAACACCAAACGGCGTTTGTCCAATAACAAGACAGGATCAGCAAGCGCATCTAAAATCGCCGAAGCCAGCGCGGTGTCCACCTGTGTCGAAGATTGAGCACTGGAAATCGTTTCCGGCAAAGCCCGAGAAGATTTCAACCCGGCCCACAGCCCCCCCATCAAAACGAATGCAGCACTTATAAAAGCTTCGGATCGCGTGATCAGGCCATCAATACTGAACGCCGCCAAAAGCATGAGGCCAGGGACCAAGGCCAGCAGAGGCGAAAACGAAAAATCTGATGTGCGAAAACGACGCATATTCTTAAACAATCCCGACAATAAGGGCATAATCTTAAACAACTTTCATCAACGTAATACAGTTTTACGAGAACCTTTATTTATTTTTATATTTTAGGCCCTTATCAACACTTAGTTTATAAATTGTATCTAACATGTCATAATCATTAAGTGCTATTTGACAGCGAGTTATCAAAACATGGCAGATCAATCGAAAGCAACATGGCCAAAGACGCCTGACGGCACTACCGATTGGGAAGTCGTCTTCGAAGATCCAACCATGGGCTTCATCACACTTGTTTCGCGCGCACACTCGGCCGAAATGGTCGAGAAGACAGCCGTTGTGATTATCAAAAAGCTCTTCACCCGCCGAAATGACTTAGACCTTTGCCAACAAAATATTCACCGGGTTGGTGAAATTGTTAAAGATCATAAAGATGACCTCAACCACATTCATGAAGAAATTGCCGTTCTCATGCGGCAAATCAAAAATGAACGCATCGAATTAGCGCGTGTTTTTGTAGAGCGCAAAGCCGCAGGCGCTGCCATTGATCGTCGGGTTGGTATTTTCTGGAAAGCAGAAGGTATCTTCAGCCCCAAGGTTCTTATTCCTGTGGGTCTCCTTTTTATTGTGGCCTTGGCCGGTATCGTCTACATGACCTTACAGACGACGCTGGTGACGCCGACGGACCCCACGGCTGAATTTGGTCAAACCGTTGCTGATCCCTCATCCTCTTTCGATTCTTCAGGTTCTCGACAATTTGATTCAACGGACTCGACCAAGCCGGACCCAATCCCCATTTGGCTCAAGACCGTACGCTGGCCCTTGGTACCAAAATCGGATGGTGCCGCGCCTAAATTTTATTCTGTGACGCTCTACGTCGAAGGGCATGAGATTAAGTCTGCTGTCTGTGGTCGTGTTGAAAGCATTATGGATCGTATTATCGTCGCCTTTAACGCGACCATGCCGCAAAGTCGTGAGCCTCGAATTGACGAGCTTTCAGCCACCGAAGATGAAATCAAAGATTCAATTAATATTCTCTTTTCAGCAAATGTGATTGAAACGGCTAAAATCGCACGGTACGGTTCATCAGGTTTTAAGGCGGCCACACTCCCGCCATTTTGCAAAGCTCCGCCTCGAAGGCTAAAGTAAGCAAAGCTAAACTTTTGTAACACCCCATCCCTTTGGAGACGGCCAAGCTATGACGTTTAAACGCAAACAAATACCTTTGTATTTTTTGCTTTCTGCCCTGCTCTTTGCTGCATTTCCCACGTGGGCTCAAAAAGCTGGCGACAAGGATGGGAAACCTACACTTGTCGATGTGGATGAAGTCCGTGCGGCATCTTTAAACCCCACCGTGCCTGTTATCGGTCGCCTTTTGGCACGCCAGTCCGGTGTCGTGTCAGCTTTAATGAGCGGTGTTGTCGTCAAGATGACGGCCCAAATTGGGGATCGTGTAGAACGCGGCACGGTTATGGCTGAATTATCTAAAGAACGCCTTCACTGGTCTCGCGAACTCCGCTTGGCTGAGGTTTCTCAATCTCAAGCCGCTTTACTCACGGCAAAGGCACAAGTCCGGCTTCGTTCTCAAGAACTCAAACGTTTGGAAAACCTGATTAAATCTGCGGCTTTCAGCAAGGCCCGTTTTGAAGATGCGAAGTTGGAAGTCTCCAAGGCGCAAAGCTCATCTATGGAAGCCGCATCGGCTTTGCAACGCGCCCAAGCCAACTTAAAGTTGGCGGAAATTGATCTCAACAACACCAGCATTCGCGCGCCTTATGATGGCGTGGTTTCCCAACGTCATACCGAAGTCGGTACATTCTTAAATATGGGCCAACCCGTTGTGACGCTGGTTGATGATCAACACCTTGAAATGGAAGCCGCCGTTCCCGTTGAACGCATCGCAGGCCTTTCTCCGGGAACCGAAATTCATTTTCAATTGAGAGGCCGTCAACAATTTACGGCCCAAGTCCGGGCGGTTGTGCCTGATGAGAATGCCATCACGCGGACAAGACTTGTGCGTTTCACCCCTCTTTTCAAAAAGGGCGAATTTGAAAACCTTGCCACCAATCAAAGTGTCACGATCTCTATTCCCGTTGGGGCTGCTCGTAATGTTTTAAGTGTCCACAAAGACGCCGTCCTCAATCGCAGCGGACGCGACATGGTTTACGTTGTTGAAGACGGTACAGCCAACATTCGCCCTATCAAACTGGGCGAAGCCGTCGGTGGACGCTTTTCCGTTGAAAGCGGGCTAAAAGCCGGAGACCTAGTTGTGATCCGCGGCAATGAACGTCTGCGTCCGGGGCAAAAAGTCAAAGCTAAGAACACTCTTCAATGAACATTATTCGCCAATCTATCGATCGTCCCATAGCCGTCATTGCAGCCGTTTGCATGATCGTCATGTTTGGCTTGATGGCGTTACAATCCATACCCATTCAATTGATTCCAGATGTTCGCAAGCCCGTTCTCACCATCACCACCACATGGCCCGGAGCGGCGCCTGCGGAAATTGAACGCGAAATTATCAATCGTCAGGAAAATGTCTTTCGCGGCCTTAAAGGGCTTGATGAAATATCCAGCAGTTCGCAAACCGGACGTGGCCGCATTACGTTAGAGTTTTCCATCAACCAAGACATGGATAAAGCCCTGTTGCTGGTGGCGAACCGCTTGGACCAAATCACCAATTACCCCGATGAAGCCCAAAAGCCATCCATCCGCACATCCAGCAGTGACGACAAAGCGATTGCTTGGTTCTCGCTGGTCAGGACCGAAGACAATAAAACCGAGATGTCTCATCACGGTGATTTCGTTGAAGACACCGTGCAAGACCTGATCGAACGCGTGCCGGGCGTTTCTCGCGTGAATGTCTATGGCGGTGTCAGTCGGGAAATGATCGTCGTCATTTCGCCCGAACGCATGGCTCAGTTTGGACTGACCGTGCCGCAAGTCTCCGGCGCGCTGAGAGCGGCCAATTCATCCGCGTCTGCGGGGGATATCGAAGAAGGCAAGCGCCGCTATACAGTGCGCACAGAGGGCGAACTTACCACAACAGACCAAGTCAAAGCCGTGGTCTTGCTCAGCATCAAGGACCCTGTCACCGGACACGTTTCAAGGCTGACGGTTGGCGATATTGCCGACGTTTCTTTTGGTCATAAAAAGCCCACCGCGACCATTCGCCGTCTGGGCGAACCTTCTATGGCATTAAACGTTGTTCGCGAATCCGGGGCCAACGTCATCGACACCATGATTGGCATTCGCGCCGCTGTTAAAGAACTGAACGCCACAGCCCTGCCCAATCAGGGCTTGGTTATGACGCAGCTTTATGACGAAACGGTCTATATCAATTCAGCCATTGAATTGGTTCAACAAAACATTTGGGTCGGCGGGACCTTGGCGGCCCTTGTCCTTTTGCTGTTTTTAAGATCGGGTACCGCGACCTTAATCGTATCCCTTGCCATTCCGGTATCGGTCATTGGCTCGTTTGTCGCCATGTCGGCGTTGGGACGATCCATCAATGTGATTTCACTTGCCGGCATCGCCTTTGCCGTGGGCATGGTGGTGGACGCGGCGATTGTCGTGTTGGAAAACATTTATCGGCTTCGCCAGAAAGGCAAATCCCCGGGGGAAGCCGCCTACTTAGGCGCCAGCCAAGTCTGGGGCGCCGTTTTGGTTTCGGCCCTGACCACGGTTTTGGTCTTTACCCCTATTTTGATTATGAACTTAGAAATCGGGCAGCTGTTTCGCGATATCGCCGTGGCCATTTCCATCTCGGTCACTTTGTCTTTGTTGGTGGCGGTCACGGTCATTCCGGCTTTGGCGAATTACCTGTTTAAGCGTAAGCCCGAATACAAAGACGTCCCACAGTTAGCCTTCGTTGATAACTTTGCCGCAGCGTTTACAAACAAAGTTTTGCGATTTACGAAATCGGTTATTCAAGACAAAAAACGCGCCATTGGCGTGGTCTCGGCCATGTGCGGAACAGCCGCCATCGCCACCTTTTTGTTTTTGCCCAAACTGGAATACTTACCCGAAGGCAATCGCAACCTGATCTTTGGACGCATCTTACCGCCGCCCGGCTATAATTTAGAGACCACCACAAATATAGCCAAACGGGTTGAAAGCGCTGTCGAACATCTTTGGGTTTCGAAAACAGGAGCTGAATCCAAACCTGGCGAACCACCCAAAATTGACAACTTCTTTTTTGTCGCGCGCAACTCAGGGAGCTTTATCGGTGCCAGCAGTGTCGAGCCTTCACGAGTCGCTGAACTGATCCCCATTTTGCGCAAACCGATTTTTAGTGAACCGGGAACCTTTGGCTTTATCACCCAGCCGTCTCTATTTGGGCGCACCGTTGGGGGTGGCCGGTCTATTAACCTCGACATTTCCGGACCAGAGCTTGAAACGGTTTTGGAAGTCGCCTTAAAGGCCACCCAGATTGTGTCAAAGATCTTGCCGCGCAAAGAAGGCCATCAACTGCGCCCCCGTCCGGGTCTTGAACTTGGGGCTCCGGAAGTGCGGATTTTTCCAGACCCCGTCCGTTTGGCCGACAACAATATGAGTGCGCGGGAATTTAGCCAAGCCGTTGATGCGTTCAACGATGGACTGCGGGTTGCCGAGATCACCGTGGATGGTAAACGCATTGATCTGACGCTCAAAGGCCCAACCAACACCATCAAGCAAACCCAAGGCATCAATAATTTGCCGATCTCGACACCCAATGGTGACATTTTAAGTGTGGGGTCATTAGCCCATGTCAAAATCACATCGGGTCCCACAGAAATTCGCCACCTCGCGCGCGAACGCACGGTGACGTTACAGATCAGGCCGTCTTCCGACTTGGCCCTAGAAAATGCAATCGAGCTGTTGCAAACGGACGTCATCGACAAACTTAAGCAAGATGGTCTTCCTGAAGGTATCACCATGCGCATGGCGGGCACGGCCGATCAACTTTCTGAAGCTTGGAACGCCATGATGTGGGACATTTCTATCGCCGTGGTCATCGTTTACCTGGTTATGGCGATCTTGTTTGAAAGCTTCCTCTATCCGCTGATCATCATTTTGTCGGTACCCTTAGCAACGGCAGGCGGCGTGGGCGGACTTGCACTATTGAATCTCTTTGTGCATCAACCGTTGGATATGTTGACGCTTTTGGGCTTTATTATTTTGGTCGGTATCGTTGTAAACAATGCCATCTTGTTGGTTCACCAAACCCTTCACCATCAACGCCATGATAAAATGTCCAAAGAAGACGCTTTGATGGAAGCCACGCGCAACCGCATCCGGCCAATCTTTATGTCGACCTTGACCAGTGTCTTCGGTATGTTGCCATTGGTTTTATTTCCCGGTGCCGGATCGGAACTCTATCGCGGATTAGGCTCGGTTGTGGTTGGCGGGTTGTCTTTATCAGCCGTCTTGACGTTGTTGATGATCCCGCCACTTATGACACTGGTCCCCGACAACGATCAAAAAGATAAAGATAAAGCTGAACAGGCTTAAGCTGCTTTAGATTTCATCATGTCGGCAAGCGTGTGTTGCTCAAGAACCGACATAAAGCTTGTCCGGGCTTGGTAAAGAACACCCATCAAACGACAATCATCGATCAACGGACAGGTATTGCTTTCCCGGTTAAAGCATTCTTGGATGTTCATATTTGGCTCGGTTTCTTTAACCACGTCCGAAATCAAGATGTCTTCGGGCGGTTTTGCCAAACGCACACCGCCTGATTTTCCGCGCACCGTTTTTACGAGTCCCAGCGTCCCAAGATTGTGGACCACTTTAACCATGTGATTGCGCGAGACGCCGTAATGCTCTGATATCTCAGAAACAGTGACCAAGCGATCAGGTATCTTTGCGAGATAAAGCAGTGCTCGAAGTGAATAATCTGTATATGACGTTAATTGCATGATTAAAGTATATGCTTTTTTTTGGGCTTGCGAACCCCAAACATAACATGTATTTACTTTACATGTATAAAGAAAACTAAATAAGCTGATCTCTAAATTTCAGCACCAACAGAGAGGACTGCCATTCATGTTTTGCTATCAATGTGAACAAACTGCTCGCACAGACACTTCGGTCGGCTGTAATACCGAACGCGGTAACTGTGGCAAAGACGCTCAAACGTCTGACCTACAAGATCTCTTGATCTATGCTGTCAAAGGCATTGCTCAGTACAATCAATTGGCTCGTGAAAACGGTAAAGCTGACAACGAAGCTTCTAATTTCATCCTTAAAGCCATGTTTACCACGTTGACCAACGTGAACTTCAACGCAGCGCGCTTCACCGCCATGTTGCAAGAAGCTTCCGAAATCCGCGATCGTGTTAAAGCGGCTGCTGGCGACAAAGCTGCTTCTGCTACGGGTCCTGCGACTTGGGTTATCCCTTCTGAAGTTGGCGAACTTTTGGCACAAGCCGAAATGGCCGCTGTTCGTTCTGGTGAAGCCGAAGTCGGTGAAGACATTATCGGTCTTCGTGCGTTGATTCTTTATGGTGCCAAAGGCGTTAGTGCTTATGCCTACCACGCTTTGATGCTGGATCAACAAGACGACGACGTTTATGCAGGTATCGAAAAGTCCTTGGCTTTCTTGGCCGAAGAACCTGCTGACATTGGCGCATTGGTTGGTCAAGCCTTGGAATTGGGCAATGTAAACCTTCGCGTTATGGAAATGCTGGACGCTGGTAATACCGGCAAGTTTGGCACACCGGAACCATCTGCTGTGCGTGTCGCCCCTACGGCTGGCAAAGCGATCTTGGTCAGTGGCCACGATATGGCTGATTTGGCTGCGCTTTTGGAGCAAACCAAGGATACAGGCATCAATGTCTACACCCACGGTGAAATGCTTCCTGCTCACAGCTATCCTGAACTCAAAAAATATGATCACTTAGCTGGTAACTACGGTGGCGCTTGGCAAGACCAGCAAACCGAATTTGCTGACTTCCCGGGTCCTATTTTGATGACATCAAACTGCATCATTGAGCCTGGTCCATCTTATCGTTCACGCATCTTTACGGCGGGTCCTGTGGGTTGGCCTGGTGTTCGTCACATCGAAAACCATGACTTCTCAACCTTGATCCAAGCGGCTAAAGCGACACCTGGCTTTGCTCAAGATGGCGACGACAAAACCATCACCATCGGCTTTGGTCGTGATGCGGTTCTCGGCGTTGCGGGTACTGTTGTTGACGCTGTTAAAGCTGGTGCGATCAAGCACTTCTTCTTGGTTGGCGGTTGTGACGGTGCTGATTCTGGTCGTAACTATTATTCCGACTTCGTTGAACAAACACCTGACGACACCATCATCTTGACCTTGGGCTGTGCAAAATACCGCTTCAACGATCAAGACTTGGGTGAAATCGGTGGCATTCCACGTCTGTTGGATATGGGACAGTGCAACGACAGTTACTCAGCCGTACAGGTTGCCGTAGCTCTTGCCGGTGCCTTTGAATGCGAAGTCAATGACCTGCCTCTGTCACTGGTTGTGTCATGGTTCGAGCAAAAAGCGGCCGCCGTGCTGCTGACGTTGCTGGCCTTGAATATCAAGGGCATCCGTCTCGGACCGACGCTTCCTGCATTCATCACACCTGCTGTGTTGGACGTATTGGTCGAAAACTTCGACATCAAAGCCAACACCACACCTGAAGCTGACCTTAAATCAATCCTTCAAAAGGCTAGCTAAAGCGAATATAAGGGCCGGATCCGTTATTTGATTCGGCCCTTTTTTCATTTTTTATCATTTCAAGAGACCCCCCATGACCAAAACACACTCCGTTCGCCTCACCACCCGTGACCATCAAGAAATTTCTTTTAACTGTGGTGAAGATGAACACCTGATTGAAGCTGCGGAAAAGGCCAACATAACCTTACCGTCAAGCTGTCTTGAAGGAAACTGTGGTGCGTGCCATGGGGCCTGCAAAAGCGGCGACTATGAGCTTAAATCTCATCGTGAAGATGCGCTTCCCCACGAAGAGGGTGGCATTTTGATGTGCCGCACGTTCCCGAAAAGCGACATAACGGTCGAAGTTCCGTCCGATCTTGCCCACATTACATCCGGCCCCGTGGCCGAACGCACCAGTGAAGTTGTCAGTGTTGAAGATATCGGCGGTGCCGTCAGACGTTTGGTCCTGCGCGTCCTTCCCGATGCGAATGGTGATATGGGTCCCCAGTTTGAACCCGGACAATTTATGGAACTGGAAATTCCGGGCACCGATGTGCGCCGCGCTTATTCTTTGGCAAATGCCCCCAACTGGGAAGGCCTTATGGAATTTCTAATCCGCATCCAACCCAATGGGAAATTTTCCACCTGGGTCGACACCCAAGCCAAAGCCGGCGACACCGTGCGCATCAAAGGTCCCGAAGGGGCTTTTGTTATCCAGACGGGAACTCTCAATGCACGACGTTTTGTTGCGGGCGGCACGGGTATTGCCCCCATGTTTTCCATGTTGACCCAAATGGCGGAATTTCAAGACAGCAACGAGTCTCGTCTCTATTTCGGCGTAAACACCGAAGACGACCTGTTTTACTTGGACCAAATCGAAGCCTTAAAAACACAACTTCCCAACCTAACCGTTACGGTCTGTGTGTGGAAACCCAGCGAAAATTGGCAAGGTTTTAGCGGATCGCCCGTTGATGCCTTCGCCCAAGACCTAAAAGACGATATCGCCAAGGGTGTTCAGCCCGAAGTCTATCTTTGTGGCCCTCCGGGTCTGGTTGATGCCACGGAAGAAACGGCTGAAAAATCTGGATTGCCTCATGATAACGTTTTCTGTGAACGCTTCTTACCTGCATAATAGCGCATGATTTCTGAAGATTGTGGGGTTTTCTAGAGTGATTCTTACAATTTAGAAGCCCGGCCCATCGAATGAATACCCACTTTCATGTTAGTGTCATGATAAATATAACCTTGCCAGTCTGCCAAGACTAATTCAGTATACGCTACAATTCCGTGAAACATCTGATTCGAATCGGGTGTTTTAAGGCTTTTTTAGCTATATCTATGCCTAAATGTGGCAATGATTCGTGACAGTTGTCATAAATCTCAGCTTACAGACTTAGGCATTAGACTTAGGCATTATATTTATGATCGATAGGCAAAGGTTCCAGCATGGCTCGTGATACATCTCTGACAGGCGTTGAAAGAACTTTCGATACTTCCGACATTATTGTTAGTAAGACGGACACAAAAGGTCGATTGACCTACACCAATCAAACATTTTTGGAGCTCGCAGATTATTCCGAAGAAGAATGCATTGGCGCGCCGCACAGCAAGATCCGTCACCCAGATATGCCCCGCTGCATTTTCAAATTGCTTTGGGATACGATTTCAGAGGGAAAAGAAATTTTCGCTTATGTGGTCAATCGATCTGCTAACGGTGATCATTACTGGGTTTTGGCCCACGTTACGGCCACCTTCGATGATAATGGAACCATCGTTGGGTATCACTCAAGCCGACGCGTGCCTTCTAAAAGTGCCCTAGCCGTTATTCAGCCCCTGTATATAAAACTTAAGGCTGAAGAAGACCGTCACAGCGACAAAAAAGCTGGACTTGAGGCTTCAACGGCCATGTTGCTTGATCTTTTAGATGAA
>Ga0316189_10004469_pt1 | contig 13452 bp, 5 predicted proteins | sample LowCovwburrow_MG_FD_204930 | JGI IMG/M metagenome (GOLD analysis project Ga0316189, IMG submission 204930) | Coastal sediment microbial communities from Maine, United States - Lowes Cove worm burrow | ecosystem: Environmental > Aquatic > Marine > Coastal > Sediment | place: USA: Maine...
GGGGATCGGCGCCGGCGTAGCCCTGGTCGGCGGCGCGGCGCTCGTCGGCCTCGGCCTGCGGGCGAAGGGGGGGCGTTCGCCGTCGGCGAGAGCTCACCTCGGCCTCGGTGGCGTGGTCATCCGCTTCTAGAGGCTCGACGTTCGTTCGAGAGGGGGAGCGGAGCTGCGGGGAGCTGGCGCGGGGTATCGTGCCTGCGTCGGCGGAGCCGTCCTACGACGGGGGCGTGCGAAGGGCTTTGCCGCGGCCTGCTGAGCCCGGCGGCGGGTACAATCTTCGGCGGAGATGAGCCTCGATGAGCAGCGGGCGGCGGACTCGGGGTGGCCCGAGCACGGAGCGATGATCGCCGATCGCTACAGCCTCGGCGACCAGATCGGCGAGGGGGGGATGGCGGCGGTCTACCTCGCCACCCGCGCCGATGATGGTGTCGAGGTCGCGCTCAAGGTGCTCCGTCCGGAGCTCGCGGTGGATCCCGAGGTCGTCCGCCGTTTCCTCCAAGAGGCGCGCGCGGCCTCGCTGATCCGCCATCCGAACATCGTCGGCATCCTCGACTTTGGCTTCACCGGCGAGGGCGTCGCCTTCCTTGTGATGGAGCGCCTGGTCGGCGATGATCTGGCGGACGTGCTGGGGCGCGACGGACCCTTCGTGTGGGAGCGCCTCGGACCGCTCCTGCTCGACGTCTGCGCGGCCCTCGGCGCGGCCCATGAGCGGGGGATCGTCCACCGCGACGTCAAGCCGGAGAACTGCTTCCTCTTGACCGGTCCCGACGGTCAGCCGCAGGTGAAGGTGCTCGACTTCGGCATCGCCAAGGACATCGGCGGCTCCCTCCCGGATCGTCCGCAGACCGCTACCGGCATGCTCTGCGGTTCGCCCGAGTACATCGCCCCCGAGGTGATCATGGGCAAGGTGGCGGAGGCCAGCAGCGACATCTATTCCCTGGGCATCACGATGTACGAGCTCCTCTGCGGGGGCCATCCCTTCGCCGGCGCGGAGTTTGGCGAGATGCTGGCGGCCCACGTCCAGCAGACGGTGCCCGCCTTCTCTAGCCGGGGCGTGACGGCGCCCCCTGGGGTCGAGGAGCTGGTCCAACGGTGTCTCGCCAAGCATCCCGACGAGCGACCCGCGGACATGGACGAGGTCGCGGTCGCGATCCGAGGGACGCTCAGCCGCGGCGTCCTCCGGGCCGCTCCCATCCGCGGCGCTCGTGCGCTGGGGTTCGGGCTGGGGTTCGGGATTGTCGTGCTCCTCGGCGCTATCGCTGCGGCCGGATGGTGGTGGCTCGGGGGCGACGAGGGGAGGGCTGGAGCCGCTGGTCGCCCCGTGACGACCGCGGGGCTCGACGGTGGGAGCGCGGGCGCGCCGGTGACGAGCGGCCCCGTGATGACCGCTGCCGGGAGCGCTGCGGCCGACACCACGGAGGCGAGCGGAGACGGGTCGACGAGCGGCGACGGGTCGACGAGCGGCGAGCTCGAGAGCGGCACCGACGGCGAAGGAGAGGGGACGAGCGCGGCTGAGGCCGGAGATGAGGGGGGCGAGAAGGTTGTGCTCCGCCCCTTGAGCAAAGCTCGGGCGAGGCGGGTGATCGACCGCAAGATCGACAAGTCCGCGACGAAGTGCCTCCGGGACCACACGTCGTTGGTCCGTGGGCAGCGCTTTACGGTGGACGTCGTGATCAACGGTGCGGGCGCCGCGAGTGCGTCCGCGACCCTCTTGCCCAAGAGCCCCGCCGCTCGCTGCATCGCTGCGCTCTTCAAGAAGACGAGCTTCCCAGAGAGCAGGTCGGGCGTGTCCTTCTCCCACAGCTTCTCGCCGTAGCTGCGCGAGCGCCCATGAGCTCGTCATCCTCGGCCGCTAGCCGCCAAAGGCCGCGCTTACGGCCCGGCGCGTCCGCTTGGCCGTGACCGCGTCGACGAAGGGGCCGAGCGGGGGGCCGACCTCGATGAGGCCGACGACGGCGGCGCAGACCAGGGCGCAGCGCAGCGGGCTTGTCCGGACGCCGAGCTTCAGCGCGCTCCCGAACGAGCGCTTGAGGCGAGCGTTGACCAGGTCGACGCTGAAGAGTTCGTCGAGGAGGAGGTGGACGACGAAGCCTGCGGTGATGAAGGCGCCGAAGAGCCAGGCCCGCGTGGGATCGATCCCGAGCAGGCGAGCGGCGAGGGTCGCCGTCAGGGCTCCGCTCAGGGCCGCGACCGGGAGCGAGTGGATGAGGCCGCGATGGACGCAGAGTCGATTGGCGAGTCCGCGGAGGCCGACGCTGACGACGAAGAGGGCGATGAGGGAGGCGATCGCGACGAGCGCGGTCGGCTGGGAGCCGTGTAGCGCAAAGGCGGTGGCGCTGGCGGCCGCCACCCCGAGGGCGCCGTAGATCATCCGGGTCGGCACCGACTGATCCGCGTCGATGTCCGGGAGGATCCCGCCGAGCGCCCCGCAGGCGACGCAGGCGAGAGTGTCGCTCCCGTCGACGAGACCGCTCGCGGTCGCCGCGTAGGCGCTGACCGCCGCGGCGACGGCTGCTCCGAGAACATGCGTGCGAAAATTGGCCATCGATGATCGACCCGGGGGGCAGTCTATGCCATCAGCCCCTCTGATACCCTGTCTCTTCGCTCATCTCGCCGCGCGAGGTGGAGCGGAAAGGGCTAAAACGATGTGGATTGAGGTGCACGGGGGCGTGGTGGATGTGGTGGATGTGGTGGATGTGGTTGGAGAGGTTAGGGGGGCTGGACGGGACGTCGGGAGCCCCTCTCGTCACAGCGTCGGCTGGCGAGCGGGGCTCGGCGTGGGTCTCATCGCCCTCCTCGGCGCTTGCCCTGCGGGCGAGGGCGAGGGCGAGACAGACGCGTCGGCGACGGCTAGCACAGGGTCGACAGCGACGGCGACGGCGACGGCGACGGCTAGCACAGGGTCGACGGGAGGGGAGACGACCGACACGAGCGGCGGCGACTCCGAGACGACGACAGCGACGGCGACGGCCAGCACAGGGTCGACGACGACGACGACGGGCTCGACCACCGACGATACGACCACCTCAGGGTCGACCACAGGTGACGCGATCGATCCGCGCTACGAGGCGCTCGTCACCTACGCGCCGCGGGTCTGGATGGACGTCGGCGAGAAGTACTTCCCTTCGTCGGTCGAGTTTGCCTTCCCCGAGATGACCCGCTTCACCGACGATGAAGGCAAGCGCTGGATCCGCTCGACGGAGCCGCTCGGGAGTCCATCGGACACCTTGCCCTTCTTCGGCGGTGAGCTCGACAACGCCCCGGTCTACGCCTTCTACGCTGACAAGGGGATGGACGTCGTCGATCTCGTCTACTTCTTCTGGTACCCGTACAACCGCGGCAAAGAGGTCGTCGACACGATCTGGGGCAACCACGTCGGCGACTGGGAGCACATCACGGTCCGCCTCCTCCGCGGCGAGGATGACGTGCTCACGCCGAGCCAGGTCTACCTCTCGGCCCACTCCTTCGGCGGGGTCTACGAGTGGAGCGAGGTCGAGCGCTTTGAGGACACCCACCCCGTCGTCTACTCGGCGGAGGGGTCTCATGGTGTCTGGAGCACGCCGGGGGACCACGTGTACATGTCGATCGGCGAGGAGGTCTTGGGCGTGTGCGTCACCCTGGTCTGCACGGACCTGACCGACATCACCTCGGCCGGGACCGCCTGGGACACCTGGGAGAACGTCGCCGGCTTCGACTTTGTCGAACAGGAGGGCCTCGACGGCGAGAGCTGGCCGGTGTGGATGAGCGAGGACTTCACCGCCCCCGGAGAGGCCCCGGCGGAGGTCCCCGGAGGCGGGCCGATCTATCGCTGGGGCAACGTCGAGGACTGCTCGACGATCGGCGTCGACATCAGCGATCTCATCGGCGTGTGCCGCCTAGAAGACGGTCCTACGGGGCCGATCTCCAAGAACGTTTGGGGACCGGACCTGCAATAGGCGGGGGCCAGCGCCAGGCTCACCCGGCGCCGAGGGACTTCTTCGCGCGGGGATGTCCATACCTCTCCCCGGTCCCGTGCTCGGCGTGGGCTGGGCTCGGCGGGGAGCTGGGCATGTCTCGGCGAGCAGGTATCGGCGCGCGGGGCAGGTCTAGGCAGGTCTAGGCAGGTCTAGGCAGGTCTCGATAGGGGGGGCGAGTTTGGCGGGGTAGGCGGTGTCGGCCGATCTCCGCGGGTCTCGGCTCATGTTGCGTCGTCCTCGGATGCACGGCGTCCCGTCGCCTCGCGGCTGAGCATGGGAGCAGACCGGTGCAGATGCAGAGGTTCGACCTTCGCCGTAGAATGCGTGGATTCGACCCGCGCGTTCGAGCCCATGACCTGTCGCTCATCCACCATTCCCCGTCTCCGGCGCGGGTGGGTTAGGCTGCGGGGGCGAGCAGGAGTGCAATGTCTGGAATAGCGATCCACGAGACGCTCGTCGCGCTGCTACGGCACCGCGCTGCGACCCAGCCCGACGCCAAGGCGTACACCTTCCTCGAGGACGGTGAGCGCGAGGCGGGGACGTTGACCTTTTCGGAGCTCGATCGCCGGGCCCGTGCGATCGCCGTTCAGCTCCTCCGCACGGTCGCCCCCGGCGACCGTGCGCTCCTCCTCCACCCGCCGGGGCTCGACTACATCCCGGCCTTCTTTGGTTGCCTCTACGCCGGGGTCGTCGCGGTCCCGGCCTTTCCGCCGTCACGGCGCCGTCACGACGCTCGCCTCCGATCGATGATCACCGACAGCGAGGCGAAGCTGGCGCTGACGATCGATTCGGAGCTCGAGGCCCGCGGCGATTGGCAGGAGCACACGCCGGCGCTGCGCGGCCTCAAGTGGATCGCGACCGACGTGGTCGGCCTCGACGCGGCGCCGCAGTGGACCGCGCCGACGCTCAGCGGCGACTCGCTCGCCTATCTTCAGTACACCTCCGGCTCGACCTCGACGCCCAAGGGGGTGATGGTCAGTCACCGCAACCTGCTCTACAACCTCCGCGATCTCGACGGGCCGTGGGAGCAGGATCAGCGCTCGGTGATGGTCACCTGGCTCCCTGTCTTTCACGACATGGGGCTGATCTACGGGCTCTTGGGGCCGCTCTACCGCGGCTATCGCTGCGTCCAGATGTCGCCGATGGCGTTCATCCAGCGGCCGATCCGCTGGCTGCGGGCGATCACCGCCTACGGCGGGACCCACAGCGCGGCGCCGAATTTCGCCTATGAGCACTGCGTCCGCAAGATCCGCCCGGCTGACCGAGCCGACCTCGACCTGCGGACCTGGCGGATGACCCTCAACGCCGCGGAGCCTATCCGTGTCGAGACCATGGAGCGCTTCGCCGAGGCCTACGGACCGCACGGCTTTGAGCCTACGGTGATGACCCCCGGCTACGGCCTCGCCGAGGCGACCCTCAAGGTCACGGCCGAGTACGCGCGGAGGCCGGTGTGCATCCGCCACGTCTCGGCGCTCCTCTTGGAGCAGCACGAGATCCAGGAGGTCGTCGCCAGCTCCGAGGACGCTCGCCCGGTGATCGGCTGTGGTGGACCGATGCTCGACACCTCGGTCGCGATCGTCGATCCCGAGACCCACCAGCGCTGTCTGGCTGACCGCGTCGGCGAGATCTGGATGGGCGGTCCCTCGCGGGCTCAGGGCTACTGGCGCCGCCCCGAGGAGAGCGCGACGACCTTCCGCGCGAGGATCCGCGACGCGAGCGGTCGCGAGGGCGATGAGCCCTACCTCCGCACCGGCGACCTCGGCTTCATGCTCGACGGTCAGCTCTTCGTCACCGGGCGGCTCAAGGATCTGATCATCGTCCGCGGGAGCAACCACTATCCGCAGGACGTCGAGTGGACCGCCGAGCACAGCCACCCCGCGCTGCGCCCCGGCGGCGCCGCGGCCTTCTCGATCACGGCCCGGACCCTAGAGCGGCTGGTGATCGTCATCGAGGTCCGCCGCGAGGCCTTGGCCGAGCTCGATGAGCCCGGCGTGATCGAGGCGATCCGCCGCGCCGTCGCCGAGCAGCACGAGGTCGCGGTCGACGCGATCCAGCTCGTCGAGCCGGGCGGGGTGCCGAAGACCTCGAGCGGCAAGAAGCGCCGCCGCTCCTGCCGAGACGCCTTCGTCGGCGGCAAGCAGCGCCTCGTCGGCGGTTGGGTCAGCGATGTCATCCGCGCCGAGCTGGCCGGTGAAGAGGGCTCTGCGCCGCTCCCGAGGGCGAGGCTGGCGACCCCGCCGATGCCGAGCCCGGCGGCGGAGGTCTACTCGCACCTGGAGTGGATCCGCAGCTACGCCGAGCGCCGGATCGACGTCACCGCGATCGACGAGCGGCGGACGATCCCGCCGCATGTGGTCCTCGACTTCGGCAACCGCGGCCTCCTCGGGCTGCAGATCCCCCGCGAGTACGGCGGCCTCGGCTTCGACACCCGCGGTCTCCTCCGGGTGCTGGAGCAGCTCGGCGCGATCGATCAGACGCTCGCGCTCTTCGTCACCCTCAACAACGTCCTCGGTGTCCGGCCGATCCTCCGCTACGCGAGCGCCTCGGTCCGCGACGAGCTCCTGCCCCGACTCGCCCAGGGGCGCGAGCTGGCGGCCTTCGCCCTGACCGAGCCGAACGCTAGCTCGAACCCGAACACGATCGAGAGCTACGCGGTCCCCGGCGCCGGCGGCTGGCGCCTGCACGGGACCAAGTGGTGGTCGGGCGCGGCCGCTTGGGCCGGTGTGATCCACGTCTTCGTCCAGGAGCTCGACGCCAGCGGCCGCCCTCTCGGGGTCAGCGCCTTCGCTGTCCCGCAGGCGGCGGAGGGGCTGCGGCAGGGGCCAGAGTCGCTGTCGATGGGCGTCCGCGGCCTGATCCAAAACACGGTCCACTTGGGCGGTGCCCGGGTCGGCGAGAGCTCGCGCCTCGGCGAGCCTGGGCGGGGGATGGAGGTCGCTCAGGACGCGATGATGTTCGGGCGCCTGGCGATCGCGGCGATGAGCCTCGGCGGGATGCGCCGCTGCTCGCAGCTGATGCTCCGCTACGCCGAGCGCCGCGAGGTCTCGACCGGGCGCCTGCTCGACAACCCGGTCACGCGGGCGCGGCTGTCGACGATCCTGGCGATGACGGCGGCGGTCGAGGCCCTGGTCGGGCGGATCGCGGAGCGCCTCGACACAGGCCTGGACGTCCCGCCCGAGCTCTACGCGGTCGCCAAGATCGCCGGCCCTGAGTTCTTCTGGCGCTCGGCCGACTTCCTGGTCCAGCTCCTCGGCGGTCGCGGCTACATCGAGAGCAACTACGCGCCCAAGCTCCTGCGCGACGCGAGGGTGCTGCGGATCTTCGAGGGCCCGACCGAGTCCCTGGCGATGTACGTCGGCTCGCGCCTGTGGAACCGCGGCGAGGAGCTGACCGGCTTCATCGACGAGCTCGGTGCGCGGCCGCTCGCCGCCGAGCTCCGGGGCCTGGTCGACGAGCTTCGCCGGCGATGGGAGCGGGAGTCGGCGAGCGATCCGGTCGGGGCGATCCGCTGGCTCCACCTCCTCCTCGGCGAGGTCGGGGTCGCCGCGACGCTGCTCGCGGTGATCATCGCGACCTCGCCGAGCGCCGACGAGTGCGACGCCTACGCCCTGCGCTGGGCGACCCGCAACCTCGATGAGAAGATCGTCGCGGCCCGTCGCAGCGAGATGATCGCCGGCTTCGGCTCGGCGACGATCGAGGAGCGGATTCGCGGCTTTCGCGGGGCGATCGGCGAGGTCGACCTCGACCCGCCCGGGGTCGACACCCAGGTCGATCCGCTCCTCGCCCGTCACTACACCGAGCCCGCGGAGCCGTCGTCGCAGCCGCTGGCCACCGGCCCGAGCGACGCCGAGAGCGACGCGGTCAAGGGCTGGATGGTCCGCTGGCTCGCGGACGAGCTCCAGCTCCCCCAGTCGGCGATCGACCGCAGCCAGCCGCTCTCGGAGATCGGCCTCGACTCGGTGATGGCCGCTGGCTTCATCGCCGATCTCAACGAGTGGCTCGACACCGATCTCGCGGTCGATCTGGTCTGGTCCTACCCGACGATCGAGCAGCTCGCCGCCCGCGTCGTCGGCAGCGGCGCCTCCGAGGTCGTCGTCGATCCCCTCGCCGATACTGAGCTGCCCGAGGACATCCGCCCCGAGGCCGGGATCATGCCGGCGACCACCCGGGCGTCGTCGATCTTCCTCACCGGCGCGACCGGCTACCTCGGGGCCTACCTCCTGCGCGAGCTGCTCGACCGCACCCACGCGGAGGTCACCTGCCTCGTCCGGGCGAAGGACGAGGCGGCCGGCCTCAAGCGTGTGCAGCAGGTGTTGGTCAACTACGGCCTCGACGACTCGAGCCAGGCCCGGCGGATCAAGGTCGTCGTCGGCGATCTTTCGGAGCCCTGCCTCGGCCTCAGCGAAGAGACCTGGGGGCGGCTGTGCGGGTCGATCGACACGATCTACAACTGCGGCGCGCTGGTCAACTTCGCCTACCCCTACCAGGCGCTGCGGGCCGCGAACGTCCTCGGCACCCTCGAGATCCTCCGCCTGGCGACGACCAAGCGGCTCAAGCCGGTCCACCACGTCTCGACCTACAGCATCGTCGGCAGCCTCAGCCTCGATCCCCGGCGGGACATCGAGTCTGACGCCCACATCTTCAAGCGGCCGCTCTTCGACGACGCCTACCTCTGCGGCAAGTTCGTCGACCTCGGCTACGTCAAGAGCAAGTGGGTCGCCGACCACCTGGTTCTCGCCGCCCGCGACCGCGGCGTGCCGGTCGTCGTCTACCGGCCGGCGTCGATCTCTGGCCACAGCGGCACGGGTCGCTGGTCGGATCACGACTGGGTCTGCCGCCTGATCGCCGGCTGCGTGAAGATGGGCGTCGCCCCCCACCAGGACGTGGTGCTCAACATCGTCCCGGTCGACCGCGTGGTCGGGGCGATGGTCACGCTGTCGATGCGCAGCGAGTCCTGGGGCCGCGGCTTTAACCTGGCCAACCCGCGCAACCTGCCCTGGAGCACCATCCTCGAGCGGCTCAACGCCCAGGGCTTCGCGGTCACCGAGATCGACCCGGAGACCTGGCAAAAGCGGCTCGTCGAGGAGGTCACCGATCGCGACCACCCGCTCTATCCGCTGGTCCCGGTCTTTGCCCGCCGCGACCCCGAGCGGATCGTCCTCGGCTTCTCGCCGCGTTCGCTCGGCCCTCAGCTCCTCGCCTCGCTGACCGCTGAGGAGACCGGTCTCGCCGACCTCGTCGTCGACGAGCCGATGATCGATCGCTACCTCCGGGTCTTCTTCGGCACTGAGGATCCCGGCGAGGATGAGGGGGGCTCTGGGCTCGTCATCCTCCGGGCGCACGACGATCCCTTCGACCAAGAGGACACCGAGCGTCGTCTCCTGCGGACCGACGCCCTCTACCGTCGCCTCGCCTGGCACGGTGCGGGCGAGCTCTCTCGCAAGGCGCTCATGCGCCGCGCCGCCTATGTCCGGGCGCAGCACGGATGGTCGGTCGACCACCCGAGCTACGTCGGCCTCCTTTGGGCCACAGAGCGGCTCTGGGAGCGCCTGTGCGCCTGGGGCGGGGTCTCTGCCGATGCCGTGCTGACCCCTCAGATCTGGCGCCGGACCACCCAGGTGCTGATCGACGGGATCCTCCGTGACGGTCGGGCGCCGAGCTGGTTGACGGGCGTGCTCTACGTCATCTTTCGGAGCATCGACGTCGACGGTGACGGCCTCATCACCCCGCGCGAGCACACCCAATACCTCGCGTCGATCGGGGTCGAGCGCGGGCACCCGCAGGCGTTCCACAGCGTCGACGTCAACGGCAGCGGCAGCGTCGACATGGAGGAATTTGAGGACTCGTTCCTCCGCTTCCTCTCAGGGCGGACGCTCCACGACGCCGGCTCGCTCTTTCTCCTGGGCACGCTCGGCGACTCGTAGTCGGGCGGCAGAGGGTCGAGCGGCGCTCGGTTTCGGGAAACGTGTCTTCAGGGCATGTGCACGCAGGACCCATCTCAGGCCCTCGAGCTTGCGTCGCCAAGAGGTCCCCCCCCGTCGGTACGACCCTATCACTCTTGACGCCCCGCGGTTTGACGCTGTCTCCGGCGATGTTGGAGGTTGTGGTCGAGCGGCCTGTTCCTAGGGATAGACACGTAATCGCGCCCAAATTTTTTGGGGGATCAAATTTGTCGATGCGGCAACTATAAAGGTGCCTCGCGCAGAGGTTCGCCATCAATGATGGACTCAACACCCACCCTCCGGCATGTCGGCATTGCCCTCGCCTCTCTGTTCGTACCGCTCGCGTCGTCGGGTTGCGGCGACGACGGCTCACAGGATGACACGACCGCGACGGCGGGCAGCACCGACACGGACGGAGGGACGGCGACGGGCGGCGGCACGGACTGCGAGGGCGTCGAGCTGGTCCAAGGCGGGGTCCTCGACCTCAACATTCCCGCCGTCGACTACGTCGTCATCAGCGGTCAGATCCTGCTCAACGGGGATACGCTCGCTGACGCGGAGGGGCCGCGCGGAGCTATCCGCTTTGACTACACGCCGAGCGCGGGTCGGCCGGGCAGCGTCACCTATACCCTCGAGGCGACGGGCGCCGAGACCTACAGCGTTGTCGTCCCAGCGGGCGAGACCTCGGTGCACTATGTGCCCGACGAAGCGCTCTGCGCCGCCCACCCAGAGGGGCCGATGCCGTGCACCGGCGGCGCACTCGTCGAGAAGGTAGCGCTCGTCGACTCCGGCGTGCTCGACCTCGACATCCCGGCGATCGTCGCCAGCGGGGCGATCAGCCAGGACGGCGCGGTCTTGCCGGACGCCGCTGGCGATCGTGGCCACCTCGAATTTTCTCTCGCTGCCGAGACGGTCGGCGTGACCGCGGGGCTCGGCCCGACCGGACCTGCGAGCTACACGGTCGCGCTCTTCCCCGGCACCTACGACGTCGCGTTCGCCGGAAACCCGGAGCTCTGCGCCGAGGGGGCGGCGCCGGTCCCCTGCAACACCGGCGTCGTGATCTCTGGGCTCTCCCTCAGCGACTCGGGGGTGCTCGACGTCGACGTCCCGCACGTCGAGGTCAGCGGCGCGGTGACGGTGAACGGCGAGCCGATGGCCGACGGCGCCGACGACCGCGGCGCTCTGCGCTTCGATCCTGCGGGGATGAGCGAGGTCTCCGGGCTCGCCACTGCGCCCTTCGGCGCGACGGGGCCGGTCAGCTACGGGGCGAGCCTGGTCGCCGGCAGCTACTCGGTCGCGCTGGTCGCCAACCCTGCGCAGTGTGCCGGCGACGTCCCGCCGACCCCCTGCGTCGGCGGGACGCTCCTCGCCTCGCTCGACCTATCGAGCGATGGCGTGCTCGACGTCGATATCCCGCGGATCGACCTCTCGGGCAAAGTGACGCTCGCCGGAGCGGACCTCCCGGACGAGGCCGGAGATCGCGGCTCGGTGGTCTTCAGCGGCGGCTCCGGCGAGGCCGCGACGGTCGGCCTCGGGAGCGCCGGCTCGCTCACCTACGCCCTCGGCTTGCTCCCCGGCGAGTACGCCATCACCTTCGCCGCCAACCCTGGCCTCTGCGACGGCATGACCGCTCCGTCGATGCCCTGCGGTGGCGGCACGCTGAGCACCCTGCCCCTGATGTCGAGCGGCGTGCTTGACGTCGATGTCCCGGTCGTCGCGATCGCGGGCAAGGTGACGCTCGCGGGCGCGACTCTGCCTGATCAGACGTCGGATCGCGGCAGCGTCGTCTTCTCGGGCTCCGGTGAGGCCGGGCTCGCCCTCCCCCTCGGCACCGGCCCCTTCGACGGCTATGCCGTCACCTTGATGCCAGGTTCCTACGACGTCGCCTATATGTCAGGCGCCGAGGAGTGCGTCGGCCCCCCCGACGACGCGATGCCCTGCGGCGGCGGGCGGCTCGTCGCCGGGGTCTCGCTGGCGAGCGACGGGGTTCTCGATCTCGACATTCCGGCGATCGAGATCTCTGGCCGGGTCACCTACATAGGAGAAGGGCTGCCAAGCCTCGGCGACCCGCGCGGCGCCCTGAGCTGGAGCTCGACCGGAGACAGCCCTGGGCTGACGATCGATCTCGGCGCGGACGGGGCCAAGTCGTACGCGGTGGTGCTTGTCCCGGGCCGCTGGGTCGTCGACCACATCGCGAATCCTGCGCTCTGCGACGACGGGGTGCCTCCGTTCCCGTGCACCGACCAGGCGTTGATCGGCTGCGGTGCGCCCTAGGTAGTTGATGAAGGAAAGACGACGATGACGACGAACCACAGGTCCCTCGGTCGCGCGCTGCACACTACGCTCTGGTCGCTCGCCGCCGCGTTCAGCCTCGCCTGTGGGGGCGGCTCGGGCGAGGACACCGAGAGCTCCACCGCGGGCGAGACCGTCGCCACCAGCAACACGTCCAGCCCCACCGGCGGCACCTCGGAGACCTCGGGCTCCGGTCCGCCGATCTGCGGCGACTGTGGCGACGCGCAGGTCTGCATCCAGGGCGAGTGCACCGACGTCCCGGACATGTGCCCATGCCCTGTCGAGACCTACTGCGATCTGGGGATGAACAAGTGCGTGATCGGCTGCACCAGCGACGCGGAGTGCGACGACGGGCGGATCTGTGACGCCGACAAGCGCGAGTGCTTCGTCGGTTGCCGCAAGGACGTCGAGTGCGGCTCGGGCGAGATCTGCGAGAACCTCTCGTGCGTCGAGGGCTGCCGCGATGACGATGACTGCGGGGCGGGGGAGCTCTGCGACGCGATGATGTGTCGTCTCGGCTGCTACACCGACGCCGACTGCCCGATCGAGCAGCTTTGCGACACCGAGGGGCAGGTCTGCTACGACGGCTGCAAGAGCATCGACAACTGCAGCTCAGGGAAGATCTGCAAGGCCGGGGTATGCCAGGTCGGCTGCCTCGACATCTCCTGGTGCGAGGGGGGCGAGATCTGCAAGGACGACAAGTGCGTGGTCGGCTGCCTTACAGACGGTGACTGCGCGGGCAATGAGGTCTGCTTCGAGGACAAGTGCGTGGTCGGCTGCAAGGTCGACTCGGAGTGTTCTCTCGGTCAGTTCTGCTACAACGCTGAGTGTACAGACGGCTGCGGAGCGCCGGGTGGCTCGTCGAGCGACGCCGACACGAGCCGTTGCCCCTACGGTCAGGCGTGCCTCGGTGTCGGCTGCGACGGCGGCGGCAACAACTGCGCCGTGTTTGAGTGCTCGGACGCCTGCGACGACATGTGCCACTCGAGCGGGGATGAGTCCTACATCTGCTATGCCAACGCGTCGGAGAGCGAGGCCTTCTGCATGCGTGAGTGCGAGGGCGTGTCTGACTGCGAGCCGGGAGAGCTCTGCGGCCCTCATGCCTACCCGGCGAGCAACCCCCAGAGCGAGGTCAACCTCTGCCGTGACTCGTGCAGCAACAACGCCGACTGCTCGGACATGCTCTTCATGGGTCTGCCGACGGAGTGCACCTGCGAGTTCAACGAGTGCGTCTACACCTTCATGGGCTTCCCTCTCTACTGCAG
>Ga0316189_10004470_pt1 | contig 13451 bp, 9 predicted proteins | sample LowCovwburrow_MG_FD_204930 | JGI IMG/M metagenome (GOLD analysis project Ga0316189, IMG submission 204930) | Coastal sediment microbial communities from Maine, United States - Lowes Cove worm burrow | ecosystem: Environmental > Aquatic > Marine > Coastal > Sediment | place: USA: Maine...
TAAGCACTACAGCCGGTGCCAGATACCATCTGCGGTGTTTTTCAATAACAGACCAGGTCCCCTTCAGAGAGCCCACCAGGTAGCCGGAAAGGAACAGGGAGAAGTAGTAGGTGAAGTTTGCCCAATCCGCCACCAGATTCTGTTGGGTTGGCCAGGATCTGCGCAACCAGATCTGAAAAATAATCAGAGGGATGGCCAACAATAGGAGCATGCCTGGCTTACTCATCCGCCGGTCCAATGCCTCCCACCATGGCTTCTTTCTTGCCGCTCTGATAAACAGGAAGAAGGGAAGACCAATAAGAGAATAAACGAATAGATAGACCACAAACCACAAGTGATGCCAGCTAAAACTGCCCTCTGGATAGGGAATGAATTCCAGTACCTGGGGATAAAACTCTAGAAAAGAAGCGTATTGTGCCCCGTTAAATAAGTGCTCGTAATAGATTTGTGGAGGCACAATAACAAACATTCCAAAGATGACAGGTAAGAGCAGGCGCCGGGTTCGTTCTTTGCAATAGCCGCCCGTTTTCCGAGAGCCCAAAGCAAACATGGTGCCCAACCCGGAGATAAAAAATAGCAGTGGCATTCGCCAGGAAGAGAGCATGAACATGGGCCCTTCCAGCCATTCACTCTGGTCGCCATTCTTAATGTGAAATCCCCATGTGACAAAGATCATGCCTACATGATAGAAAAGCAGCAGCAAAATGGCTATTACTCGAAGCCAGTCCAAATCATAGCGTCTCTCTCTTTTCCCATTACTCTCAAGATCTTTCATACCTCAACTCCTTATCATCTTCAACCTACAAATCATAACTTACTCATTTAAAGGGGTTAATGTTACTAGAATGTCATCAACCACGCAGGAAGGGCCATGAACCGGACTGAGATGGTATGAATGGGAGCATGTAAGTAGAGTGATACGTGAATTATTGTGGTAATTCTGCTACAATGACCCCATGGGACGGGCGAGGCGCAGGAGCATTTATGACAGACAACGGACCTGAATTTTTCGTAGTTGGGGCACCAAAATCAGCCACATCTTCGCTGTGGGCTTATTTGGGCCAACATCCCGATATTTTTGTTCCAGACGCCCCCAAAGAATCTCATTTTTTTTCCTATCCCGAAGTGACCCAAGCCTATTACAAGAGATCTTATGTTACCACCCGGGAAGAATACAACGCAGTATACGCAGCCAGGTCAGGTGAAAAACTGGCCGGTGATTTCAGCCCGTCTTATCTTTTTTATCCCCAGGCAGCGGAACGCATAAAAGCCTACAGGCCCCAGGCCCGGATCATCATGGTTTTGCGGAACCCGGTGAAGCGGGCAATCTCCCATTACCTTATGGATCTGCGAATGGGGCTGCAGAAAAATACCCTAAAAGAAGTTCTCCAAAATCCACAGACCCATGCCTCTTTTTACCGGGAATACGTGCAAGTGGGCCTGTACACGCCTCAAGTAAAAACCTATCTGGATACCTTCGGGCAAAATCAGGTTTCCATCCTGCTCTACGAAGACTTCCTCAGGGATAAACAGAGCTTTGTAACTGGAATACTCAAATTTATAGGGGCAGATTCTTCTTTTCAGTTGGATTTGGAAACTGCCCATAACGCTTATCGCATGCCTCGTTCCCAAGTGGTGGAGAAGTTCCGCCAGTCCGCTTTGTGGCAAGGTATGCGCAGTTATGTCCCCGCTTTTCTGAAAAACAGCGCAAAACCCCTGATGGACAACACCACCAAGCCGGACTTCTCTGCGGAAGAGCCCATGCTTGTGGAGCTGTTTCGGGAAGATGTGGCGCAATTGGCGGAGCTCCTTAAACGCGACCTCTCTTTCTGGCTGCCCTGATTTATGTTCGGTATTTTATTAATCCCACCGGTGATCAGTCTCATCCTCATGGCCTGGCGAGGTTACAGCTTTGCGCTCATCTATTGGTGGATGCCTATTATGCTGTTTATCCCCAACTACTTTAAGTTGGATGGTCCAGGCATTCCACCCATGAATTTCTACCTAACCGCCTTCTTGCCCTTTCTTTTCCACAAGAATACGTTCTACGCCATTTTTAGAGACAAGCACTGGCTGGACTATACGGTGTATCTCTATGTTTTTACCATTTTCCTAAGCGAGTTGACCACCACCGGGTTTGAGTCCGCCCGTCAAACCACCTTCCTCAACGTGCTGGTCTACGTTGGTCCATACCTTGCCGTGAAACATGTGATTCTCAATGCAAAGGCAGAACTCCCTCTGGCCCGGGCCTTTGTGACCAGTCTGGCCATCATTGCCTTCTACAATGTTTATACCTTTCGTATGGGCTTCAACCATTTTCTTTGGCTTCGCAATTTCTGGCCTTATTTTTATGATATGGCCAATATAATTGTCATTCCCCGCTGGGGCTTTTTCAGAGCACAGGGACCTTTCGTGCATCCCATTGCCGCTGGCATCATTTTCGGTTTCGCCATGCCCACTACATTCTGGCTGGTCTGGCACAAACAAATAAAACCCATGTGGAGAGGCATTGCTATTGGGGGGTTATGTGGATTGGGCCTGTTTATGACCATGAGCCGCGGTCCGTTTCTGGGAGCGTTCCTGGCCGTCTCCCTCTACCTCATGGGGCAATCCCGATATAGGATTCAACTCTTTGCATTCTGTGCACTGCTCCTCTTTTTCGCCAGCATTCCCATGACGATAAAGATCAGTGATTATTTAAGTCTGACCAGGGCAACCGCCAAGTCGGCTGAACAGGAAACGGTAATCTACCGCAAGGATCTTATAACCAACTATTCCGTGGTCATTCAAGAGAAGCCGCTCTTGGGCTACGGCTTCATGAATGTTCCCAAGATTGGCGACCAGGCTTCCATAGACAATGCCTATATTCTCTACGCCCTCAATTGGGGCGTCATCTGTGTTCTGTCCATTTTAACCATGATTTTGGGCAGCATTTTGGGTTTGTTCAAGTTGGGTTTCTCCCATAAACTTCCCGATCTGGACCGGGGCGTGGTTTGGGGGATTATTGGCGGTGTAGCAGGCTGTGGCTTGAGCATGACCACCGTTCACCTCGCCAGGCCTGTTTCCACCATTCTCTATATGTGGGCGGGCTGGGCTGCCGCTCTGCTATTGCGCAACAGCAGAGGTTACTACCAGAAATCAGTTGAAACGGAGCAGGAGAAAATAGAAGAAAAAGGATCCCAGGAATATGAGATGGTGATTCTCTGAGGTTACCGGGACAAGGCCCCAATTTTGGCGGATTTGGTAATAAAAGGCGCAATATCTTTTAAGTCCAATACCTCATTTTGATAACCCATATCTTCAACACTCTTTGGCATGCCGTAGATGGTGCAACTCTGTTCTGATTGACTGACCACGTAGGCACCAGCTTTAGAGAGGGCCAGGGCTCCGTCGGCACCATCTTTACCCATGCCGGTCATGATAAAGCACAGCACCTCTCCCCGCTTGAAAATGGGTACGGCGCTTTCAAACAGAACATCCACAGAGGGACGACAGGAATTCACCGGTTTCTCGCGGCTGGTGCCCAAAACCAGGCCAAAATCATCGTCTTTGAAAAGATGCATGTGAAATCCGCCAGGCGCTATATAGGCAGTATTGTTCTTTAGAACGTCGCCATCCACGCCTTCCACCACATGAACTGGCCCCTTCTTGTTGAGATTCTCAGCAAGGGACGCGGTAAATTTGGGGGGCATGTGCTGAACAATAAGGATTGGGAAGGGGAGAGGATCACGGAAGTTGGAGAAAACCTCGCCAAGGGCCTTGGGCCCGCCAGTGGAAACGCCAATCATGACAATTTTGGGTTTGGAGAGTCTGGTCGTTCGCCGCGGATGCGTTGGTAGAACTGGCGGAGGTTTAGGTCTCAGCGTCCTTCGCGCCGATGACTTGAACATCAGTTTCCGGCTTAAATTGGCGATGATATTCTTCAGATGCTCCAGAAGCTGGTTCTGGTTCTCAAGGAAAGAGGCGCTTTGCGGTTTCAGTACGAAGTCCACCGCCCCCAATTCAAGGCATTTAATGGTGAGCTGCGCAGCTTGTTCGGAAAGGCCGCTGAGCATGACAACGTCTACATTTTTCCGCTTACTGCGTAGCTCTTGAAGGGTAGAGAGCCCATCCATTACCGGCATTTCCACATCAAGTGTGACGAGGTCTACCTCGTGTTGCAGCAGGAAATCCAAGGCTTTTTTGCCATTGGACACTTTTCCTACTACCTCCACATTGTCAATTAGCGACAAACTTCGGGCTATAATAGACCGATAGGTTGCCATGTCGTCGACGATGAGTACTTTGATGGGCAAAGTTCCTCTCCTATTCGTACTTCAAGAGTTCGGGAACATTTACGATTCCCACCAGGGTGTCGTCTTGACGAACCACCCCTATTAAAAATTTTGCCACCTGTGCTTCGGCATGAGCCGGCACAGGCGCGATATCTGATTCATCACAGCTGATAACATCACCAATCTGGTCTACCAACAAACCCACCTGAGTTGCATGGGTCTCAATGCCGTTCTTCCTTGCAACAGCCGACAACTCAGCGTTGGTTTTCATTACCAACAGGCTGGTCTCGTCTGTAATGTCGCGGTTGGCGTAACCCAGAGGAACGCCGGTATCCCAAATGGTGACAATCTGTCCCCGCAGATTCAGCAGTCCCATGATGTGTTCCTTGGACAACGGCACCGGCGTGAACCGGTTGGTATAATTAATTTCCCGAATCCCCAGAATATTTATGCCGTAGATTCCGTCTGCAAGGCTAAAAGTCATGAACTGTTTTTCCATGTTAACTCCTATTTGGCGTGATGGGCGGCATAACTCAGCAATTCATCAATGGTTTTAATTAATTCATTCCGATCCAGCTTCACCTGGTAGGCGTCAAACCCGGCAGTTTTCCCTTCGGCCATGGCCTGGGGATTGTCGAGAGCCGTAATGGCCATAACCGGGAGGTGATGGTATTTTTCGGAGGTTTTGATTTTATGAACAAGCTCATAGCCATTCATAACGGGCATTTCAATATCGCTCAAAACCAGATCAACTTCATTGCCCTCTTCCAGAAGATTCCACGCCTCCTGGCCGTTCACCGCTTCGAGGACTTCCAATTGGTGCTCTTCCAAATAGGCACGGATCATGGTTCGGAAGAAGGGCGTATCTTCAGCCAGAAGAATCTTATGACTGGTATCGCGTTTCATAAAGTCTGTATGTCGTTTCTCACCAAACAAGCCATAGATGTCCAACATGAGGGTAAGCTTATCGTTAATGATAGAAGTGCCAAGAACGCCATCCTGCTTCATGACATTGGTTTGAACGTCTACCGTGGTAGACACCACGTCCTGAACCCGGGTGGCTACAATGGCGTAGGGTGAGCGGACCATATTGGGAATGAGCAGGTAGAACTGGCCGTCCTCGTTGATGACGCCTTCCTTGCATTGGATGCGTTTTTCAAGACGGAAGAGCGGCACGTTTTTACCGCCAATTTGGATCAGTTCCTCATCTCCCATTTTCTCAATATCGGAGAGCTCCACTTTCTCGATGCGCGTAATGAAAGACAAAGGCAGTGCAAAAGCCTCTTCTGGATTGTTGTTGAAGATAAGGAAGGACTGAGACTCGTGATGCTCTGCATGGCTGTGCAGGTTGTCGCTGTCCGTAATATCCTGAAGCGTATCAAACTTGAGATTGGCCATGGTGGATATGCCGTTGCAATCCATGATCATGATAACCCGACCATCACCCAAAATGGTGGTGCCGTGGAAACACTTGATATCTTTAATGAAAGAGCTGAGCGGCTTCACCACGACCTCTTCAACATCGTTGATCTTGTCTACCAACAAGCCGTATTGGTTAACGCCCACCCGTAAAACCACAATGTATTGGGTCTTTCCGGCATCTAAGCGCCGATCTTCTCCACTGCGCCGGGCCTGTTCTGCTCTGGACACCTTTTCACCGCTGCGCCGATCAGCCAGATTATCTCTACGATCCGTGCGAATCTTGCCGTTTCTGTCGGTGAAGGTTCGTTTGAGGTCAAGAATGTCGGCCATGCGAATAACCGGGAGGAGCTTGCCCCTCAACCGATAGATCTCGTAATGACCCACCCGCTCCAACTTGGAGGTGATCTCGTTTTCCTTGAGCCGAACAATCTCCTCGATATTGGTTTGTGGAATGGCGAAATCATTGCCCTCCGACTCCACAATGACCGCGGAAACAATGGCCAGGGTTGTGGGCAGCTTCACCAGGATGGTGGTGCCCAGACCAACGTCTGAGTTTAAGTCCACCGTGCCGCCCAATCTCTCGAAACTGGTCTTCACAACGTCCATTCCCACGCCGCGACCGGAAATATCTGTAATTTCCTGAGCCGTGGAGAAACCTGGTTTGAAGATGAGGTTCAACGCCTCTCTTTTTCCCATGGACTCAATTTCAGACTGAGAACACAGACCTTTTTCAACAGCCTTTACCTTCAGGATTTCCGGGTTGATGCCCTTTCCGTCGTCTCTAATCTCTAAATTAACCTGACCGCCTTCGTGATAAGCCGTCAAACTCAAGGTGCCATGGGACGACTTTCCGGCGTTCATGCGTTCGTTGGGCATTTCTATGCCATGGTCGATACTGTTGCGCACCAGATGGGTGAGCGGGTCGGTGATGGAATCGATGATGGTACGGTCCAGTTCAACATCAACACCTTCCAGTTCCACCTCAATTTTTTTGCCCAATGATCGAGACAAGTCCCGAACCATTCGCGGAACCTTGTTGAAAACAGCGCCAACCTGCTGGAGGCGGGTTTGCATGACGCTTTCCTGAAGCTCGGAAAGTCGTTGGTTCAGGCTCTGCAACTCGGGAAGGTCTTTGTTGTCCAACTTCTGAACCAACTGGTTCCTGGACAGAATGAGTTCGCCCGCCAGGTTCATGAGCTTGTTCAGAAGTGCGGTGCTTACTCGAATGGTGGCAGTGGTGGTAGGAGCGGCACCAGCGGCACTTGATTTTTTTCGGGGAGGTGGTGGAGCGGCTGGCGCTTTTGCCCCGGCGGGAGCGGGTTTGACATCTGCCGGAGCCGCTGCTGTAGGAGGGGTCGCCTCTTTTGCAGCTGGGGGCAGCTCGGGCTTTGGTGCCTCCACTACAACCGGCTCTGCATAGAGCTGAGCACAGTCGTCACGGCTCATTTTGGTGAGGTTATCCGAAGAAACCTTTAGAGAAGCCGATGCAAAATCTGCGTCCAAAACCGTGGCGAAAACAATATCTGCCTCTGCCGTTACCGTATCTTCCAAATGACCATCTTCCCATGCCAGACACCCGAAAGAATTAAGGTAGGCTTGAAAAGTATCGAAGTTCTTTTTAAGTTTTTTGTCCTGGTGACCATCTTTAACGAAGGGAAGGCGGTAAACATTAAACCCCTTGTTCTGATAGCTTTCTAGCTCTTCTTTGGTAATCAGTGGTTGAGGGCCGCCACTGGAGACTGCTGCTGAAGCCGCAGGGGCTGGCTCGGGTTCTGAGTCTACTGCTGCCTGAACGGGAACCTCTCCTACCGGCTCGCCTTTGATGAGCTGATCCAGGATGTGGAGTTCTTCCTTGATGGGAATGTCGTCCTGACCGGCCAGATCATTCATCATGGCTTTTAGAAGATCAGACCCTCGAAGCAGAACATCTGCAGCTTCCGACGTTAATTCACGCTTGCCGTTTCGGATCATGTCCAGCAAGCTCTCCATTCCGTGAGAGAGTTCCTTAACCGCCTCGAAACCCAAAAAGCCGCTGCCGCCCTTGATTGTGTGAATGGATCGGAAAATCTCGTTGATATCGCTTGGGTTTACACCGCCGCTCTCCAAATCAAGGAGCTTGGTTTCAACCACTTCAATATGCTCTAGACTCTCTTCTCGAAATCCATTAATGAGTTCGGCATCTTCAAATTCAAAATCTGACATTTCCCGATCCTTACCGCACCAGTATTGCTTCACTAACCTTACAATAAGATTTTATCGGAACACAGAGGGAAACCCTAAAATGAAAGGTATCAAGTTACGATAAAATTTTAAATTCCATGGCCTGGAAGTACAAGCATTTCATGGACTCCCAGTTTATTTCCCTCAAACCATCCTGATCTCACCGTCTAGGGAGATGGCCCCTGGAGATTGCGTCCCAAGTAAAGCCAACACCTGGACAGCGTATAACTTGTTAAAAGCAAGAGTGCTCCTTCGTTTCCGTTACCCTTCTGTCTTTGTCCGGAACCCCATAAAGATGCCCCGCACTGGGAGAGCCCAACCTTTTCATGTCGGTCACTCCCCCGTACCTATGAACATCGAACAAATTGCTGAAATCTTTATGTTATTCCGACGCTTTTTTGGGAAAATCCTCAACCCCTACCGGTTTTTGGCTAGATCTCAGTGGAAAACAACCAATCCCGCCGCTCTGATGCGTAGATTATCCACAAATCTTTTCCTTTCCTCATCTCCCATTCCCATCTGGTGCCCCATCCATTCCGGAAAAACCTGATAAAATCAGGCACCGCTCCCAAAAGAGCTGCTGTTTATCTGAAGGAAGCGCCCTGAAGAGTGTAAGCCATGTCACTTTTGGTGATCTTGGAGAGGAAAATGGGTGAAACCAGCGGCTTTTTACCTACTCATTGCCTTATATAACGTAGAATACTCCTGTGACGGGATTTGGATTCATTTCAGCCAGGACCTGGCCTATTTATATTTTTTGACGACCTGTCTCAAATAAGACAAAACCATGCCATCACAGGTAAGGTAGTCACTATAAAAGGCTGGAAGGTATGATACCGAATATTGAAATAGGCAGTAGAAAAATTGGCTCTGGCCAGCCAACATTCATCATCGCGGATATAGGCTCCACCCATAACGGCGATTTGGAAACGGCCAAAAAACTGATCGATGCAGCAACAGAAGCGGGCGCCGACGCCGTGAAGCTCAAAAGTTACTACACCGAATATGTTCTCGATAAGAACACCTACACGGGAGAGGGCGACGCTCTGGAAAAAATCCGCAACGTGCAGCTTTCCCTTGACCATATTTGCACTCTCAAAAGCCATTGCATAGAGCGCGGCATTTTATTTCTGTCCACCCCCTACGACAAACGGAGCGTGGACGACCTGGACGGCATGGGTCAACCCCTGTTCCTGGTTGATTCAGGGGAAGTAACCAATCATTCGCTTCTCAGGCACATTGCTAAAAAGGGCAAGCCGGTTATTCTCTCCACAGGCATGACCTACCTGGGCGAGGTTGACCAGGCCGTGGGTGCCATGCGTCGGGAGGGTTGCCATCGCTTAATCCTCCTTCACGGTGTCTGCGCCTGCCCCGCTGAGTCTGGCGATCTCAATCTCAGGGCCATGGCTGTCATGTCTACCTCACTGAGGCTGGCCATTGGTCTTTTCGACCCCTCGCCCCGTATTGAAATAGCCATCGGCGCTGTTGCTCTGGGTGCCTGTGTTATTGAGAAGATGCTCACCCTGGACAAGAACCAGGAGGGCCATGAACATAAAGCATCCCTGGAACCAGACCTGTTCAAAGATATGGTGGAAAAGATTCGCTCCTTGGAGAATGCCATGGGCGACGGCATCAAGAAACCCACCTTCTCTGAAATGGATAACCGCGACAATTTGCGCCGCAGTCTTGCCATGGCAAAGGATACGTCCAAGGGTGAGATTATTGGGGACAAACATCTCATTGCCCTCCGACCGGCAAGCGGCATATCCCCTTCTTTCGAAAAACAGATCTGGGGAAAAGCACTTCGCCGCGATCTCAAAGCTGGGGCCTTTATTGGATGGGGCGATTTAGACTAAAGCAAAAAGGCGCGAAGCGTTTTTCACGCTTCGCGCCTATGTTTTTCAAGTCATCTCACCGGTTCACGCAATAACCTTCACGAGATGATAATTCTTGCCGCCCTTACGCAGCACAATGAACTGACCGCCAATGGCGTCTTCTACCGTTACCTTCTTGTCCGCATCATTCACACGGACATTGTTCAGGTTTACGCCGCCGCCCTGAAGTAAACGACGGGCCTCGCCCTTGCTTTTTACCACGCCGCATTGGGCCATTAAATCCAGGATGGGATAACCCTCGCCCTGAAACTGATCTTGAGGTAATTGGGTGGAAGGCACATTGTCGAAAATTTCACTAATCTCACGAGGGGTCAGGTCGGCCAATCCACCGCCGAACATGGCTTGTGACGCCCTGATAGCTTGATCCAACGCGTCCTGGCCGTGAACCGTTCGGGTCACTTCCTCCGCCAATCGTTTCTGAACGTCTCTCTTGTGAGGGGCTGCCTCTTGTAAGGCTGCCAACTCATGACATTCTTCCTCGTTGAGCAGGGTGAAGTATTTCAGGTAGGGCAACGCGTCCTTATCGTCTGCGTTCACCCAGTACTGATAGAATTTGTAGGGAGATGTTTTCTCCGCATCCAACCAGATGGCACCCTCTTCGGTCTTACCGAATTTCTGGCCCGAGGCTGTTGTGATTAAAGGGAAAACCACACCATGAACCTTTCGGCCATCCATACGGCGGGTCAGTTCACCGCCAGCTGTTATATTGCCCCACTGGTCGCTGCCGCCCATTTGCAGTTCACAGTTGTAATGTTTGGAGAGATAGTAGAAATCGTAGGCCTGGAGTAGCATGTAACTGAATTCCGTGTAGGAAATGCCGTCACCCTCCAATCGACGCTTCACAGATTCCTTGCTCATCATGTAACTTACGGGGAAGTGTTTACCCACGTCACGCATGAACTCAATAAAACTCATGGGCCCTAACCAGTCGTGGTTGTTCACCAGTTTGGCGGGGTTCACCTTACTGTCGAAGTCCAGGAACCGGGATAATTGTTTGTGGATGCACGACACGTTATGGGCCAGGCGTTCTTCCGATAAGAGGTTTCGCTCTTTAGATTTCCCGCTGGGGTCCCCTACCATACCCGTTGCTCCGCCCACCAGAGCGATGGGGTTGTGTCCATGCCTTTGCAGATGCACCAGACCCATGATGGGAAGCAGGTTCCCAATGTGAAGGCTGTCTCCCGTGGGATCAAAACCCACATAAGCGGAAACCTTTCTGCTGGTTATGGTTTCCTCCACGCCTTCCGTCTGGTCGTAGAGCAAGCCACGCCAGCGATATTCATTCAATAGATGGTCTTTCACGGCATTACTCCTCATGCTGCATATTTGTCTTGGATGAAAAGGGTCTTCGTTCTACCATCCCCTTCCATTTTAAAGAAATGTATTGTTACTGTTTCTTACCAAAAAGTCTACGCCAAATGTTAGCCCCCCCCATGGTTTTCCCCGTCTTACCGTAACCCCTGCAAAGAATCCCAACAAAATTCTTGACCATCAGCATCATGACAGGTATCATTCTGAGAACGCGTCTCAATTCAAAAGGAGGCTCCCATGATCGACGCTCTTTCATTAAATAATGCTCCTCATCCGCTCAATTTCTCCCGGTTTCGCATTCAGCCCGGCCATTTTACGGTCCTGTCAGGTTCGGAATCTGCTTTGAAAACCCTTTTGTTCCAAATTCTTTCCGGAAGGAAACCGGTAGAGGAGGGTTCCCTGCTATTGGACGCAAGTTCCATGGAAGCTTGGTCTGCCGTTGCCCGAGACCGAAAAATAGCGGTATGCGAGCCGTTCCGTGCGGGTTCATTGAAGGTGTTTGAGGTGGTGGGCCTGGGCCGATTGCCTCATGTTGGAAACCGGTTCAGTGAAAACGATGAGGTAGTGGTGGCTGCAGCCATGGAATGGTGTGGCATCGCTCATTTTCGCAAGAGAGTATATGAAACATTATCGGACAGTGAGCAGTTACAGGTGAGATTTGCCCGGGCAGCGGCCCAGATTTGGGAAAGATCTGAGATGGGGAGCCGGTATCTGTTAATCAACGAACCCCTGCTAGACAGAGACGATTGGACCCGCAACAAGATCATGACTCTTTCCAAGGAGCTGGTTCGTGAAATGTTCGGTATCCTAATCGCCCTGCGCGATGCACCCCACAACGCCCCTTTTGTTACACACCAGATGTCCCTTGAAAACCCCGGCACAAGGCAACGACTGGCCTATGCCAATTAAAAATCCCCAACCGGCACTCGAAAAAGTGAGGACGGGCGGGCAATTGCCAATCATTTGTTCAAATATGAAGTGCAAAACGGGCGGGGAGGCTCTTTTTCCGCCTGCTTTGCACTGAAATCTTTTTCCAGCAACGGAAGCCCCCAACGGCTCAGCCCCTAAAGTTCGTCCAATTCTACAGAATCCGTCCGGTCAACCGGATGGGACCGTCGTGTTTTGTGGACATCAGCGCACTTCCCAATGCGAGATACTGGGAGCAGCGGCTCACACAACATTCTTTAAACTAAAATCTTAAAGCTCCAGGAATAACTTTTGGCACAATCGTTGCTCATGAAGTAATTCAGCGGAATGGGCTTTTCCCGTTAAACCAAAACCCCTTTCGCTTTGTCTTCTTTTTTCGAGTGGAAGACCTGGAAGTTTGTCATAAGGAGTTTGGAGATGATACAAATACTTTTTTTAACGTTCATCGTTTTGGGACCATTAGAAGCGGTAGCCCAAATTCCCAACTCCTTAAAAACCCAGAATTACACCAGCATGGAATTAGCTTCCCTGGCCCTGTCCCAGGAGATGCTGAGGTTTGTTCATCAAAGGGATTCCAACCCGGGAGTGATGGTGCATGGCATTGCCGCCGCCTCCTTCAACGAATTGGATGCCGACCAGGTAAACCTTGCATTTGAAGCCAGTTTAAACCAACAAGACCATATTGAAATTGTGGTGGACCCCTACCAACAGACCATTTACAAGGAAACGGGAAAGCGTGCATCGGCTCGGGTTTCCAAAGATGCCATGACGGGGTTCGCCAGTTCCTTGGGTGCATCCTATCTGGTGAGCGGCTACATAGAGCCGGTGACAAATAGCCTGGATAGTTCCAGACATCTCCGCCGCTATCAATTGGTAGTAACACTAACAGATGTGAACGGAGCAGGCGAGATTTGGAGAGGTGAAGCAGTCCTGGTTTTGGACCGGGACAATACCTTAGCAGCCTCCTGGTAGACGCCAGCGCCTTCTCTCTGAATGGTTGGGATAAGGCATGTTTGAAATGTGAAACCCGGCGGCCCGAAATCTAAAGAACATGGCGATCCATGGTTGAATAACGGCCGCTAAACTAGAAAAATCCCCAGGGTTATGGGAACTCGGTCAAGCATTAGTGACATGCTTCCGGTGTTGGCAGACCCTGATCGAGTACTGGCCACACTGAGCCTGACTCCGTTTGTTTAAAAAACGGAGGGAATGGATTCCATTAAGGCCATGACCTGATTACTTACTGGAGAAGGAAGTTCTGAGTGAGAATCAGGCGATAAGGTTGAGAATGGTTCCTGGATCTTCGATAGCCGATTGGCTTTCGCGGCCAGAGCTTGAAACGGAAGGAGTTTCAAGCGCCTCATTGGTATCTTCTGCTTCCACGCTTTCTTCAGCAGCAGTA